>Ga0210382_10000111_pt1 | contig 31640 bp, 31 predicted proteins | sample PLMedo_FD_155452 | JGI IMG/M metagenome (GOLD analysis project Ga0210382, IMG submission 155452) | Groundwater sediment microbial communities from an aquifer in East River, Colorado, USA - PLM0_60_coex redo | ecosystem: Environmental > Terrestrial > Soil > Riparian zone | place: USA: East... | reverse complement strand
CGTGCAGCGCGTCCTCGACGCGGGCCTTCTTGTCCTTCATCTCGATCTCGGTGGCAGCGCCGACCTTGACAATCGCCACGCCGCCGGCGAGCTTCGCCACGCGCTCCTGCAGCTTCTCCTTGTCGTAATCGCTGGTCGCCTCTTCGATCTGCACGCGGATCTGCTTGACGCGAGCCTCGATCAGCTTCTTGTCGCCCGCGCCGTCGATGATGGTGGTGTTCTCCTTCGCTGCCTCGACCTTCTTCGCCTTGCCGAGGTCCTTCAGCGTCACGTTCTCGAGCTTGAGCCCGAGCTCCTCGGAGATCACCGTGCCGCCGGTGAGGGTCGCCATGTCCTCGAGCATCGCCTTGCGGCGGTCACCGAAGCCTGGCGCCTTGACGGCGACGGTCTTCAGGATGCCGCGGATGTTGTTCACCACTAGCGTGGCGAGCGCCTCGCCTTCGACTTCCTCGGCGATGATCAGCAGCGGCTTGCCGGCCTTGGCGACCTGCTCCAGGATCGGCAGCAGCTCGCGGATCGACGAGATCTTCTTGTCGTGCAGGAGGATGTACGGATCCTCGAGCACCGCGATCTGCTTCTCCGGGTTGTTGATGAAATACGGTGACAGATAGCCACGGTCGAACTGCATGCCCTCGACCAAGTCGAGCTCGTTCTCCAGCGACTTGCCGTCCTCGACCGTGATCACGCCTTCCTTGCCGACCTTGTCCATCGCATCGGAGATGATCTTGCCGATGTTGAAATCGGCGTTAGCCGAGATGGCGCCGACCTGGGCAATCTCCTTGGTGGTGGTGCAGGGCTTGGAGATCTTCTTCAGCTCCTCGACCACGGCGACCACCGCCTTGTCGATGCCGCGTTTCAGGTCCATCGGGTTCATGCCCGAGGCGACGAATTTCATGCCCTCGCGCACGATGGCCTGGGCGAGAACCGTCGCGGTCGTGGTGCCGTCACCGGCCACGTCCGAGGTCTTGGAGGCGACTTCCTTCACCATCTGCGCGCCCATGTTCTCGAACTTGTCCTTCAGCTCGATCTCCTTGGCCACCGAGACGCCGTCCTTGGTGACGGTCGGCGCGCCGAACGAGCGCTCTAGCACGACGTTGCGGCCCTTGGGCCCCAGCGTCACTTTCACGGCGTCGGCCAGGATGTTCAACCCATGGACCATCTTGGTGCGCGCGCCTTCGTGGAAACGGACTTCTTTTGCTGGCATTGTTGCTTTCTCCTGTACTCGAAATTGGTTGGCGGTTACGCGCCTTCGATGACGCCCATGATGTCTTCCTCGCGCATCACGAGCAGCTCGTCACCCTTGACCTTGACGGTTTGCCCGGAGTACTTGCCGAACAGCACTCTGTCGCCAGGCTTGACGTCGAGCGGGATCAGCTTGCCCGAGTCATCCTTCTTGCCCTTGCCCACGGCGACGATCTCGCCCTGGTCAGGCTTCTCGGCGGCGGTGTCGGGAATGACGATGCCACCGGCGGATTTCTTTTCCTCTTCGATGCGCTTGACGATCACGCGGTCATGCAACGGACGGATTTTCATGCGAAATTCCCCATATAAAAATGATGGATTACAATGGCTTGCATGCATACAAGCCGGAATTTGCGGACCCTGAGCGCGGTGATTAGCACTCAACCTGGTCGAGTGCTAATAGTAATGGCAAACTGCGGCCGTTTCAAGAGCTATCTCAAATTAAAGGCCGAGCTCCCTCCACAGCGAGTCCACGCGGTGTTTCACCACCGGGTCCATGACGATCGGCCGGCCCCAGCGCCGCGCCGTTTCGCCAGGCCATTTTGCCGTGGCGTCGATGCCCATCTTCGAGCCGAGGCCTGAGACCGGGCTGGCGAAGTCGAGGTAATCGATCGGCGTGTTCTCCGCGATCAGGCTGTCGCGCGCCGGATCCACGCGCGTAGTAATGGCCCAGATGACTTCTTTCCAGTCGCGTATGTCGATGTCATCGTCGCAGACGACGATGAACTTGGTGTACATGAACTGCCGCAGGAAGCTCCAGATGCCGAACATCACGCGCTTCGCGTGCCCGGGGTACTGCTTGTTCATGCTCACTAACGCGAGCCGGTACGAGCAGCCTTCGGGCGGCAGATAGAAGTCGACGATCTCGGGAAACTGCTTGGTCAGCAGGGGCACGAACAACTCGTTCAGCGCGACGCCGAGCATGGCCGGCTCGTCGGGCGGCTTCCCCGTATAGGTCGAGTGATAGATCGGCGAGCGACGCATGGCAAGGCGCTCTACTGTCAGCACGGGAAAGCGCTCGACCTCGTTGTAGTAGCCGGTATGGTCGCCGTGCGGGCCTTCTTCCGCGGTCTCGCCGGGATGGATCACGCCTTCCAGCACGATCTCCGCGCTGGCCGGCACCTGCAGGTCGCTGCCCAGGCATTTCACGAGCTCGGTGCGCGCGCCGCGCAGCAGTCCCGCGAACTGGTATTCGCCGAGCGTATCGGGCACCGGCGTCACGGCAGCGAGCATCGTCGCAGGGTCGGCGCCGAGCGCCACGGCCACCGGAAATGGGGCGCCGGGGCTCGCGAGCTGGTGATCGCGGAAGTCGAGCGCACCGCCGCGATGCGCGAGCCAGCGCACGATGACGCGGTTTCGCCCGATCACCTGCTGGCGGTAGATGCCGAGGTTCTGCCGCTTCTTCTGCGGACCGCGCGTGACGGTCAGCCCCCAGGTGATGAGCGGCCCGGCGTCGCCGGGCCAGCAGTGCTGGACCGGCAGGCGCGCGAGATCGACGTCGTTTCCTTCGCGCACGATCTCGTAGCAGGGCGCCGAGGAGCGCTCCTTCGGCGCCATGTCGAGCACCTTCTTGAACAGCGGGAATTTCTCCCACAGGTCGCGCAAGCCCTTCGGCGGCTCGGGCTCCTTCAAGTACGCGAGCAGCTTGCCGACCTCGCGCAGCTCGCCCGGGCGCTCGACGCCCATCGCCGCCGCAATGCGCGCGACGCTGCCGAAGAGATTGGCGAGCACCGGGATGTCGTGCCCGGCGGGCCGCTCGAAGAGCAGCGCCGGGCCGCCGGCGCGCAGCACGCGATCGCAGATCTCGGTCATCTCGAGCCGCGGCGAGACTTGCGCGCCGATGCGCTTGAGCTGACCCTTCGCTTCCAGCTGCGAAAGGAATTCTCTCAGGTCCGAGTAGCTCACCGCCTGAGAACCATCACGCACGCCACGACCCGCTCGCTGAGCGCCTCGGCGAAATCCAGCAAGCGGGGATCGCGGCCGCGGATCGGGTACACCCGTTCGACTCCGGCAAGCGTCAGTGTGAGCGTGGTGCTGCCCAGCCAGCCGAGCACCCCCAGCGCGATGCCGCCGAGCACCACCACCATGGCGAGCAATGGCAGCGCATTGGCGAGGGCCTCGATCACCCGGAAAAAGCCCTGCAGCGCGCGCCCCACGCCCTGTGTCCCACCCGCCGCCAGTTCCACCGCGGCGCCGCCGGCGAACGCGGCGAGCGGCGCGGCGATGCCGAGCAGCAGGAGCGCGATGATCACCAGGGCGGCGCTCCAGCCGAGCTTGCGCCCATCGCGCTCGAACGCCACGCGCACCGAGGCGATGCTGGCGAGCGGCAGCGTCTCGAGATGCGCGTAGCCGCGGTGCACGAGGCAGTTCGGATAAAGCGTCAGATGCGTCCCGCGCAGGCCGCCGGCCGCAAAATCGAAGCGCGTGATCGCCGGGCCGGCGTCGCTCATCGCCACGGCTGATTGAAGGAGTAGCTCAAGACGATTCCGGCGAAGATCGCGCCGCCGACCCAGTTGTTGTGGCGGAAGGCCCTGAAGCAGCCCTCCCGGGTGCGGCCGCGGATCAGGAACCAATGATAGACCATCATCGCGCCGGCGACGGCCAGACCTGCGTGATACGGCCAGCCCAGTCGCAGCATCACGCCGAGCATCGCAAGGGTCGCGAGCATGACGGCATAGCTGGCCATCACCGCGGCGACCTCCCATCGCCCGAGCGTGAGCGCCGAGGTGCGAAGGCCGAGCTTCGCGTCGTCCTCACGATCGACCATCGCGTACTCGGTATCGTAGGCGAACGAATAGAACACGTTCGCCGCGAGCAGCAGCCAGCATTCCGCGGGCAGCCGGTTCTGGATCGCGGCATAGGCCATCGGGATGCCGAAGCCGAACGCGACGCCGAGATAGGCCTGGGGCAGCGCGAAGAAGCGCTTGGTGAACGGGTAGCTGGCAGCGATCGCGAGCGCCACGAACGACAGCAGGATCGCGCTCCAATTCAGAAACAGCACCAATGCAAAAGCGGCCAGCGCGAGCACCGCCGCTACCGCCAGCGCCTCCCGCGGCTCGATCTCCCGCGCGGCGAGCGGCCGCGCGCGCGTGCGCTCCACCTGCGGATCGAAGCTGCGATCGGCGTAGTCGTTGAACGCGCAGCCGGCCGAGCGCATGAGCAGCGTGCCGACGACGAAGATCATGACGATGTCGAGCCGGGGCGCTCCGCCCGAGGCAAGCCACACCGCCCACAGCGTCGGCCAGAGCAGGAGCAGCGTGCCGATCGGCTGGTCGAGCCGGATCAGCCGCTCATAGGCATCCAGGCGCCTGGCGATGAACGCAGAATCCATGCCGGAAGCATAACTCACGCGTAGGTCAGGTCCTGCCTCGATCCCAGCCAGCGCGCGACATGCACGCGCGCCGCCTCGGGATCGGCTCCGATCAGCTCGGCGGCCGCCTCGCGTGCGGCGCGCACGAGGTCCTCGTCGCGCTCAATGTCGGCAAAGCGCAGCAGCGGCACGCCGCTCTGGCGCTCGCCGAGATACTCGCCGGGGCCGCGCAGCAGCAGGTCGCGGCGCGCGATCTCGAAGCCATCCGCATTCTCAAAAATCACCTTCAAGCGTTCGCGGGCGCTGCTCGAGAGCGGTCCGCCGAAGAGCAGGATGCACGCGCTGTCGCGCGCGCCGCGGCCGACGCGGCCGCGCAGCTGGTGCAGCTGCGCGAGGCCGAAGCGCTCGGCGCTCTCGATCACCATCAGCGAGGCATTCGGGACGTCGACACCGACTTCGATCACCGTCGTGCTGACGAGGAGCTGCGTTGTTCCGTTCGAGAAGGCTTCCATCGCGGCCGCCTTCTCTGCGGGCGGCATCCGGCCGTGGAGCAGGCCAACGTGAATTGATTTCAGTTCTCCTTTCAGTTTACTGAACGTGTCGAGCGCAGTTTGCACATCGCCTTCCTTGGATTCTTCAATTACCGGGCAGACCCAGTAAGCCTGTTGCCCTTCGGTGCAGGCGTCGCGAATCCGCGCCAGTACCTCGCCGCGCCTTTTCGCGGAATATAGCCGCGTCGCCACCGCGCGGCGGCCGGGCGGCAGCTCGTCGATCACCGAGACGTCGAGATCGGCGTAGTAGGTCATCGACAGCGTTCTCGGGATCGGCGTCGCGCTCATCATCAATTGGTGAGGCACGACGTCGTCGCCTTTGCGCCGCAGCGTCAGCCGCTGCTGCACGCCGAAGCGGTGCTGCTCATCGACCACGGCGAGGCCAAGACGGGCGAACTCGACGCCTTTCTGCACCAGGGCATGAGTCCCAATGACGATTTGAGCCTTGAGCGCCTCGGCTTTCAGCTTTTTCGTCAATCCCCCATGCAACCAGGCGATCCTCAGGCCGAGAGGAGTGAGCCATTCGCCAAACTTGCGGAAATGCTGCTCCGACAGGATTTCGGTCGGCGCCATCACCGCGGCCTGCCAGCCGGCGTCCGCTGCCGCGAGGCAGGCGATCGCGGCTACGACCGTCTTGCCGCTGCCGACGTCGCCTTGCAGAAGCCTCTGCATCGGGTGTTGCTCCGACACATCGCGCAGCACCTCGTTCATCGCGCGCGCCTGTGCGCGGGTCAGCGTGAAAGGCAGCTTCTTGAGGAAGGACTTGAGGAGCGCGCCGTTTGTCTTCAATGCGGGCGCCTGGCGGGAGCGGCGCTTCTGGTACGCAAAGCGCATCGACAGCTGCTGCGCGAGGAGCTCGTCGAATTTCACGCGCCGCCATGCCGCTGCCGTATCGGCGGCGGGCAGCGGCCTGTGCAGAAGCTGCACGCTGTCGCTGAACCCGGCCAGAGCGTAGCGGCTGCGCAGCGGCTCGGGCAGCGTGTCCTCGAGCGGCCCGGCGTCCAGCGCACCGAGGATCCGCGCGCGCAGCACCTCTTGCGCGAGCCCGGCGGTCGTCGGATAGATCGGCGTCAGGCCCTTCGGCAGCGTTTCGCCCTCGCGCACGAAGCGGTAGCGCGGATGCGCAATCTCGGCGCCGAACCAGCCGCCGCGCACTTCGCCGAAGGCCCGCACGCGCAAGCCTTCCTCGGCCGCGCGCTGGAACCGCTTCAGCTGGCTGCCGTAGAAATTGAAAAAGCGCAGCACCACGCCGTCGGCGTGCACGATCAGCTGGCGACGCGGCCGGTAGGCGACCTCGGCCCGCTCGACCTTCGCCTCGACCAGCACCGGCTTGCCGGGCGGGGCGGCCTGCGGCGCAGTGAGCGTCGTCTCGTCCTCGTAGCGCAGCGGCAGGTGAAGCACGAAATCAAGGCGCGAGCGCAGCCCGAGCTTGTCGAGCGCAACGGCAGGCTTCACCCCGTATGCAGGATGGCGTCGATCTCGACCAGCGCGCCGCGCGGCAGTCCGGAGACGCCGACCGCGGCGCGCGCCGGGAACGGCTCGCGTACGTACTGCGCCATGATTTCGTTGACGCGCGCAAAGTGCGCAAGATCCGTCAGGTAGACCGTCATGCGCACGGCCTGGTCGAGGCTCGAGCCGGCTGCGGTGGCGACGGCCGCGAGGTTGCGGAACACCCGGTGGGTCTGGCCGTCGATGCCCTCGGCCAGTTGCATGGTCGCCGGGTCGAGACCGATCTGGCCCGACAGGTACACGGTGTCGTCCGCGCGCACCGCCTGCGAATAGGTGCCGATCGCCTCGGGCGCGTCGCGCGTCTGGATCGCGGTCTTCATGGCGGGTATCTTAGCCTAATGATTTCCGACCTTGAGAAGCTGCTCGGCACCCCGCGCGACGGCGCGTTGCTGCGCTTTTCGCTGGGCGTGCAGTACGCGAAGGCCGGCGAGCATGAGCGTGCGATCGGCTATCTGCGCGACGCGGTGGCGAAGGATCCGCTGTACTCGGCGGCATGGAAGGCGCTCGGCAAGGCGCTCGCCGACGCCGGCCGCAGCGATGAAGCGCTGGAGGCTTACCGGCGCGGCGTCGAAGCGGCAAAGCGCAAAGGCGACAAGCAGGCGGAAAGGGAAATGACGGTATTCGCCCGCCGCCTGGAGAGGCAGCGCGGAGGCTAGGCGGGGAAAAGCCGCGCCAGCGCGTCGGTCAATCCGGAGATGAAGGCCTCCTTGCCGACGAGCGCATCGGCGCCCGCGCGCCTCGCCTGAGCGGCCGCCTCCGGCGTATGGAACAGCGTCATGGCAACGACTGCGGGCGCGCCGGGACATGCCTTAACGCGCCGCACCATGTCGAGGCCGCGGGCCGGCGACAGGCCCAGGCCGAGCAGCAGCACATCGGGAAGCGCATTTTCGACCAGCGTCAGCGCCTGCGAAACCGCCTGCACCGTGCCGGCCAGTCCGTAGCCCGGCAGGCTCGCGATATAGTCGGCCGCGGCGGCAACAAAAGCCGGGCTGTCGTCGGCGATCGCAATGCGCCGGGTGCGCTCTGGGGTCATGCTGCGAGGGTACAGGGCTCTGCGAACGTGCGGTATCGGGATGTTCCCTATTTCAAGTTAGGGAATCCCTGAGTGCGCGTGAACTAGTAGACAGTGCCCGAAAAACTTTGTCAGCCCTCGGGCGGCACGAGGCCCGTGCGCAAGGCATAGCGCACCAGCCCGGCCACGTCGCGGATGCCCAGGCGCTCCATGATCTGCGCGCGGTGCGTCTCCACCGTCTTTACCGAGAGGTTGAGCAGAAAGGCGATCTCCTTCGTGCTCTTCCCGGCCGCGACGAGCTTCAGCACTTCGCGCTGCCGCGCGGTGAGCACGTCAGGGCCGACTTCGCCGCCGAGGTGCTGCGCATACCCCGCTACCACCTGCCGCGATACGGCGGGGCTCAGCCAGCTCTCGCCGCGCATCACGCTGCGCAGCGCAAGCTCGAGCTCGCCGGTGGCCGCGTCCTTGAGGAGGTAGCCGGCAGCGCCGGCGCGAAGCGCCTGCAGCACATATTCCTCGCCGGAATGCATCGACAGGATCACCACCCGCACCTCGGGCTGGCGTTCGCGCACCCGGGCCGCCGCCTCGAGCCCGGTAATCCCTTTCATGGCGATGTCCATCAGGATCACGTCCGGGCGCTCGCGCTCCGCGAGCTGGAGCGCCTCCTCGCCGCTTGCCGCCTCGCCTACCACCTGGACGTCGTGCATCGCGCCGAGAAGCGAGCGGATGCCCGCGCGCACCAGCGCGTGGTCATCGGCTAGTACGACCCGGATGGGCGACGAGGACATCAGGCGGCTTGTGCTTTCTCGCTCGGCTCGAGAGGGAATGATGCCAGCAATACGGTGCCTTGTCCGGGCGCCGAGCGCAGCTCGAAGGAGCCGCCTGCCAGCGCAACGCGCTCCTCCATGCCGGCGAGGCCGAGGCTCTCGCCCGCCGCCGCCCGCCGCCGCGCCGCCGCGACATCGAAGCCGCCGCCGTCATCGCGCACCGAGAGCTCGAGCCGCGCGCCGCTGGCGAGCAGGCGCAGCCACAAATTGTGCGCGCGGGCGTGCCGCACCACGTTGTTGATGGCTTCCTGCGCGATGCGAAAGCAAGCCGTCTGGATGGGCGCCGGGATTTCGCGCGGCGTGTCGGGAGCCTCGAAGTGCGGCGCGAGACTGGCGAGCGCCGCCTGGCGGTCGAGATGCGAGCGCAGCGCCACCGCCAGGCCGAGGTCGTCGAGCTGCGGCGGACGCAGGCTGAGCGAAAGCTGGCGCACGCGCTCGAGCGTATGGCTGACGGTCTCGACACATTCCTCGACGCGCGCGCGCGACTCCAGCTGGATCTTCAGCGCAGTCAGCGCCTGCCCGACGTCGTCGTGGAGATCGCGCGCCAGGCGCCGGCGCTCCTGCTCCTGCACCTCGAGCAGCCGGCGCGACAGGGCGCGCAGGCGCTCCTGCGAGAATTCCAGCGCATGCTGCGTGCGCAGCCGCTCGGTGATGTCGTTGATGAGGACCAGGCGCGCGGCGCGACCGCGCCAGCTCACCAGGTAGCCGACGCCTTCGATATCGATTGGCTCGCCGCCCCTTTTCACATGGCGGAACACGCCGCGGTTCACCGACCCGGATTCGCGGCGCAGGAACTGGCGGAACGCCTCGCGATCCTCGGCACGGCAGATATCCTCCGCCGGCATCGAGAGGAATTCCTGGCGCGAGTAGCTGTACAGGCGGATTGCCGCCTCGTTCGCTGCGAGAAAACGCAGGGTCTCGGCGTCGAATACCCACATCGGCAGCGGGGCTGCTCTCGAACAGCATGCGATAGCGGCCCTCCTGGGGATCGATCCTGTCCACCAGCCGCTGGAGCGCCGCCGCCAGCATACGAGACAGCGTCATAAGGGGAATGGTACCGCTGGCGCGCGCCCAACCCCCAACGGCCGGCGAGCCTAAGGCTCGATGCTCTTTGACCCTGCCAGGGTATCGAGCAAATCGGCCAGATCGACGCCCATGAACTTCACGCCGGGCAAAAACGTGGATCCGGGCATGACTTGAATACGCCCGCCGTGGCGCTGAATGGTGGATTCCGCGACGCAGGTCCAGGAGCCATCGTGGTTGCGCTTGAAGCCTTTATAGGTCGCCGGCATGACCGGCCGTTTGGCGGCCTCGCTGCCTCGCGGTCTGCCGCGGGAAGCTGATCCGCCCGCGGTCTTCCCGGCCCCGGCCTTCAAGGCTGCTTCCGCTGCGGCGGCGCCTCTGGCGAGAAGTCCGCTCACCGCCTCGACGGTGCACGGGCGCGAAAACAGATAACCCTGGTATTCGTCGCAGCCGTGCCGGCGCAGGAACTCGAGCTGCTCCGGCGTCTCGACACCCTCGGCGAGCACCCGCAGGCGCAGCGAGTGCCCGAGCGAGATGATCGCCTGCGCGATCGCCGCGCCGCGGCCGCCGTCGGTCGTCTGGACCACGAACGACCGGTCGATCTTCAGGCAGTCGACCGGCAGCCCCGAGAGGTAGCTGAGGCTCGAGTAGCCAGTGCCGAAGTCGTCCACCGCGATCTGCACCCCGAGCGCCTTGAGCTGCCCGAGGACGGCCACCGCTTCCTCGCGGTCGTCGATCAGCACGCCTTCGGTAAGCTCGAGCTCCAGGCGAGACGGGTTGATCCGCCGCTCGCGCAGCGAGCGTGCGACCATGTCTGCAAAACCCGGGCTGTGAAACTGCCGGGCCGAGACGTTCACGCCAACACGTGGTGCCGGGTGCCCGCCGGCGTCCCATTCGAAAAGCTGGCGGCAGGCCGTAACGAGGGCCCATTCGCCAAGCGAGCAGATCAGGTCCGACTCCTCGGCGATAGGGATGAACTGCGCCGGCGAGATCAAGCCACGCTCCGGATGGTGCCATCGCATCAGCGCCTCGAGCCCCGAGATGCGGCCTGAGGCGATCTCGACTTGCGGCTGGTAATGAAGCCCGAGCTCGCCCCGCTCGGGCGCGACGCGCAGCGCGTTCTCGAGTTCGACTCGCTCGGTCGCGTCGCGCGTCATGGCGGCGGCGTAGTACTGGAAGCCGTTCCCGCCGGCGGTCTTGACCCGCTGCATCGCGGCATCGGCGTTGTGCAGCAGCACCTCGAAGTCTTCACCGTCCCGCGGGAAGGTGCTGGCACCAACGCTCAGACTGACGTGCTGCTTGCGTCCTTCCAGCGCGAACGGCAGCGACGCCGCCTCCTGGATCTTGCGCACCAGGGCGATCGTCTCATCGGGGCGTACGAGATCCGCTGCCAGCACCGCGAAGCTGTCGGCTCCCAGGCGTGCCGGGGTATCGCCCTCGCGCACCGTGGCGCGCAGCCGCTCGGCCAACAGTTTAAGCAGCGCGTCGCCCGCCGCCTGGCCGAAGCCTTCGTTCACCAGCTTGAAGCGATCAACGTTCAGCACGATCAGGCCGCACGTCCGCCCCGTTCGTCTCGCATGAGCGATCGCCTGGGCGCTGCGGTCGGCGAGCAGGCTGCGGTTCGGCAAGTCCGAAAGCGCGTCGTAATTCGCAAGATAGCGGATTCGCGTTTCGTAGGCGTTGCGCTCGTCCGTTTCGGAGAGGGCGCGTTTCACCGCCGTGCCAAGCCGGCGCATGCTGCTTTTCAAGACGTAATCCGTGGCCCCCATTCGAATCGCCGCGATGGCGCGCTCCTCGCCGATCGTCCCTGACAGGAAAATGAACGGAACCTGCGGCACGATTTCGCGAGCCAGCAGCAGCGCCTCCAAGCCGTCAAACCCCGGCATCGAGAAATCGGACAGGATTGCGTCCGGTCTGGCCTCCGAGAGAGCTACCTTCATGGCGCTCTGCGAGTCGACTTGCCGCCACAGCGCCTCGACGCCGTCACGCCTGAGAGCGCGCAGCGCCAACTGGACATCCTCAGCCGAGTCTTCGACGAAAAGAAGATTTACCGGCGCGTCGTGCGTCATGCTTCTGATTTTTGTCCCCCCAGTGACGGGCACAGTAAGCCTATCCCTCGCATTGCTTCAGGTCTGTCGGGGAACACCTCGTCCCTGTAGCGCACCCTCTACAAAATCGGGACTATTTGGAGCCGGATGTGAATAAATTCACGACCACAAAGGAAAAGCCCCGGTCGCTGGGGGCGCCGGGGCCTGTGCCGCTTCGACAACGGAGGGAGGAGGGAAGCAGCGTCGTCAAGACTAGCGCGGAAGCGCATCACCGCGCATCCAGCGAATCGCAACCGCCTCGTCTATTTCGCAGAATGCAGGCTTTGTAAGGCCATGCCCGACAAGCGGGAGAGTGTTCAGGACTTGCGGATAAATGTTCGTAAAGCGCTACGTAAAATTGCTTAATGCTGCTGTGTAAGGCCTTTTCTATTCGGTCCGCCTGACGCACCATCGACTTATCAATCAGCACAAGGAGACGAGCGTGCGCGCCTTTCGACGTACCGAAGCAGGCACGGCAGCGTTGGAGGATAAAAACTCGGGCCTGTCGGACGAGTACCGGCGCATTCTCGAGCAGATCGGCGAGCGCGATGGCCTGCGTCCGCTGTTGTCTTCTTACTCCAAGGAGCAAATCGTTGAATGGCTCGGCCAGCTGATCACGCTGCGCATGATCGAGTCGGGGCTCGAGACCGGACACCAGGATCATTTGAGATTCACCGGCCGGTTCAAGGTATCGGAATTGGCCGCGGCGTTTAACGAGCGCTCCTAGCTCGCGATCATCTGAACGGCGCCGACTGACTGCGGTCTGAGCGGCACCTGCGCCCCGATCGCCCTAGCCTTCGGGGCGTTTCTTTTGGGGGATTGGTGGAGTGGAGGAGGATCGAACTCCCGACCTTCGCATTGCGAACGCGACGCTCTCCCAGCTGAGCTACCACCCCGTGGGACGCAGCGAATTTTACCGCAAGCGTGCTTCCGCCGACGATTGAACCGGTGGGCCGGGTTGGATTCGAACCAACGACCAAGGGATTATGAGTCCCCTGCTCTGACCGGCTGAGCTACCGGCCCCTCGCGAAAGCTTACTGCAAATGAAAAGGGCCGCTTGCGCGGCCCTTTCCTTTTTTTCCTTCGATCAGCCTTCCTGGTCCAGGAAGCTCTTCAGCCTCTCGGAGCGCGAGGGGTGCCGCAGCTTCCTCAGCGCCTTGGCCTCGATCTGCCGTATGCGCTCGCGCGTGACGTCGAACTGCTTGCCGACCTCCTCCAGCGTGTGGTCGGTGGACATCTCGATGCCGAAGCGCATGCGCAGCACCTTGGCCTCGCGCGGCGTGAGCGTGTCGAGCACTTCTTTCGTCACGTCGCGCAGGCTGGCGAAGGTCGCCGCGTCGGAGGGCGCGAGCGTCGACTGGTCCTCGATGAAATCGCCGAGGTGCGAGTCGTCGTCGTCGCCGATCGGCGTCTCCATCGAGATCGGCTCCTTGGAGATCTTGAGGATCTTGCGGATCTTCTCCTCGGGCATCTCCATGCGCGCGGCGAGCGTCGCCGGGTCGGGCTCCTGGCCGGTCTCCTGCAGGATCTGGCGGCTGATGCGGTTCATCTTGTTGATGGTCTCGATCATGTGCACCGGGATGCGGATGGTGCGCGCCTGGTCGGCGATCGAGCGCGTGATCGCCTGCCGGATCCACCACGTGGCATAGGTCGAGAACTTGTAGCCGCGGCGGTATTCGAACTTGTCGACCGCCTTCATCAGGCCGATGTTGCCTTCCTGGATCAGGTCGAGGAACTGCAGCCCGCGGTTGGTGTACTTCTTGGCGATCGAGATCACCAGCCGCAGGTTGGCCTCGGTCATCTCGCGCTTGGCGCGGCGCGCCTTCGCTTCGCCGGTCGACATCTGCTTGTTGATCTCCTTCAGATCGCGGATCTGGATGCCGATCTTCTGCTGCACCGCCTGGATCTTGCCGAGCAGCTCGAGGATCGACGGCTCGAGGCGGCGCAGCGCCTCGCTCCACGGCTGCGCCGCGCTGATGTCGTTGGCGAGCCAGCGCCGCGAGCCCTCGGTGCCGGCGAAGATCTTGATGAAATGCTGGCGCGGCATCTGCGCCTTCTCGACGCAGATGTCGTGGATCTGGCGCTCGTGGCGGCGGATCTCGTCGACCAGGCTTCGCACGCTGTCGGAGAGACGCTCGACGGTGCGCGCGGTGAAGCGGATCCCCATCAGCTCGTTGGAGATGTGGTCGCGCGCGCGCAGGAAGTCCTTGTCCTTCGAGCCCTTGTTCTCCAGCGCCTTCGCCATCTTGTCGTAGAGGCGCCGGATGCGCGCGAACTTCTCGAGCGCCTCGCCGCGCAGCTTCAGCAGGCTCGCGGACTGCGCGGCGCCCTCGTCTTCCTCGGATTCGCCCTCTTCCTCCTCGATCTGCGCTTCCTCGTCTTCGGGCGATTCGGCCTTCTTCGGATCGAAGTCGTCCTTGGCGTGCGGATCGATCAGGCCGTCGACCACCTCGTCGACGCGCGACTCGTCCTTTTCGACCTTGTCGGCGAGCTCGAGGATCTCGCGCACCGTGGTCGGGCAGGCGCTGATCGCCTGGATCATATGGCGCAGGCCTTCCTCGATGCGCTTGGCGATCTCGATCTCGCCTTCGCGCGTGAGCAGCTCGACCGAGCCCATCTCGCGCATGTACATGCGCACCGGGTCGGTGGTGCGGCCGAACTCGGAATCCACCGTGGAGAGCGCGGCCTCCGCCTGCTCCTCCACGTCCTCGTCGGTCTGCGCGACGGGCGTGGCGTCGGAGGCGATGAGCAGCGTTTCCTGGTCGGGCGCCTGGTCGTAGACCTGGATGCCCATGTCGCCGAAGGTCGAGATGATGGCTTCGATCTGCTCGGCGTCGACCAGGTCGTCGGGCAGGTGGTCGTTGATCTCCGAGTACGTCAGGAAGCCGCGCTCCTTGCCGAGCTTGATCAGGTTCTTGAGGCGCGTGCGCCGGGTCTCGGCGTCCTCTTTCGGCATCTCGGCCGGGATCAGCCATTCGTCCTTGCGGCCGCGGCGGCCGCCCCGGCCGCCCTTGCCCTTCGCCTTGACCTCGTTGACCTTCGCCTCCAGCAGCTCGAGCGCCTGCTTGGCGCTCTTGATCGGCGTTTTTGCCTTGGCGCTCTTGGCGTCGGGTTTCTGGGCGAGCGCCTTCAGCGCCAGCGCCGCCTTCGGCGCAGGCGCCTTGTGCGCCCGGGCGGGCAGCCTGGCGCGCAGCTGCTTCTTGACGGCGCGCGACTTCGCCGCCGAAACGCGCTTCAGCGTCCTCAGGACCTTCTTGGCTTTCTTCTTGGCCGCGCGGACTTTCCTCACCTTGGGCTTGCGCTTGTGCTGGACCATCCTACCCCCGAAGAGCTGCCTTCTAACGAATAAGGCGAAAAGCCGTAGATTGTATCAAATGCCTCAACATTCAAGGGCTTTCAACACTATGGTCAGCCGATTTTCAAAAAAGTTCGATCTGCAAGAACCTTGCCTCAATGCGCGCTGCGTCCGTCCGTTTGCAGGCGCAGCTCCAGAGCTTTCACTTCCGAGATCATGCGACCGTATTCCACATGCTCCTCCTTGGTCAGCAAGCCCCTGCTGAGCCGCTCCCCCAACGACCTTATCTCCCTGTTTTTTCGCTTGATCTCGAGCTTGCAAACCGCATGCTGAAAATATTGCCGAGCTTGCTCTTCGCTCTCCTTAAGCTCCAGGCCGTAGGCCTGTGCCTGGAACAGCAACTCGGCGTGCGCGCTGTCACGGAATCGCTCGATCAACATCGCATCCGACACGGTCCTCGTAACGCCGTGTTCGCGGTACCAGCCAGCGAGTTCGTTCAATGCCTGCGACTCTGGCAGCCGCATATCGACGAGTGATAGATCCATCTCCGCGGCAAGGGCCGGGCAAATAGCCACTCGAGCGAGCAGTCTCCATTCGGCCGATGACGGCGGCGAGAACGAGCGTCTCACCGGCGCAAAGCTGCCGTAGGCCCGCGGCGGAACCATTTCAAACATCGACTCAGCTTCTTCCGACGTCACCCCGGCCAGGCGAGCGGCCTCCTTCACCAGCTGCAGCTTCAGCGCCCGCGCGGCCACCTTTTGGATGTGCGGTTTGGCCAAGGCGAGGAAACGCGCGCGACCTTCGGCCGTGCTGAGTTCGACTTGGCCGCGCAATTCAGCCAGAAGGAACTCCGTAAGCGTGGGCGCCGCGCGCACGAGCTTCTCCAACTCATCCATGCCGTGCTTGCGCACGTAGGTGTCGGGGTCGTCGCCTTCGGGCAGAAACAGGAACCGCACCGGCTTGTGATCGAGCGTCAGCGGCAAGCTGACTTCCAGGGCGCGCCAGGCTGCCTTGCGGCCAGCGGCGTCGCCGTCGAAGCAGAACACCAGTTCGTCGGCAAGCTTGAGAAGCTTGGAGACGTGTGCCGGCGTGGTCGCGGTGCCGAGCGTGGCCACCGCGTAGCCGATGCCGAACTGCGCTAGCGCGACCACGTCCATGTAGCCCTCGACCACCACCACGCGGCCGGCCGAGCGAATCGAATCGCGCGCCTGCACCAGCCCATAGACTTCGCGGCCCTTCTCGAAGAGCGGCGTTTCCGGGGAGTTCAGGTATTTGGGCTCGCCGTCCCCAATCACGCGCCCGCCGAAGCCGATCACGGCGCCGCGCGCGCTGAAGATCGGGAACATGACGCGGTCGCGAAAGCGGTCGTAGCGCTTGCCTTCGTTCTCGATGACGAGGCCGCATTCCACGAGAGGAGATTGCGAATATTCTTCAAAAACGGACTTCAACGCCTGCCAGTCGTCCGGGGCGTAGCCGATGCGAAAGCGCGCGGCAATTTCACCAGTCAACCCGCGCTGCTTCAAATACTGAATCGCTTTGGGAGACTGCTTTAGTTGCGCGCGATAGAAATCCATCGCCTTCTCCATCACTGCGTAGAGATCGGGCTCGCGCTCCTTGCGGGCGGCTTCCTCCGGGCCGGGCGCGCGCGTCTCGGGCACCTGCATGCCGACCGCTGTGGCGAGATCCTTCACTGCGTCGACGTAACCCAGCCCGGCATAGGCCATGAGGAAGCCGATGGCGTTGCCGTGCGCGGCGCAGCCGAAGCAGTGGTAGAACTGCTTGGCCGGACTGACGGTGAAGGAAGGCGTCTTCTCGCCGTGAAACGGGCACAGCCCGAGGTAGTTGGCGCCGCCCTTTTTGAGCTGGACGTAGCGCGACACTACATCCACGATGTCGACCCGGTTGAGGAGGTCCTGCTTGAACGAGTCGGGGATCATAAAAATCGGGGTCAGAGCCCGATTTCGGCGCCGTCCATCATCACTAGGCGATTCTAGCGAAATCGGGCTCTGACCCCGATTGTTTCACCCCGATTGTTTCAGCCCGAAAGCCTGCTTTTGACCAGATTCGAGACCTTGCCCATGTCGGCGCGGCCGGCGAGGCGCGCTTTGAGCGCGGCCATCACCTTTCCCATGTCCTTCATGCCCGAGGCGCCCGATTCCGCCACCGCGGCGGCAACCGCCTCACCGATCTCCGCGTCGCTCATCTGCCGAGGCAGATAAGCGGAGAGCACCTCGATCTCGAATTTCTCGGCCGCGACGAGGTCGTTGCGCGCCGCCTTCTCGAACTGCGCGATCGATTCGCGGCGCTGCTTGATCATCTTCTCGATCACCGACACGACATCGGCGTCGGAAAGTGCAATCCGCTCGTCGACTTCCCTTTGCTTCAGCGCGGCGAGCAGCAGGCGGATGGCCGACAGGCGCGCAGCCTCCCTGGCGCGCATCGCCGCCTTCATGTCTTCGGTGATTTGCTGCTTGAGCGGGATGGAAGGGGCGCGGCTAAATTCAGTACATCTTCTGCGGCAGCATCTGGCTGCGCAGACGCTTGTGGTGGCGCTTTACGGCGGCGGCGAGCTTGCGTTTGCGCTCGGCGGTCGGCTTTTCGTAGTACTCGCGGGCGCGCAGCTCGGTGAGCAGGCCGGTCTTCTCCACGGTGCGCTTGAAGCGACGCATGGCCACCTCGAACGGCTCGTTTTCCTTGACGCGTACTGTCGGCATCCAGCCCTCGGGCTCGAAAAGGGGCTGAATTGTAGCAGAATCGGCCAATGCTGATCCTCGGCATCGAGACCTCGTGCGATGAAACCGGCGTTGCGGTTTATGACGGCGGGCTGCTCGCCCACGCGGTGCATTCCCAGGTCAGCATGCACGACGCCTACGGCGGAGTGGTGCCCGAGCTCGCCTCGCGCGACCACATCCGGCGGCTCGTGCCGCTCACCCGTGAGGTGCTCTCCCGCGCGGGGCGGCGCACGGCGGACCTGACGGGCATCGGCTATACCGAGGGCCCGGGCCTCGCCGGCGCGCTGCTGGTGGGCGCGTCGTTCGCGCATGCGCTTGCGCTTTCGCTGCGCATCCCGGCCCTCGGCATCCATCACCTCGAAGGCCATCTGCTCTCGCCGCTGCTCTCGGAGCCGGCGCCCCAATTCCCCTTTGTCGCGCTTCTCGTCTCCGGCGGCCATACGCAGCTGATGCGCGTCGAGGGCATTGGTCGCTACGACCTGCTGGGCGAGACGCAGGACGACGCGGCAGGCGAGGCTTTCGACAAGACCGCGAAGCTTCTCGGGCTGGGCTATCCCGGCGGGCCGGCGTTATCGCAGCTCGCACAGTCGGGTGCGCCCGGCCGCTACCGGCTGCCGCGGCCGATGATCGGCAGCGGCGATCTGGAGTTCAGCTTCTCGGGCCTCAAGACGGCGGTCCTGATGCTCGTCAAGCAGGCCGCACCGGCGGCCCATGCCGACATCGCGCGCGCTTTCGTCGATGCAGTCGTGGAGGTGCTGGTGGCGAAATGCGTGCGCGCGATGGAGCTGAGCGGGCTGACGCGCCTGGTCGTCGCCGGCGGCGTGGGCGCGAATCGCCAGCTGCGCTCGGCGCTTGGCAAAGAGGCGGAACAGCGCGGCTTCGACGTGTTTTATCCGCAACCCGAGTTGTGCACCGACAACGGCGCGATGATCGCCTTTGCTGCCGCCCTGCGCCTGCGCCAGGGGCAAGACGGCGCTGAGCACGCCTTCGGTGTCAGGCCGCGCTGGGAACTCGAGACGATCAGCTAGCTTTTTTCGCGCCGATCTGCGATTCGGTGCCGGCGAAGAGCCGGCCGACGTTTCCCTTGTGCCGCCAGACGAGAAGCGCGGCAATGCCCGCCACCACGAGCAGTACGTCGTAGCTCAAGCCGATATACCAGGCGAAGAAGGGCGCGAACAGCGCGGCCGCCAGCGAGGCGAGCGAGGCATAACGGAAGAACGCCGCGATCACGATCCAGGTGGCGAGGCTGCCCAGGCCGAGCCAGACATCGAGGCCGAACAGCACGCCCGCCGCTGTCGCGACGCCCTTGCCGCCCTTGAAGCGGTGTAACACCGGGAAAAGATGACCCAGAAATACCGCGAGCCCGGCGAGCGCCGCGGCTTCCGGCGCATAAAGCTGGGCAAGCCAGACCGCGAGCCAGCCTTTCCCCGCGTCGCCGGCGAGCGTGAGAGCGGCCGCGGCTCGCTTTCCGGTGCGCAGGACGTTGGTCGTTCCCGGGTTCCTGGAGCCATAGGTCCGCGGATCGGGCAGCTGCATCAGGCGGCTCACCACGATCGCGAAGGAAACCGACCCCAGACAGTACGCGGCGAGCACCGTCAGTGCGCTCTGCATGCGGGCGATTCTATAGAATCGGACCCACCATGGACGCCATCCTGATCCGCGACCTGCGCGTCGAGGCGCTCATCGGCATTCACAAGCGCGAGCGCCACATCCTGCAAACGGTGTCCATCGACCTGGAGATCGGGCTCCCCGGCGCGCAGGTGTTCGAGAGCGACAGGGTTTCCGATACGATCGATTACGAGCAGGTGGCGCTGAAGATCCGCGGCCTCGCTGCGAGCGGCCACTTCCGGCTGGTGGAGACCTTCGCCGAGCGCATCGCTCGCCTGCTGATCGGCGATTTCGGCGCTCCCTGGGTCAAGGTGAGCGCAGCGAAGCTCGGCGTCCTGGCCAACGCCCGCTTCGTCGGCGTATCGATCGAGCGCGGCAAGCGCTAGTCATCCCCTCGGGTGGTGCTTGGCGTGCAATGCCTTGAGACGCTCGCGCGCCACGTGCGTATAGATCTGCGTGGTCGAGATGTCGGCATGGCCGAGCAGCATCTGGACCACGCGCAGGTCGGCGCCGTGGTTGATGAGGTGCGTGGCGAACGCGTGGCGCAGCACGTGCGGCGAGAGCCGCTTGCTCGGAATTGCGCGCGCGCCGTAGCGGCGCACGAGATGCCAGAAGGCCTGGCGGGTCATGCCCTCGCCGCGCCCCGTGACAAACAGGGAATCGGCATCGCGCCGCTTGAGGAGCGCGCCGCGTCCCTCCTTCAGGTACGTGTTCAGCCAGTGCACCGCCTCCTCGCCAAGCGGGACCAGGCGCTCCTTCGAGCCCTTGCCGAGCACGCGCACCACGCCGGCCTCGAGATTGGCCTCGAAGACCTTCAACGCGACCAGCTCGGACACTCGTAAGCCGGTGGCATAAAGCGTCTCCAGCATGGCGCGGTCGCGCACGCCGAGGGCAGTGCCGGTGTCCGGCGCCGCAAGCAGCGCCTCCACGTCCGCCTCCGACAGCGTTTTCGGAAAGCGCGGCGGGCGCTTGGGGGGGTCGAGCTTGAGGGTCGGGTCGGCGGCGATGCGCCGCTCGCGCAGGCAGTAACGGTAGAAGCGCTTCAAGCTCGATACCCGGCGCGCGGCGCTCGTGGCGCGGCCCTTGCGCGAGGCGAGGAAGGCGTACAGCTCTGCTTCCCCTGCCTTCAATAAGCCGTCATTCAGGAACGCGGCCAGCTGCTCGAGATCGGCGCGATAAGAGGCGATGCTGTTCTTCGCGAGCCCGTCTTCCAGCCAGAGCGCGTCGCAGAACGCGTCGAGCAGGGGTTCGCTCAGATTGCTTTTTCGTCTGCCGGCAGCCACCGCTTCACGACTGCATCAAGCATAGCTTCTCGATCTGGGCGAGCAGCTCGTCGGGGACCTCTATGCCGCCGGAGCGCGCGGTCTTTTCACACGCGAAGCGCCGCGCGCCCGGCAGCCGTACCTCGGGGTCGGCAAGCATCGCCGCGACAATGGTCTCGACCCGTTCAGAGAATTTCTCGGTCCCGGCCAGCGCCGACGGATCGATGACGATGAAAGACTGGCCGATGCGCGGGCGGTTGCCCTGCTCGGAGAAAAACGAATCGGCCTCCGCTCCGATCGCCGCGCCGGTGAGCGAGGCGCAGATCAGCTCGAACATCAGCGCGAGCATCGCGCCCTTCGCGCCGCCGATCGGAAACAGGCTGCCGTGCTCGATCGCCTCTTTCGGATCGGTGGTCGGCTTGCCGTTGCGGTCGAGCGCCCAGCCCTCGGGAATCTTCTCGCCCTTGCGCATCGACATCATGATCCGGCCGCGGACCACGGTGGTCAGCGCCAGATCGACCACGATGGGGTTTTGGTCCTTTCGAGGAAAAATCGCGGCCACCGGGTTGGTGCCGAAAAGCGCCTTCTTGCCGCCCCAGGGCGGAATCGCGGCCGGGGAGTTGGTGAAAGCGAATCCCACCAGGCCAGCCTCGGCCACCGGCAGGAGGTGAATGCCGAGCACGCCGACGTGCGCGCTATTGCGGATGCCCGCAAAGCCGATGCCGTTGCGGCGTGCACGCTGGATCGCCTCGCCCACCGCCCATTCGACCGAGACGTAAGGCAGGCCGTCGCGGTTATCGATCAGGCAGGCGCCGCCGCGCTCGGCCAGCATCGCAGGGTGGGCTGCGCCGTCGGCGCGGCCGTTGCGCAGCATCGAGCAGTAGAAGGGCACGCGCGACAGGCCGTGCGTCGCAAGGCCCTGTTCTTCCGCGCGCACCAGGTGCTTCGCCGCCGCCGCGGCCATGCGCGGGTGGGCGCCGGCGCCTTCGAGCGCGGCGCGCGCGAGTCGAAACAACTCTTGCGCGTTCGTCTTCATAGCGAGGATTCTACGGCCATGGGCAAGCTCATCGAACTGACCGCTGCGGACGGCCACCGGCTCGCCGCCTACCGCGCCGACCCCGCCGGCAAGCCGCGCGGCGCCATCGTCGTGATCCAGGAAATCTTCGGCGTCAACAGCCACATCAAGGAAGTGGCCGACGGCTTCGCCGCCGACGGCTACGTGGCGATCGCGCCGGCGATGTTCGACCGCGTGCAGAAGAACGTCGATCTCGGCTACACGCCGCCCGATATCGAGAAAGGGCGCGAGCTGCGCGCCAGGATCACCCTCGACTTCGCCATGAAAGATGCCGAGGCCGCGGTCAAGGCGGCCGCGCCCGCCGGCAAGGTCGGCATCGTCGGCTATTGCTGGGGCGGCTTCGTAGCGTGGATGGCCTCGGCAAAGGTGCCGGGGCTCGCTGCCGCGGTGCCGTACTACGGCGGCGGCATCCTCGACAACACCGACATCCAGCCGCGCGTTCCGGTGATGGGCCACTTCGGCGAGAAGGACGCGATGATCCCGGCCGAAGGCGTGAAGAAGCTCGCCGCGAAGCATCCGCAGCAGCAGATCTTCCTCTACCCGGCGGATCACGGCTTTAACTGCGATCACCGCGGGTCGTATCACGCGCCCTCGGCCAAGCAGGCGCGGGAGCGCACGCTAGCGTTTCTGCGAAAGCACCTCGGCTGAGTCGCCGAGCAGCGCACGCCGGAAGCGGTCTTTCAGCGCCACGCCATCGAGCGGCGGCAGCACCAGCGGCAGCTTCTCGGCGGCGACTTTGACAACCGCGAAGTTGGGTCCGGTGCTTTCATGAATCATCGAGCGCAATCTCTTTAAATCGGAGGTTGTTTTTGAGGACTTGAAGCCGCAAGCCCGCGCCACGCCGGCCAGATCGACGCCGTGCGCCGTGTGCGTCTCTTGCATGCCGGTTTCCCCGTAGCGCTCGTTGTCGATCACCACCAGCGTCAGATTCGACGGCTGCTGCACGCCGATCGTGGCGAGCGAGCCGATTCCCATCAGCATCTCGCCGTCCCCGGTGATCACCAGCACTCTTCGCCTGGGCCGAGCCAGCGCAAGCCCAAGGCCGATCATCGCCGCCTGGCCCATCGCGCCCCAGAGCGGAAAGTTGAGCGGCGCGTCACCGGCGGCGGTGATATCCCAGGCGGTCGAGCCCAATCCCGCGACGACGAGAAGGTGGTGTCGCCCGGAAAGCAGGGTTTTGACTACCTCGCGCCGGTGCAAGGTCATTGCCGAAAGCTCTTGATGCCGATAACGCCTTGCGAGATGAGAACCGCCGTCGCCTGCTCCTGCCGCAGAGCATCGGCGACGAGCGGCGCGATCTCATCTGCTCGCGCCGCGCGACGCACGCGAACATCCATCGCCTCGAGCACGGCGGGCGTCGCCTCGCCCATGGGCACCTGCCACGAGTTGAATTCTCCCGCCTCGCCGCGCATGGTGACGATCATCACGAGCGGAAGGCGGCAGGTCTTGAGCAGGCCGGCGGCATTGATGACGTTGCCGACGCCGCTCGACTGCATGAGAAGCACGCTTTTCTCGCCGCCGAGCCAGGCCCCGGCCGCGAGCCCGATGCCCTCTTCTTCGGTAGTCAGAACCACCGCGCGCATCTTTCGATCGCCCTGGCAAAGCTCGATCAGCCGCGAGTGGCCGGCGTCCGGCACATAGCCGACGATGCGCACCTGCGCCTTGGCGAGCGCGCGGTGAACCTCCTGCGGCCACTCAGGCTGCATCTTTCAACAACGTCTGCCCGGGACGCACGCGCGTGAATTTCACAGGCTTCATGGCCACCTCATTAAAGCGAATGCTAGTGAAGGCCGACTCGTCGAGCGGCCCGGTTTCGGGGAAGTCCGACCTGAAATGCGCGCCGCGCGAGTCCTTGCGCGCGATCGCGGCCGCCGCGATGACGCGGCTCACTGCCGCCAAATTCTTCAGGTTCATCCAGTCGTGCCAGCCGAGATTGAAGGCGCGGTTCGTCCCATCGAGCGCGAAACGGTCGAGCTCATCATTCAAGGACCCGAGCTCGCGCAGCGCCTGCTCCAGGCCCGCGCCGTCGCGGAGGATGCCTACCTTTTCCCACATCGTCTCGAACAGCTTCTCTCGCAGGGGTTCCAGATTTGACTTGGCAGCACGCCTCTTGAATGGCGTCTCGCAGACCGCGACGGCAGACTCGATCGCCGCGCTGTCCGGCTCGTGCAGGGCGCCTTCGCTGCGCACCCAGGCCGCCATCGTGTCGCCCGCGACGGCGCCGAACACGGTGGAGTTCGCCACGCCGTTGCCGCCGAGGCGGTTCGCGCCGTGCACGCCGCCTGAATCCTCGCCGGCGACGAACAGCCCGGGCAGCTCGGTGCGGCAGTCGGCCGCAAATTCGACACCTCCCATCATATAGTGCGCGGTCGGCACCACCTCGACCAGCCCGCCGGCGAGATCGAAGCCGCAGTCGGCGCAACGTTCGACCATGCCCTTGAATTCTTTCGCCACGCGTTCCGGCCCGAGGTGCGCCATTGAGATGTAAAGGCCGCCGTGCGGACTCGTATTTTGTTTTTTTATTTCTGAGAACATCGCCCGGGAGACGATGTCGCGGGTTGCGCGCTCTGCCTTGGGGTCGTAGCGCGTCATGAAGCGCTCCTTGGCGCCGTTCAGCAGATACCCGCCCGCGCCACGCAGGCCTTCTTCGAGCACGGTGCCGGTCATGCGCGTGTGCGCGCCGGCGAGCAGCCCGGTGGGGTGGAACTGCACCATTTCCATGTCGCGCAGCGGCAGCCCCGCGCGCCACGCCATCGCCAGGCCGTCGCAGCTCTTGTCGCCGGAGGGCGTGTGGTACCTGTACATCGTCGGTCCGCCGCCGGTTGCCAGCAGGACTGCCTTGGCACGCACGAACACGTACTCGCCGGTTCGCATGTCGACGAAAAGCACGCCCGACAAGCCGCTTCCATCCTTGGTCCTTATCAACTCGACTGCGCGGTGCTCCTCCAGCCGCGCGATGTCGCGTGCCCAGACCTGCTCGGCGAGCCGGTTGATGATCTCGATGCCGGTGAGGTCGCCCTTGTGCACGGTGCGGTCGAACGTTTGCCCGGCGAAGGCCTTCTGGTGGATGCTGCCGTCGGGATTGCGGTCGAAGAAGCAGCCAAGCTCGTTTTCCAGCTCCCTGATCCTTTCGACGGCCAGGGTCACCAACTGCCAGGCGAGGTCCTGGTCGGGAAGCCACTTGCCGCCCTCGATGCTGTCCATGAAGTGGCGCTCGATCGAGTCGCCCTTCGCCAGCGCGACGTTGTAGCCGCCCTGCACCATGCGCGTGCAGCCGCATTTGCCGAGCAGGCCTTTCACGGCGACGGTGATCGACAGCTCGGGCGCTGCCTGACAGGCGTGCAGCGCGGCAAACAGGCCTGCGCCGCCCGAGCCGAGGATCAGGATGTCCGTGTCGATGCGCGACGTAACCATTGCATGACGAGCACCAGCACCACGAGCACGAAGCCCACGGCGTCGAACAAGGCTTTCGGATACACCAGCAGGAAGCCCGCGACGATCAGCATGATCCGTTCCGCGAGGCTGGTACGCTTGAAGAGCCAGCCTTGCAAGCCGCCGGCGAGCGCCACGATGCCGACCGCGGCGGTGAAGGTCACCAGCGCGATCGAGCCCCAGTCGGCGCCGGCGAGGGTCTTGAAGGACCCGGTCAGGAGAAGCCCGGTGCCGCTCGGGTCGAGCACGAACATGAACGGCACGAGAAAGGCGGGCGTGGTGTATTTCCAGCACTGCAGCGTCGTTTTGTAGGGGTCGCCTCCGGTGATCGCCGCGGCGGCGAAAGGCGAGAGCGCGGTCGGCGGCGATACCTCGGAGAGCACGGCGTAGTAGAAGATGAACATGTGCGCCGCGAAATCCGGCACGCCCAGCTTGATCATCGCCGGCGCGGCGATGACGGCGCAGATGATGTAGCTCGCCGTCACCGGGACCGCCAGGCCGACGATCCAGACGATGAGCGAGGTGTAGATGGCGGTGAGAAGCAGCGAGCCGCCGGCGTAATCGAGGACGATCGAGCTGAACTTGAGGCCAAGGCCGGTGAGGGTCACCGTGCCGACGATGATGCCGGCGCCGGCGCAGGTGGCAGCGACGTTCAGCACCCCGAGCGAGCCGCCGGCGAGCGCCTTCACCAGCCCCGAGCTCCACAGGCCGCGGGCAATGGGTGCTTTTCTCTTGAAAACCTCGTACGGGATGAGCGCGGTATCGGCCCTCAGGAAGCTCGTCACCGCGGAGACCAGCGTCGCCCAGAACACCGCCATCACGGGCGAGAAGCCCCACAGCATGAACACGACGATCGACACCAGCGACAGGAAGTGGAACCAGTATTTCCTGGTCAGGTTCCACGCCGATTCGACGCGCTCGAAAGTAACGTCCTTCATGCCGAATTTGCGCACGTCGATCTCGACCATGGCGAACAGCGCGAGGTAATACAGGCAGGTCGGGATCGTCGCCATCAGGATTACGTCGAGGTAGGAGATCTTGAGGAATTCCGCGATCAGGAAGGCGGCGGCGCCCAGCACCGGCGGCGAAATGATCGCGCCGAGCCCGCCCGCGGCGAGCAGGCCGCCTGCCGCGTCCTTGCCGTAGCCCACCTTGGCGAGCATCGGATAAGCGACCGAGCCGAGCGTGACGGTGGTGGCGACGCCCGACCCTGAAGGACCGCCGAGCAGGAACGAGGCGAGCACCACTGTGCGGCCGGCGCCGGTCGGCTTGCCGCCCATCGCCGAGAACGAGAAGTCGATGTAGAACTTGCCCGCGCCGGAGTACTGCAGGAACGCGCCGTAGATGGTGAACAGGATGATCAGCGACGAAGATACGTCGACCGCGACGCCGTAGATTCCTTCCAGCGTCATGTACATGTGCCCGATGAGCCGGGGAATCTCGTAGCCCTTGTGGGTCCAGGGCGCCGGCAGGTAGGGCCCGAAGATCGCGTACAGCAGGAAGCAGGAGGTGATCGCGGGCATGATCCAGCCGGTCGCGCGCCGCATCGCCTCCAGCACCAGGACGATCAGCGCCACGCCGAACACCACGTCCCAGTGGTTGGGCAGGATCGAGCGGTCGAAGAAATCGTCGCCGTTCGCCACCAGGTACACCGCAATCGCAACGCCCAGCGCCGCGAGCGCCCAGTCCCACCCCATCACGCGATGGCGGAAGCGCCGCGAGACCGGGAAGATGAGGAAACACAGGAACAGCACGAACGCGACGTGGATTGCGCGCAGCACCTCGGTCCGCACGATCTCGTAGGCGGCGTAGAGGTGGAACAGCGACATCAGGACCGCCACCGCCGTGACGAAGTCCGCGAGCCGCCCGCGGAACTTGTTCTGGACGCCCTCTTCCTGCTCGATGAGCTGCTCGGCCCGCTTGAGCGCCTCCTCGCTGATTTCAGCGGCGGGCTGATGGATGCGGGCGATCTCTTCGCTCATTGCCCGTTGCGCCCTCCAGCCCTACTGCAGCTTGATTCCCTTCTCGGAGAAGTATTTGACCGCCCCGGGGTGCCAGGGAATCGGCGAGGCTGCCTGTTTCTGGTTCTCGAGCTTGAAGTTCTCCGCCTCCTTGTGGACGCGGACCAGGTCCTCCTTGTGGTCGAAGACCGCCTTGACGATGTTATAGGCGGTTTTCTCGTCCATGTTCTGGTGCGCCACCAGCAGGTTCATCACCGTGGCCTGCTTGTTGTCGGCGTCCATGCCGCGGTACATGTCCTTCGGGATCACGTCCTGCACGTAGAGATCGCCGTATTTCCTGTTCATCGCCGGCACCAGGTCGGCATGGTCGATCAGCTTGATCTTCACGCCCGGCGTGCTGGCAAGGTCGGTGATCGCCGCGGTCGGCAGACCGCCGACCCAGAAGAAGGCGTCGATCTTCCGGTCCTTGATCGCATTCACCGACTCGGCGACGCCGAGGCGCTCGCGCCGCAGGTCCTTGTCCTTGTCGAGGCCGGCCGCTTCGATGACGCGGAACGCCATGACTTCGGTCGCGCTGCCGCCCGATCCGGTGGACACGCGCTTGCCCTTGAGGTCGGCGATCTTGCTGACCCCGGCGCCCTCGATCGAGACGACGTGCATGCGATTCGGATACATCACCATCAGGGTGCGCACCGGGACCGGCTTGCCGGTGAACTTGTCCTGGCCCTTGTACGCATCGAGCGTCGCATCCGCCATGGTCATGCCCAGATAGGGCTTGCCGGTGCCGATGAGCTGCAGGTTGGCCACCGAGCCCCCGGTCACCTCGGCCGTGGCCTGCATGCCTGGAACGTATTTCGAGAGCACGGCCGCCATGCCGCCGCCCAGCGGGTAATACACCCCGCCGGTTCCGCCGGTGGCAATCGAAAGGTTCTGCGCCTGCGCTACCAGCGCGAACGCCGATATGAAAAGCGCGACGACGCGCGTCAACAATCGCATGGACTCCTCCTCGGGTTGTGCGGCGATTCTACCGCACGCCGAGTCGGCGCAGCGCCGCCGCGCGGCGCTCCTGTGCTGTGCGCTTCACTTTCGAGTAGAGGCTGCCGCCGTGACTGTCCATCGCCACCAGCAGCGGGCCGAAGTTCCTGACGCGAAACTTCCACAGCGATTCGGGATTGAGGTCATCGAGGTCCACGTCCTCGATCGACTCGACCCAGGTCGTCTCCAGCGCCGCGGTGCCGCCGATGATGGCGAGGTAGGCGCCGCCCAGCTCGCCGAAGGCCTTGAGCGATTCTTCGCGCAAGCCGCCCTTGCCGATCACCAGCCGCACGCCGCACTGCTGCATCAGGGGCCGCGTGAAGCGCTCCATGCGGTCGCTGGTGGTGGTGCCGACGCAAAGCGGCGCGTAACCCGCCGGATGCGCGGCGCTCTTCTGCACTTTTTTCACGTTCGGCGCGGTATGGATCACCGCGTGGCCCGAGAGGTCGAAGCGCGTCTTGCGCCCGCGGTCGAACATGTGAATCTGCGTCGCGTCGCGGATGCCGAACAGCGTGCCGTTCAAGCTGACCGTGTCGTCGACGCGCAGCTTGCGCACCGCCTCTTCGGTGAGCGGCGCGGTGTAGTCGTAGTGTGCCATTCGATCAAGCAGCTCTAGTAGCCATACTCGACGCCCGAAGGCCGGAACGTGGCGCGCGCGCGGCGCGCCGAGTGACACTGCATGTTCACCGCCACCGGGTTCATCGTGATGTGGGTGGCCGCCGTTTCGACGTGCACCGCGAACGCGGTGGAATCGCCGCCGAGTCCCTGCGGGCCGACGCCGAGCATGTTCACCGCCGGGCCGAGCTCCTGCTCCAGCCTGGCGCCCTCGGGATCGTCGCAGTGCGTGCCGAGCGCCCGGGTGGCCGCGAGCTTCGCGAGATGCACGCACAGGTCCGCGGTGCCGCCGACGCCGACGCCGACGATGGTCGGCGGGCAGGTCTTGCCGCCCGCCTCCAGCACGCAATCGATCACGAACGTCTTGATGGCGTCCACGCCTTCGGCGGGGACTGCCATCCTGAGCCAGGAGTTGTTCTCGGAACCCGAGCCCTTCGGCACCATCTCGATCACCAGCGCCTCCTCGTCCTCGGAAAAATCGACGTTGATGATCGGCACGCCGCGGCCGCACGAGGTCTGCTCGTTCACGCGCGTGGTGGGGTGCACGATCGACGAGCGGAACGAGTATTCGCGCGTCGAGCGCTCGCAGCCGCGCCGGATGGCCTGCTTCAGCGCGACGCCGTCCACTTCGATCCCGCGTCCGATCCACACGTTGTAGATCGGGATCCCGGTGTCCTGGCACAGGAGGTTGTCGGTGTCCTCGGCAACAGCGATGTTGCGGATCATGGTGCCGAGCGTGCGCCGCGCGCCGGCGTCGGTCTCGCTTTTCGCGAGCGCGTCGAAGCCCTGCTTGACATCGGGCGGCAGCCGCTTCAACGCCCGGATGTAGAGCTCCTTCGCCACCTCCTCGACTTGTCGCAGGTCGATCTTCACTGGACGTGGATGTTTCGCTCCTTCACCACGTTCGCCCAGAGCGCAGTCTCGGCCTTCATCGCCGTGGCGAACTCTTCCGGCGAATTGCCGACCGGCGCCAGCCCCTGCGCGTAAAAGCGCGCTTTCATCTCGGTCGTATCGAGCGCCTTCTTCGTGTCCTGATACACCTTGGCGATGATCTCCTTGGGCGTGCCGGCCGGCGCCACGATGCCGAACCAGCCTGCGTTCTCGAAGCCCGGCAGCGTGCTCGCGATCGGCGGCACGCCGGGAAGCTGCGGCGCTTCGGTCCTGCTGGTGATGCCCAGGGCGCGCAGCCGGCCCGCGTTGACATGCCCGATGGAGGCGGCCAGGTTGGTCAGCGCGAAGGTCGTTTCGCCGCCGACCAGCCCGGCGAGCGCCGGGCCTTCGCCTTTGTAGGGGACCGAAACCGCGTCGGCTTTCGCCTGGTACAGGAAGTTCTCGGCCGCCAGGTGCGTCTGGGAGCCGATGCCGGCATGCCCGAAGGTCAGCCTGCCGGGGCTCGCCTTCGCCGCATCGACCAGCGCCTTGACTGACTTGTACGGAGAGCCGGCAGGCACCACCAGCACCTGCGGCCCGGACACGACGTTGGTGACCGGCACGAAATCCTTTTCCGGGTCGTAATTCAGCTTGGCATAGATGTGCTGGTTCGCGGTCACGACCGAGCCGGAAGGAAAGAACAGCGTATAGCCGTCGGGCGCCGCGCGCGCCGCTTCCGCGGCGCCGACCCCGCCGCCCGCGCCGCCGCGGTTCTCGATCACCACTGTCTGGCCCCAGATCTGCGTCAGCTTCTCGCCGAGCAGCCGCGCCGAGATGTCGGTCGCCCCGCCCGGCGGGAAAGGCACGATGAAACGGACCGGCTTCTGCGGCCAGGATTGCGCGAAAGCCCCGCTTCCGAGCAGCGCGAGGGCGAACGCCAGCCCCGCGGCAAAGGCGACCGCCGCCGCAGCCGCAGCGAGGCCTTTTTGCCAGTCGCGCCACGGCAGGAACTCGAGCGCCAGCACGCGCAACCCGCCGCCCAGATGCGCGGCGAGCAGCACCACCAGGCCCCACTCGGCGAACTTGACCAGAGGCTGTTCGGTCCAGGCGAGGAAGCCGTCCATCTCGAGGCCGAGGCCCAGCGCCCAGAAATGCACCGGCAGAAAGACGGCCAGCGCCGTCCCGGAAATGCGGTGCAGGTACGCCATCCATTTGCTCATGCGAACAGGGCGAGCACGGCTCGCATACCCATGGCTAACAAAATCACAGAAAAAACCAGAAGCACCCTGTCGCGCGACTTGCCACGCCAGCCGAGCCATTCGATGAAAACGCTCCTCAGGCCGATCGGCGCATGGACTGCAACTCCCAAAACAAAGATTGAGTAAAAGGCAAGCCAAGCAGCATTGCCGCGCGTGCGGCCGAGGATCTCGGCGGCCGACAGGCCGCCCTGCACCGCGTAGATGATGGTCGCGAGGTGAACCAGCACGCACACCGCAAGCACCGCGGCGCTCGCGCGCTGCGCGATCCAGAGGAGGCTCTGGGCTTTCGCGCTCACAGCTCGCCCTTCAGAACCGAACCCAGAACTGCTCTCTTAAGGCCCGAGATCGCTGCGGTGGGAGAGAGGCCCATCGGGCAGCGCTCGGTGCAGCTCATGTGCGTGTGGCAGGCATGGCAGCCGGCGTCGCCGGCGACCGCGCGCAGGCGCTCGATCGTCGCCCCGTCGCGCTCGTCCTTGACCAAGGTCCAGGCGCGGTTGAGCGCCGCCGGGCCAAGATAATCCGCATTCCATGCGACCACGTCGCAGGCGCTGTAGCACACGCCGCAGCCGATGCACTCGATTCCCGCATCCACCTTCTTTCTGTCTGCGGAATCGGGGGGTATGCGAGCGAAGTCGTCGCGCTTTGTTTTAGTGCCTTCAAAGCTGCCTTTTGCACGCGCCCACTTGTCAAAGAACCCGCGCATGTCCGTGACCAGATCGCGGATCACCGGCAGGTTGCGCAGCGGACCGATCACCAGCTTGTTTTCGCGGGCAACCTTGTCTACATGGGTCCGGCAGGTCCAGCGCGGCACGCCATTCACGCTCATCGCGCACGAGCCGCACATGCCGACGCGGCAGGCAAAGCGGTAGGCGAGCGTGGCATCGAGCGAGCGCTGGATGTACGTCACCACGTCGAGGACCGTCTGGCTGGGGTGG
>Ga0210382_10000109_pt1 | contig 32201 bp, 27 predicted proteins | sample PLMedo_FD_155452 | JGI IMG/M metagenome (GOLD analysis project Ga0210382, IMG submission 155452) | Groundwater sediment microbial communities from an aquifer in East River, Colorado, USA - PLM0_60_coex redo | ecosystem: Environmental > Terrestrial > Soil > Riparian zone | place: USA: East... | reverse complement strand
AGCGCCTTCTTCGCCGACCACCCCCAGTTCGTGTCGGGCAATCTGACGCCGGCCGTCATGATCGCCGCCATGAAGCACGACTCCGACTTCATCCGAGCGCGGGCGCTGGCCGCCGGCTGGGCCGCGGCGCAGATCATCTAAGCCTGAGCCCAACGTGGCGCACGACCGGTGCGCCACGCTACGGCGAGCGGGCGCACGCTTCCAGGCGCGCCTACGCCGGCCGCGGGTGCGCCTGCGCGCTTGAGCAGGCGCGCACACAGGACAGCGGAGTAAACAACGCCATCATGATTCCCAGGCCGCGTACCTGCGCAGCGCCCGCGTGCCGGTCTCAGCGCGCATGCTGGCTCTGCTCTTTGCCTTTGGTCAATTCGACGACAAGGTCGCCGCTTCAGGCGCTGAACTTGATCCCGTAGCCCCACGAGTCCAGTCCGCCGGGGATGGCGTTGAACGAGAGCGTGATGCGGCGGTCGCCCTGGTTGGGCGGCACGGCGTGCAGCAGATAACTGGGAAACAGCACCAGGTCGCCCGGCGCCGGCGCCGGGCTGACCCATCTGTCGGCATTGAACGCTGTCGGCGTAGTGTTGGCGTGCTCGTTCTTGAAGACAAACTCGGTACCTCCGGCCGACTTCATGAACACGGTTTGCGAATCCGGGTGCGTGGTTGTCAGGTAGACCACGCCCGATATAAAGCTGTTGGCGTGGTTATGCATGGCCTGGTAGCCACCCGTCTTCAGTACATTGACCCACATCTCCTTGATGGCCCAGCCGAGTCGCTGGCCGAACATGAGCGCGCCCATATCGACGATCTTGGGCGTGATCACCGTCGCGGCTTCCACCAGCAACGGGCTGTCGCCGGGGCGCAGCATCTCGGTGTGCGATAGATTGTTGGACGCCTTGTTGCCGCTCAGTGCCAGTGCGCTGAAATGCTGCACCAAGCCGTCCACCAAGCGCGCGCTCAACGTGCCCTGCGCGCGCAGGAAAGGGGTGGGGAACAAGCCAAACACTTCATCCATGCCGCCAATTGTCATCGTGGTCTGCTTCCCCTTCAAGCCGCGCGAGATCCTCGCTCGCGCAAGCAGGCTTTCCGAGCGTCCCGCGACGCGCCTCGCCGGCGATAGCTTCTGCGACCGGCAAGAGCAATGTGTGTCGATCGATGGGCCAATCGAATAGACGAGCGTCACTCGTCGCGCTCCAACGTCTACCAACTATCTTGCGAAACTCCTTGCAAAGGCGTCCCGGAGTGCTTGTATTCGGCAACTGTCCCGGTCGACCGCTCGGCACACGAAGGCGATCTGGCCCGTCGGCCGGCATCGTTCCGCTCGGGCTCACGGGATCCTTGAGCGCATTCGACGATGCCGATGCCTTTCGCCGGATGGTCAGGCGTTCGCGCAGATTCGGATTTCTCGGCGCGAGCTGCATCCATCCGTGCCAGGTGCCGATTCTGAACGAAGAGTTCTCGCCCACTGCCGAAGAAGTGGCCTATGCGACGCGGGTCGCAAGCCCACGACGAAGCCATTGAAGCGGGATGCGGCTCTTTCGCCCTCGACGGAAGGATGATCGATGCGCCGATCGCGCTGGGTGCTCGCAGGCTGATCGCCCGTCACGCTGCGCTCAAGGCCAAACAGGTCCGCGCGCACAGCCCGGCGACGCCCGGGCCGCCAGCGACGTGATGGTCCTGGTCTTCGGGCAGCTTCGCTCTGCGCTACGCCTTCAATCTGGGCATCATGGTGTCCGAAGAGGTGTCGCGCTGACTCTTCGTGTGGATGCTGGGTATCGAACGAGAGCACCAGCGCCGCGCTCCCAGCATTGCGCCTCCCGGCGAAAAAGCCCCGCCGTTGCGGACGGGGCTTTCAGCTTACTACAAGCCCGGAGGAGCTCAGTAAACCTCGATCTTGCCGGTCGGGCGTGGGCTGAAGCAGTCGTTGAAGAAGAACTCGCCCTTCTGAGTGAACGTGTACTGGAACGACTCGCCCGGCTTGAGTTGCGGGTTGAAAAGTCCTTCGAAGAACTGAGTCGCACAGTGGACGTTGACGTTGCGCGGATCGTTGAGGAACGTCACCGTGGTCCCGACCGGGACGTGAAGATGCGTCGGTGCCATGCCGTTCACCGCAGTGGACTCGGTCGCGCCGATCACGCCTGTCGCCGAACGCGTGCGTGCGAGGATCACTGTGTTGAGCGGCGTAGTCGCCGAGCCTTCCACGGGTCCGCCGGACACGGGCCTGCGGATCACCGGAGGCGTAGGCGTAGCCGCCGGCGGCAGCGTACCTCCGACCTTGAAGGCCCAAAGAAAGTCGCCGCGCGGCGCAGAATCGCCGTACGGGATTCCAGTGCCACCCGCGTAGACTGCGATGTACTGCTCACCGTCGATCTCGTAGGTGATCGGGCTCGCGCTGATGGCCGCGCCGGTCTGGAAGCGCCACAGCTCATCGCCGTCCTTCGCATCGAGCGCAAGGAGGTTGCCGTCGGGCTGGCCGATGAAGAGCAGGTCGCTGCGCGTAGTAAGGATGCCATTGCCGTGCGCGAGCGAGTACGGCAGATGCTTCTTCCACTTCACGCGATTGGTGCTGGGGTCCACGGCGACGATGCCCCCGGTTTGGTATTCGCCCGGTGGCCGCAGTCCATTGCTCGACTCAGTCAGCGAATGCGCCGCCGGCACGTTGCCGAAGCCGGTGTACATCAGCTTGGTGCTCTGGCTGAACGATTGGTGGCTCCAGTCCGCGCCGCCGCCATGGCCCGGCGCCGTCAGGATCGGCACGTCCCAATGCGCCGCATATAGGCAGCCCTGAGCATAGTTTGGCACCGCGCGATTCGGATCGCCCGGAAGCGCGGTCCCCAGCGGCTGATTGACGATGCAACTCGGTATACCGCTCAGTTCACGGGGTTCCGCGCACTTTTCGCCGTGACAATACCAACCGCCCTGCCGCGGAATCGGCTGCGTTGGATACGAAGCCTGGCGGGGATCGACCGGCACCGGCCACTCGTCAATGCCGAGCGGCGCTGAGCCATCGGTGCGATCGAGTATGTAATACATACCGCCCTTACTGCCGTACACAAGGAGCTTGCGTAGCTTGTCCTCGTCACGATCGCCGCCGCGGTCGTCCTTGTCTCCCCTGTCGCGCAACCTTACGTCGACCAGCACCGGGGACATAACATTGTCCATGTCCCAGATGTCGTGATGGATCGACTGGAAGTGCCACTTGTACTCGCCAGTCTTCATGTCCATCGCAACGATGGAGTTCGCGAACAGATTCTGCCCAGGACGCGCCGAGCCGTTTTGTGATGAACCGCCGCGCACGTTGCCGAAGGCCCAGTACACGAGTCCCAGTTCCGGGTCGATCGCCGGATGAATCCAGGCCGAGGCACCGCTCTGCGTACCGCCTCCCCAAGTGTCGTAGAACGGTTCCCCGGCGGTTGGCCAGCCCCAAAAATGCCATTTCATGTCGCCGTTGGTGGCGTCTAGCGCAACCGCCGCATTGCGCGTAGCGTCATTCGACCCGATGTACAACATGCGGTCGTGGTAGACGATGGCGACTTTTTCAAGATTGCCCCAGCCGCTGTGCTGGCGCTCCCAGACGACTGCACCGGTGTCCTTGTTGAGCGCGACTACCCAGTTGCCGCTCGCCAAGGTATAGACCAGCCCGAGGTCCTTCGCCACGGCTACACCACGCCGCGTGAGCGACCCGCGCGTCTGCGTGTATTTCCACTTGGTGACACCGGTCTTGCCGTCGACCGCGTGTACGTGACCAAAAGCAGACTCGATATAGATGACGCCATCGACCACAACCGTGGTGCTTTGGTTGGTGCCGGTCTTGATTCCGCCTTCGATGTTGTTCAACCAGACCGCCCCCAGCTTCTTGATGTTGCCCTTGTGAACTATCCTCAGACGGGAGTAGTTCTGATTTCCAAGATTGCCGCCGACCTTCGGGAAATCCGCATCGCCTGCGGTGCAGCAGTCGGCCAGTGCAGCTGCAGGCGATCTTTTGCCCTGGCCCTGGCCATCGTCGTTTCGATCATCATCATCTGCGATCACCACTTGAGAACCGCTCAGCATCCCGGCGGCGAGCAGGGCTGACACCATCAGCTTGAGTTTCATTACTTGGCCTCCCAGCAGTTAGAACGCAGACACAGGTTCTGTTAGTTCTGTCAGGCAGAACTATATTCTGAAACTGTAGGATGCCGCGTCACACGCTGTCAACGGCGCAAACCGCCAACAAAGCAGACGATCGTGATTCTTTGGTCTAGCGCGCTCTGCGCTTCTGGCTAGTTCGGTGCTACGAAGCTGATAGTGTGTTGCGACGGAACCCGAACGGCGACGCTCTTGCCCTGCGCGTCGACTGCGGTGACCTGAATGCCGATTTCAGTGAGGGTCGTCTCCTCCCCGATCGCTTTGAAGCGAAGTTGGTTTGATGGGGTCGCGTCCTGCGCATTGATCTCCACAAGCGCCCTACCCGGCCGCAGCAGCTTCGCGCCAACTACACTGAGGGCTTCCGCATCGTAGGTGAGCTCGATAGTCGCCTTGGCGGCGAGGCTACCGGGCGGAATGCCGAGCGCCACTGGCACTTCTTGCCCTAAGGGCGCTTCATCGGGAACGCTAACGAACAATGGGCCTTGCGGGACCTTGGGCGCTGCCGCGATTACCGCTTGCGGCACGTCGCCAGCATCGAAAGCGAGAACTTGAGTCGCGTCGAGAGGCAGGTAGCGCAGTACGGCGCCGTTGTGTGCCACGCTTTCCACACTGTAGGTCCCGTCCACGACGTCGCCGACGTGAACCAGGAGGCTTCGATTGTCCCACTCGAGAAAAAGCACGGCCTTGCCGTTCACTCGTCCGCTTCCGCCGTACGTGAAAGGCAGCTTCGGTGGCGCAGGTGGAACTATCGGTTCGGCGGCTCGCCTAGCTTGGCTCGCAGCAGGCGCCCACGATCTCGCGCCGAACACGTCGCCGCGCGAGGCGATCGGCGCCCGCTTGTTCGTCAGCTCGGTCGGCGTTTGCGGCAGGCGATCGGCTGCGTGCAATCCGCTGTTGGCCCACACGCCGGCTAACAGCAGGAAGAGCGCCACATATGTGGCCGGTAGATTGGGTGAAGCGATCGTTTTCTTTCTCAAGGCAATTACTTCATGAAACGGCGTTCCGCCACGTCGACCGCACAGGATTCCAGACAGCCAACAAAGCGGCTACCCTCTCGCGTTTTGTTGGACCGTATCCATTTCCTTAAGCAGCCGTACGAACTCACGATCTGGCGGAGAGTGAGGGATTCGAACCCCCGAGCCCTCGCGGGCTAACGGTTTTCAAGACCGCCGCATTCGACCGCTCTGCCAACTCTCCGGCGACGGATTCTACCTGCGCAGGTACTCGCCATGGGCCGGTAAACTGCCGGTGGCATGAGCGAGCAAATCAGCGGCAAGACGCCCCTCGTGAAGATCTATGGCCGGCTGGGCTCGGCCGAGGCGTACCAGCTGCGCGATTTCCTGCACCGCTGCGATGTTCCCTTCGAGTGGATCCCGCTCGAAAGCGACGCGCAAGCGCGCCTGCCGGTCTGCGAATTCCCGGACGGCACCCGCATGGAGTCACCGACGATCCGCCAGGTGATCGAGAAGCTCGGCTGGTTCGCCAACCCGTCGCGCGCGGAGTACGACCTGGCGATCTACGGCGCCGGGCCGGCGGGGCTGAGCGCCGCGGTCTATGGCTCCTCCGACGGGCTGAAGACCGTTCTGGTTGAGCGATGGGCGATCGGCGGGCAGGCCGCATCTAGCCCCAAGATCGAAAACTACCTGGGCTTTCCGGAAGGTACCAGCGGCGCGCAGCTCGCCGAGCGCGCGCGCGAGCAGGCCTACAAGTTCGGCACGGAGATCCTGCTCGCGCGCAAGGGCGTGCGCGCCGAGATGACAGCCGGCAAGGGAGTCGGCTACCTGGAGGACGGCACGAGGATCGTCGCGCGCGCCTCCATCTGCGCGACCGGCATCGAGTATCGCCGCCTCGGGCTGCCCGAGGCGGAGCGCTTCCTTGACGCGGGGCTGTACTACGGCGCCGGCGCCAGCGAGGCCGCGCTGACGAAGGGCGAGGACGTGTACATCGTCGGCGGCGGCAACTCCGCCGGGCAGGCGGCGATGCACTTCGCCGGGTTCGCGAAGCGGATCTTCATTGTCATCCGCGGCGAGTCGCTGAAGGAGACGCTCTCGCAGTACCTGCTCGATCGGCTCCGCTCGACCCCCAACGTCGAAGTGCTGCCGCACACCGAGGTCATCGCATTGCGCGGCGCTAAGCTGCTGGAGGAGATCACGCTTGCCGACCGGGCCACCGGGGAGGAGCGCAGCGCGAGGACCCGCTGGCTCTTCGTTTGCGTCGGCGGCGTGCCGCAGTCCGATTGGGCGGGCGAAGTCGGCGTCGCGCGCGACGACGGAGGCTACCTGCTCACCGGGCCTGATCTGCTACGAGGTCGCCAGCGGCCGGCCAGCTGGCCGCTCGACCGCGATCCGTTCTACCTGGAGACCAGCGTCCCCGGCATATTCGCCGCTGGTGATGTGCGCCACGGCTCGGTGAAGCGGGTTGCTTCCGCGGTGGGCGAAGGCGCCATGGCGGTGGCGTTCGTGCAGCGCTACCTCGCCAACGGCTAACTCTCGTTGAAATTCCTCGTTGCCGCCCGCATATTAACCTTACACAATCTCCAAGTACTTGAAACTTGGGGCCGCTTTGGTAGTCTTACACGCAGGAGGGATCCATAACCATGGAACTGAAACCCATACGGACCGGCGACCCGGCCATCATCCGGGGCGTCACTTACGACGCGGCGGAGATCGCCGCGGCAGAGCAGGGCCAGAAAGTCCTGCGCAACACCTACTTGCTGCTTGCCTTGACGATGGTGCCGACGGTGATCGGCGCTTTCATCGGCATGGCGACGGCCGGCGTCATCATCGCGCATCCCATCATCGGCACCTTTGTCATGCTCGGCGCGGTGATCGGCTTGCAGTTCGGCATCGCCGCCAACCGCAACAGCGCGCTCGGCATCCTGCTGCTGCTTCTCATGACGGGGCTGCTCGGCTGGTGGCTCGGGCCGATCCTCAATTTCGCCCTGGAGATGAGGAACGGCGCTGCGCTGGTCGGCTACGCGGCGCTCGGCACCGGCGCGATCTTCCTCGCCATGGGGGTGATCGCGACCACCACGAAGCGCGATTTCGGCTTCATGGGCAAGTTCCTGTTCGTCGGCATGATCGCGCTGCTGATCGCGATGCTCGCCAACATGTGGCTGCAGATCCCGGCCCTGGCGCTGACCATCTCGACGCTGGTGATCGTGGTGTTCTCGCTGTTCCTGCTCTACGACCTGAGCAGGATCGTGCGCGGCGGCGAGACCAACTACGTGATCGCCACGACCGGCGTCTACATGAGCCTGTTCAACATCTTCGCCAACCTGCTCAATGTCCTGCTCATGCTGGGCGGCGAACGCGACTGATCGGCTGAGAAACCCTAAAAAAGGGCGCTGCGGCGCCCTTTTTGTTGCGCTCTACAGGTTCGCGCCGATCCAGTCGGCGATGTAGTCGATCGCGATCTGGCGGTTGTCGGCGAGCGCATGCGCGCTGCCGCCCTCGTCGGCAGCGAAGACTTTCAGGTGTTTCTTACCGGACCCGACGGCTGCGTGCAGCTCGTGCGCCGCCGCCACGGGTACGATCTTGTCATCGGCGCCGTGCACGACGAGGAACGGCATGCCGATCTGCTCCGCCACGCCGGCAAGGGAGAACTTCTCCGCCTTGCGAAGCGCGGCATCGGCATCGTCCAGGCAGCCCATGATCCAGCGGAAATGGAATGTCGACTGGGCGGTGGACCGGGGATCGAGCTCCTGCCTGAGCTTCACGCCGCGCTGGAACGCGGCGAGGTCCCAGTGCAGCGCCGAGAACGCGACGCCGGCGGCATAGCGCTTCTCGAACGCCGCGATGCGCGCTGCGTAGTAGCCGCCGAAGCTGTAGCCCATCACCGCTACCTTGCGCGGATCGACTTCCGGCCGCGCCGCGACATAATCGTACGCCGCACGACCGGGGACCTCGTAGTCGTGGCGCGCATACAGCCCGCGCAGCCGCAACGACTCGCCCTGCCCCGGGCCGTCGATCGCCAGCGTGTTCCAGCCGCGCGCGGCGAACTCCAGGCCCGCGAAGAGCACGCTCATCTCCTTGCAGTTGTCCATGCCGTCGAAGACCACCACGGTGGGGGCTTTCTTCAGATTGCTTTTGAAAAACAGCGCCGGAAGGGTGGCGCCGTTTTCGTACGGGACTTCGACGCGCTCCAGTTCCGGGTAGCGGCCGGCAAGCCCGGCCTGCTGGCACTCGAGCGCCTTGCGGCCGATCTGACGCTTCTGCTCGCCGGGATAGACAAAGCGCTCTGCGGTGAAGTAGTACATGCCGGCGCGCAGCAGGCAGCTCGCCGCCGTCATGCCGCGGCGCCCGGCGGCAATGTGCTCGAGGCGGCTGGCGAGCGCGCACCACTCTTCCTGCCAGGCGTCGGGCTCCGCCTGGCGCTGCTTCAATCGCTCACAAACGGCATCGATCTCGGGGAGAGCGACGGCCCCGTAAGGCGCCATCGCCCTGGTGACCAGTGCCGCATTGGACCACGCGAAGTTTCCGGGAAACTCCTCGCTCCAGCTCATTCGACCTTGACGCCGGCGCTCTTGATCACCCTGCTCCAGCGCGCCAGGTCCTCGCGGATCACCGCGCCGAATTGTTCCGGCGTGTCGCCGACCGGCTGCACGCCCAGGCTCGCGAAGCGCTCCTTGACCTGCGGCGTGGCGAGCGCCTTCACTGCGGCCGCATGCAGCTTGGCGACGGCGTCGGCCGGCATGCCGGCGGGCCCGACCAGGCCGGTGAAATTATCGATCTCGAAATCGCGCAGGCCGGCTTCGGCGAACGTCGGCGTGTCCGGCAGCGCGCTCTGTCGGCTGCTCGAGGCGACCGCCAGGGCGCGGATCTTGCCGCCGCGCACGTTCGGCACGGTGGAGCTCGCCTGGTCGAACAGCAGGTCCACCTGCCCGCCGGCGAGGTCGACGAGCGCCGCGCCGGTGCCCTTATAGGGCACGTGGCTGAACTTCAAGCCGGTCATCATCTGGAACAGCTCGCCCACGAGATGATTGGACGAGCCGTTGCCTCCCGAGGCCATGCTCAGCTGCCCGGGCTTTTCTTTCGCGAGCTTGACGAAGTCGGCGAGCGATTGCGCCGGCAGCCCCAGCTTCACCACCAGGACGAAGGGCGTGATCGCCAGATTCGAGATCGGCGCGATGCCCTTGATCGGATCGTACGGCCAGCTCGGGTAAAGATTCGGCGCCACGGCGAGCGAGCTGTTCGAGCCCATCATCAGCGTGTAGCCGTCCGCCGGGGAGCTCATCATCGCCTGCGCGCCCACCATCCCCGCAGCGCCCGGACGGTTCTCGACCACTACCGGCTGGCCGAGCGCGTCCCCCAGCGCCGGCGCGACGGTGCGCGCCGTGATGTCGACGTTTCCGCCCGGCACGAACGGCACGATGACGCGGATCGGCCTGCTCGGGTAAGGCTGCGCCCAGGCCGTGCCCGCCAGCGCGAAGCATAGGACCGTAAGCCATCGTTTCACTTTCGTTCTCCTCTATCGCTCGAACACGGCGATGCTCTCGACGTGCGCGGTATGCGGGAACATGTTCACGACACCGGCTGCGGCGAGCCTGAAGCTCTTAGTGTGCACCAGAACCCCGGCATCGCGCGCGAGCGTGGCCTGGTCGCAGGACACATAGACGATGCGCCGCGGCCAGTCGTCCGGCAATGATTTCACGATCTCGATGGCGCCTTCGCGAGGGGGATCGAGCAAGATCTTCTCGAAGGGCCCGTACGCGCCGATGTTGTGCTTGAACAGATCCATCACCTCGAACTGCGCGACCAGGCCGTTGGCCGCGGCATTCTGGCGTGCCCGCTCCACCAGCTCGCGGCTGCCTTCGAAGCCGATGACCTGGGCGGCGCGCGTGGCGATCGGCAGCGAAAAATTGCCGAGCCCGCAGAACAGGTCGGCGACGCGCTCGCCGGGCTGCGGGTCGAGCAGGCGCACGGCGCGCGACACCAGGATCCGGTTGACGGCGTGGTTGACCTGCGTGAAGTCGGTCGGGCGGAACCGGATGCGCAGGCCGAATTCCGGCAGGTCGTAGTACAGCTCGCTCGCTTCCGGATGAAACGCATGCGCCGTGTCCGGCCCGCCGGGCTGGAGCCAGACATGAACGGCGTTTTCGTCGCCGAAGCGGCGCAGGAGCGAAAGATCGTCTTCCGACAGCGGCAACAGATGCCGGAACACCAGCGCGGTGGCGTTGTCGCCGGCTGCCACCTCGATCTGCGGCACCCGCTCCCGGATGGACAGCTTCTCCACCAGCGCTTTCATCCCCGGGATGAGCGCGGAGATGTAGGCTGGAAGGACATGGCATTCGCGCATGTCGGCGACGTGAGTCGAGCGCCGTTCGCGAAAACCGACCATCACGCCGCCCTTCTTGTCGACGCGGCGCACCGAGAGCCGGGCTCTGCGCCGATAGCCCCACTCCTCGCCGTAGACGATGGGCAGGATGGTCTCGGGCGTGACCTTGCCGATGCGCTGCAGATTGTCCTCGAGCGCGCGCTGCTTCGCCGCCATCTGCGTCGCGGCATCGGCGTGCTGCGTCGCGCAGCCGCCGCACACGCCGAAGTGCGGGCAGCGCGGCGGCCGGCGGCCGGCGGACTCGCTCAACACTTCCACGGCTCTGCCGAGGTCGAATTTCGGCTTGTTCTGGAAAATCCGGCAGGCGACGCGCTCGCCTGGCAGCGCGCCTTCGACGAACACCACCTTGCCTTGCGGGTTGCGCGCGACGCCGCGTCCCTCGGCGTCGAGCGCGTCGATGCTGAGGATCAGGTTTTCCAGAGCGACAGGAACTCGCGCCAGTGCGGCAGGTCTTGCCTTTCCAGGCTTGTCTTCAGCAGATTGCATTCCTGGGCGTACTGGTCTCTGGTGAGCGCGCCGCGCAGCAGCTGGAAGCGAAGATACAGCAGGTAGGTGTTCGCGCAGTCGGTCTCGCAGTAGTCGCGGATGCGCCGGATCTCGCCCTTGCGGTACTGCTCCCACACCGCGGCTCCGCCCATGCCGAGCTTGCCCGGGAAGCCGGCGAGCCGCGCCATCTCGTCGAGCGGCACGTTGTTGCGCGGCTGGTACATGGCGAGCACGTCCATCAGGTCGAGGTGCCGCGCGTGGTAGCGGTTGACGTAGTTGTTGTACCTGAAGTCGCGGTCGTCCTCGCCCTGGTCCCAGAACTTGACCGCGCAGCCGCCGCACAGGAGCGTGCGGCAACTGAGCACCGGCAGATCGAATCCGGTGCCGTTCCACGACACCAGCTGCGGAGTGTACTTGTCGATGCCGTCGAAGAATTTCTGGATGATCGCCGGCTCGTCGCGCTCGGGCTCGGCGATCGAGAACACCTGGACGTTGTCCCCTTCGCGCAGCACGCAACCGATGACGATGATGCGCTGCAGGTGCGGCGGCAGGAAATCGCTCCCGCTCGAGACGCGGCGCTTCTGGAAGGCGAGCTCGGCGACGTCGGCGTCGGGCAGGTCGGCGGGCAGGCCGTAAAGGCCGCGGATCCCGGCGCAATCCGGAATGGTTTCGATGTCGAAGGCGAGGACCGGCGTCATCAGTCCGCGAACACCCCGGTAGTGAGGTAGCGGTCGCCCCGGTCGCAGATGATCGTCACGATCAGCGCGTTCTTCAGCGGCTTCGCCACGCGCAGCGCGACGTGCACCGCGCCGCCGGAGGAGATCCCCGCGAAGATGCCTTCTTCGCGCGCCAGGCGCCGCGTCATGTCCTCGGCCTGGGCCTGGCTGACGTATTCCAGCCGGTCGACGCGCTTCTTGTCGTAGATCTTCGGCAGGTAGGCTTCCGGCCACTTGCGGATGCCCGGGATCTGCGAGCCCTCCTCGGGCTGGCAGCCGATGATCTCGATCCTGCGGTCCTTCTCCTTGAAGAAGCGCGAGCAGCCCATGATGGTGCCGGTCGTGCCCATGCTGGAGACGAAATGCGTGATCCTGCCTTCGGTGTCGCGCCAGATCTCCGGGCCGGTGGTCTCGTAGTGCGCGAGCGAGTTGTCGGGATTGGCGAACTGGTCGAGCATCGTACCCTCTCCCTCGCGCACCATCTTGTCGGCGAGGTCGCGCGCCGCCTCCATGCCGCCTTTCTGCGGCGTGAGGATGATCTCGGCGCCAAAGGCGCGCATGGTCTGGCGCCGCTCGGCCGAGAGGTGCTCGGGCATGATCAGCAGCATGCGGTAGCCGCGCGTGGCCGCCGCCATGGCGAGGGCGATGCCGGTGTTGCCCGAGGTCGGCTCGATCAGCGTGTCGCCGGGCTTGATGCGGCCGCGCTTTTCGGCGTGGCGGATCATCGAGATCGCGGGCCGGTCCTTCACCGAGCCGGCGGGGTTGTTCCCTTCCAGCTTTGCCAGAACGATATTCTTGTTTTTGACATTTTCAGCGCCCGGCAGCCGCTGCAGGCGCACCAGCGGCGTGTCGCCGATGAAATCCTCGATCGTCTTGTTCATTTCTGCTGCAGCGCTTGCACGTACGCGGCGACGCCCTGCTCGACCGACATGAACTGGGCGCTGTAGCCGGCGGCGCGCAGCCGCGACAGGTCGGCCTCGGTGAAGCTCTGATACCTGTCGGCGAGGCCCGGGGGAAAAGGGACGTACTCGATGAGCCCCTTGCCGACCAGCTCGGGCACCGGGAGCTGCGTGCCCTGCACCGAGTTGATCACCGCCGCGGCGAGCTGGTTGAAAGTCTGCGCGCGGCCGGTGCCGCAATTGAAGATGCCGGACAGGTCGCGCTGCTCGAGGAACCAGAGGTTCACCTCCACCACGTCGTCGACGTGGATGAAATCGCGGCGCTGCTCGCCGTTGCCGTAGCCGCCCGAGCCGACGAACAGCCTCACCCGGCCGAGCTCCAGCAGCTGCCGGTAGGCGTGGTAGGCCACCGACGCCATGCGGCCCTTGTGCGCCTCGTTCGGCCCATAGACGTTGAAATAGCGCAGGCCCGCGATCTGGGCGGTGCGCGCCGCAAGCCGCTCGCGCACCGCCTGGTCGAAGAGGAACTTGGAATAGCCGTAGACGTTGAGAGGCCGCTCGCCGTGCCGCTCCTCGCGGAACTCGGGGCCCGAGCCGTAGACCGAGGCCGACGACGCGTAGAGCAGCGGCACTTCCTCTTCGTGGCACCACTCGAGCAGGATTTTCGAGTAGCGGTAGTTGTTCTCCATCATGTAGCGGCCGTCGGACTCCATGGTGTCGGAGCAGGCGCCCTGATGGAGCACGGCGTCCACCGCGCCCTCGTACCGGTCGAGCTTGGCGATGAACTCCGCCTGGTCGACGTAATCGGCAATGTCGCAGCCGGCGAGGTTCCTCACCTTGTCCGCCTGCTGCAGGTTGTCCACGGCGATGATGTCCGTGATGCCGTGCCGGTTGAGCGCCTCGACGATCTTCGAGCCGATGAAGCCGGCGGCGCCGGTGACGACGTAGTACATCATTCCTTCCCGAATATTTCCTGGAGCGTCACGACCGCGGTGCCGAATTTGGTGACCTTGATGCCCCCGGCACGGTTTGCAATGCGCACCGCGGATTCCAGAGCCTCGCCGGCCGCAAGCATCACCGCGAGCGTGGCGATCACCGTGTCGCCTGCGCCGGTGACGTCGGACACCTCGCGCCTTTCCGCCTTGACATGAAATATTTTCCTGTGTCTAAAGACAGTCATGCCGTCCTCGCCTCGGGTCAGCAGCAGCGCCTCCAGGCGCAGCTCGGCCCGCAGCCGCTGCGCGCGCGCTTCCAGGTCCTTCTCGTCCTTCCAGCTGCCGACCACCTCGCGCAGCTCCTTCAGATTGGGCGTCACCATCGTCGCGCCCTTGTAGAGGGAATAGTCGTCGCCCTTGGGATCGACCAGCACCTGCTTGCCCGCCTTGCGCCCCTCGCGGATCATGGTCGCGACGTGCGCGAGGCCGCCCTTGCCGTAATCGGACAGGAGAACGACGTCGCATTCATGCAGCGCGCTTTTGAAGTCGGTCAGCTTGTAGGCAAGCACTTCGCTCGACGGAGTGGCCTCGATATCGATCCGCAGAAGCTGCTGGCGCCTGCCGATCACGCGCAGCTTCTGCGTCGTGTGAACCCGGCGATCGTGCTGCAGCTTGGCATCGACGCCTTCCTTCTTCAGCAGCTTCTCCAGCCGCTCGCCCGCCTCATCCTTTCCCACCACCGACAGGAGCAGCGTGCGGGCGCCCAGCTTTGCGCAATTGGCCGCCACATTGGCGGCGCCGCCCAGCCTGTATTCTTCCTCCCTGAACAGCAGCACGGGCACCGGTGCTTCGGGCGAAATGCGCGAGGCGTCGCCGTACCAGTACCGGTCGAGCATCACGTCGCCCACCACCAGCACCCGCGCCTTCGACGTGTCGGGGGCTTTCAAGACTTTCTTCCTATGGGGAAATACTCCAGGCCCTGCGCGCGCACCGTGGCCGGGTCGTAAAGATTGCGGCCGTCGAAGATGGCGGGTGTCTTCAGCTTCTCCCGGATGGCGGCGAAATCCGGGCTGCGGAATTCCTGCCATTCGGTGACGATCGCCAGCGCGTCCGCATCCTCCAGCGCATCGATCGCGCTGTCGACGATTTTCACGTTGCCGTTTTTCTCGAGGAGCTTTCTCGCCTCGTGGCCCGCGGCCGGATCATAAGCCTGCACGCTCGCGCCCTCCCGCGTGAGATCGTCGATCAGGCTGAGGCTCGGGGCCTCGCGCAGGTCGTCGGTGTTGGCCTTGAAGGCGAGCCCCCAGAGCGCAATGGTCTTTCCCGACAGAGAGCCAAAATGCGTTCTGATCTTCCCGGCGAGGACGTGCTTCTGCGCCTCGTTGACCGCCTCGACGGCGGCGAGCAGTTTCAAGGGGTGCCCGGCCTCGCCGGCGCTGCGCTGCAGCGCCTTCACGTCCTTGGGGAAGCACGAGCCGCCGAAGCCGGCGCCGGCGTACAGGAACTGGTAGCCGATGCGCGGGTCCGAGCCGATGCCGCGCCGCACTTCCTCGATGTCGGCGCCGATCGCCTCCGCGAGGTTCGCCACCTCGTTCATGAACGAGATGCGGGTGGCGAGCATCGAGTTGGCGGCGTACTTGGTGAGCTCGGCCGAGCGCACGCCCATCACGATGACGCGCTCGCGGTTGCGCTGGAACGGCGCATAGAGCTGGCGCAGCAGCGCGACGGCGCGCGCGTCGTCCGACCCGATGATGATCCGGTCCGGGCGCATGAAGTCCTCCACCGCCGCGCCCTCCTTGAGGAATTCCGGGTTCGCCACCACGGTGAAATCGCTGCCGGTGCCGCGCTTCTTCAATTCCTGGATGATGGCCTGTTTCACCTTGTCCGCAGTGCCGACCGGAACCGTGGACTTGGTGACCACGACCTTGTAGCCCTGCATGTGCCGGCCGATAGCGCGCGCCGCGGCGAGCACGTGCTGCAGGTCGGCCGAGCCGTCCTCGCCTGGCGGCGTGCCCACCGCGATCAGCTGCAGCTCGCCGTGCGCCACGCTCGCCGCCACGTCGGTGGAAAAACGCAGCCTTCCCGCCTCGCGGTTACGCTTGACGACCGGTTCCAGGCCAGGCTCGAAGATGGGGATTTCGCCCTGGCTCAGCCGCGCGATCTTGCTTTCGTCGACATCGAGACAGAAGACGGTGTTGCCGGCATCCGCAAGGCACGCGCCGGTCACCAGTCCCACGTAGCCCGTTCCTATGACAGTGACGTTCATGGGGCCAGGTCGAATTCCTCGGTGCGCCGCGGCGGGTAGGTTTCCCAGCCGCCGCAGGCGGGACAATGCCAGTGGAACTGGCGCGCCTTGAAGCTGCAGTTCTCGCAGCGGTAGCGCGCGAGGCGGCGGGTGTGCCCGTGGACCAGGTTGCGCACCAACTCCAGGTCGCGCCGCCGCTCGGGCGAGCTGGCGGCGATGATCTGCGCCTCGAGCAGCCGGTCGAGGCCGAGCAGCGTCGGGTTGCGGCGCAGCTCGTCGCGCACCAGCGTGTACGCCTCCTCGGCGCCCTTCACTTCCAGCGTCTGCTGGAACACCGTGTCGAGCAGGTCGAGCGAGGGATAGCGCTCGAGATAGCCGGCGAGCAGCCGCAGCCCGTCCTCGCCCCGCCCTGCTGCACCATGCGCCTCGAGCAGCCGCTGCGCCGCGAGCGCGATGTACGCCGGGTTCTGCGACTCGATGCGCTTCCAGTGCTCGATCGCGGCGTCGAGATTATTCGAGCTTCTCTCCAGGTCTCCCAGCTGGAGGCTCGCCCGCACGCACTTGCGGTTGGCCTCGAGCGCCGCCTCCAGGTGCCGGCGCGCCGCGTCCGGGCGCGACTGCGCCGCCTCGGAGGCCGCCACCTCGCACAGGTACTGCGCCACGTCGCGATTGCGCGACTCGCCCGATTCGGCTGCCAGGCGGCGCGCCATCTCGATCGCCCGCGCCCAATCCTTCTCCTGCTCGTAGATCTCCAGCAGATGCGCGCGCGCGGTGGCGGCATGCGGCCCGTCGCAGAGCCGCTTGAACACCTGCTCGGCGCGGTCGAGGATGCCGGCCTTGAGGTAGTCCTGGCCGAGCTCGGCGAGCGCTATTACTTTCTGCTCGGCGCCCAGACCGGCGCGCTCGAGCAGGTTCTGGTGCATGCGGATGGCGCGGTCATATTCGCCGCGTCGCCGGAACAGGCTGCCGAGCGCGAAGTGCAGCTCGATCGTCTCCGGGTCGACCTTGACCACCTCGATGAACGCCTCGATCGCCTTGTCGGGCTGCTCGTTGAGCAGGAAATTGAGCCCCTTGAAGTAGGAGCGCGGCAGCGCCCGCGACTCGGAGACGATCTGCTTGATGTCGATGCGCGCCGCAACCCAGCCCAGGCCGAAGAACAGCGGGAAGCCGAGCAGCCACCAGAAATCGAACTCCATCGCTAGAGGCCCGGTACCGGCGGCGCCGGCGGTTCGGCCGAGGAGACTTGCTTCTTGAGAGCTGCAATCTGCCTTTGCTGCCTGGCGAGCGGCATGAGAAGCGCGAGCACGCCGAACAGCGCGCCGGCGGCGAAGAAAGCGAACAGCACCAGCACCAGCGGCGCCTCCAGCGCGAGGCCGAAATAGAAGCGCAGCGTCACCGGCTCGGCGTTCTTCGCCGCGAACGCCACCAGCAGCAAGAAAACGGCTAGGCGGATCGCCCAGGTGACGATGCGCATGGCGCCGCCGGCTTCGCGAGCGCCCTAGCGAACGGGCTGCGAAGCGCGCTGCGGCGGCGCGGCCGGGGCGGGAGTCGCACCGTCTACCCGCTCGCGCAGTTCCTTGCCGGCCTTGAAGTGGGGCACGTACTTCTCGGGCACCTGCACTTTCTCGCCCGACTTCGGGTTGCGGCCCGTGCGCGGCGGCCGGTAATTGAGCCCGAAGCTGCCGAAGCCGCGGATCTCGATACGGTTGCCGGCGAGCAGCGCCTGGGTCATCGCGTCGAGAATCATCTTCACCGCGTACTCGGCGTCCTTCGCGACCAGCTGCGGATAGCGCTGGGCGAGGCGCGCGATCAGTTCGGACTTGGTCATGGTGACCCTTTCCCCCGGCTGGTGCCGCTCATTCCTGCGGGTTCGATCCGCTCTTGTCGAGCTTCGCGCGCAGCAGCGCCCCGAGGTTAGTCGCGCCCGCGCTCGCCGCCGCCTGCTCGGTGCGCAGCTGCTTCATCGCTTCGGTCTCCTCGGCGAGATCCCTCGCCTTGACCGACACGTTGATCGACCGGTTCTTGCGGTCGACGTTGATGATCATCGCCTGCACCGTATCGCCCTCCTTCAAGTGGGTCCGCAGGTCATCGACGCGCTCGCGCGAGAACTCGGAGGCGCGCAGATAGCCCTCGACGTCGCCGCCAAGCGCGATCACCGCGCCCTTGGCGTCGACCGACTTCACCGTGCCGCTGACCAGGCTGTTCTTCTCGTGGCTGGCGATGAAGTTGGTGAACGGGTCGCCCTCGAGCTGCTTGACGCCGAGCGAGATGCGCTCGCGCTCGACGTCGATCGACAGCACCACTGCCTCGACTTCCTCGCTCTTCTTGAAGTTCTTCACCGCTTCCTCGCCGGCCGCCGACCACGACAGGTCGGACAGGTGCACCAGGCCGTCGATGCCGCCCGGCAGGCCGACGAAGACGCCGAAATCGGTGATCGACTTGATCTGGCCCTTCACGCGGTCGCCCTTCTTGTACTCGCGCGCGAAGTCTTCCCACGGGTTCGGCATGCACTGCTTCATGCCGAGCGAGATGCGCCGGCGCTCCTCGTCGATCTCGAGGATCATCACCTCGACCTCGTCGCCGACCTGCACCACCTTGGACGGATGCACGTTCTTGTTGGTCCAGTCCATCTCCGAGACGTGGACCAGCCCTTCGATCCCCGACTCGACCTCGACGAACGCGCCGTAGTCCGTCAAATTGGTCACTTTTCCAAATAATCTTGTTCCCTGCGGGTAGCGCCTTGCGATGCCGACCCACGGATCCTCGCCCAGCTGCTTGAGGCCGAGCGACACTCGGTTTTTCTCGGCGTCGAACTTGAGCACCTTCGCGGTCACCTCGTCGCCGACGTTGAGCACCTCGGAAGGATGCTTCACGCGGCGCCAGGCGAGGTCGGTGATGTGGAGCAGGCCGTCGATGCCGCCCAGGTCCACGAACGCGCCGTAGTCGGTGATGTTCTTGACGATCCCCTTCACGGTCGCGCCTTCCTGCAGCGAAGCGAGCAGGTTCTGCCGCTCGGCGCCGGCGGTCTCCTCCAGCACGGCGCGCCGGGACACGACCACATTGTTCCTCTTGCGGTCGAGCTTGATGACCTTGAACTCCATCTCCTTGCCCTCGTAGGGCGTGGTGTCCTTCACCGGGCGCAGGTCGACCAGCGACCCGGGCAGGAACGCGCGAATGCCGCGCGTCATCACGGTGAGGCCGCCTTTCACCTTGCCGGTGATCACGCCCTGCACCTTCTCGCCGGTCTCGAGCGCTTTCTCCAGCTCGAGCCAGGCGGCCATGCGCTTCGCCTTGTCGCGCGACAGGCGCGTGGCGCCGTAACCGTCTTCAAGGGCCTCGATGGAGACGCTGACAAAGTCGCCGGGCTTCACTTCCACCTGCCCGGCGTCGTTGCGGAATTCCTCTATCGCGATGATGCTCTCCGACTTCAGCCCCGCGTTCACCACCACGAAGTTCTCGTCGACACTGACGACCTCGGCGGTGATGACTTCGCCGATGCGCATCTCCTTGCGGTTGAGGCTTTCCTCGAAAAGCGCCGCAAACGATTCGCCGGCGCTGGACGTTAGATTCGAGGTCGGAGCTGGGGAAATACTGGCCATGTAGGAAAAAACCTTTTCAAGCCGCAGGCTTAGCAACCGCGCTGCGGGTCAAGTTAATAAGAGGCCTCGCGCTAGCGAAGCCCGCCTGTCCTCTCCCGGTACCAGCGCACGATCAGCTCGGCGACGGCGTCGATCGAAAGCGCAGAAGAATCGAGCACTTGCGAATCCGGCGCGGGAACCAGAGGCGCGACCGTGCGGTTTCTATCGCGCGCATCCCGTTCCGCCAAGTCCCGGGAAAGGGAGCGAAGATTAGCAGGGATTCCTTTGTCGATCAACTGCTTATATCGCCGCTTGGCCCTCACTTCCGGGCTCGCTGTCAAGAAGACCTTGAGGGTCGCGTCAGGAAAAACAACAGTTCCCATGTCGCGGCCGTCGGCAACCAGCCCGGGCGGCCGGCGAAAAGCGCGCTGGCGCTTCACCAGACGCTTCCTGACCTCGGGAATCTTCGCCACTTCGGATGCACGCCTGCTTACCTCCTCGCTGCGCACGTCGAGGGTAACATCTTGATCGGACAGGAGTATTTTTTCTCCCACCCAGTCGACGGCCATCTGCCCGGCGACCTCTGCCAAGGCGCCTGCGTCGGTGAGCCGGTCCCTCAACGAGACGAGCGCAATCAGGCGGTAGAGCGCGCCGCTTTCAAGGTAGTGAAACAACAGCTCATCGGCCACGCGCTTGGCGATCGTGCCTTTGCCGGAGGCCGAGGGACCGTCGATGGCGATCACCGGCGCGGCGGTCATGCGGCCGCGATGCTGGCGAAGGCGCTGAAATACTCCGGGAAGGTCTTGGCCACGCAGCCCGGGTCGTTGATGCGCACCGGCACGCCGCCCAGCGCGACGAGCGAAAAGCTCATCGCCATGCGGTGGTCGTCGTACGTATCGATCACCGCGGCCTTCAACTTCCCCGGGAAAATCCGCAGGGAATCCCTTGCCTCCTCCACGCGCGCTCCCAGCTTGCGAAGCTCCGTCGCCATCGCCGCGAGCCGGTCGGTTTCCTTCACCCGCCAGCTGCCGATATTGCGCAGCGTGCTCGGGCCGTCGGCGAACAGCGCCATGACTGCCGCGGTCATCGCGGCATCGGGAATGTGGTTCAGATCCATATCGACCGCTTTGAGCTTCTTTCCCCCGGCAGCTTCTATCCAGCCGTCCCCCATCGATACCCGCGCCCCCATGCGCTCGAGAACCTCGGTGAAGCGCACGTCGCCCTGGATGCTGTCGCGCCCGACGCCCTCGACGCGCACCGGGCCGCCGCCGATCGCGCCGGCGGCGAGAAAGTACGACGCGGACGAGGCGTCGCCTTCGACGTAAATCTTTCCCGGAGAGACGTAGCGCGCCGCCGGGACCTCGAACGAGTGCCATTCCCTGCGCGTCACCTCGACGCCGAAGCGGCGCATCACGTTCAGGGTGATCTCCACGTAAGGCTTGGAAATCAATTCGCCCTGCACCTCGATCCTCGATTTCGAATCGAGAAGCGGCAGGGCCATCAGCAGCGCCGTGAGAAACTGCGACGACACGTCGCCTTTCACCGTCACCGGTCCATTCAGCTTGATGGCCGCGGGATGCAGAGCGAGCGGCGGATAGCCGTCCGCACCGAGGTATTCGACGTCGGCCCCGATCCCGCGCAGCGCGTTGACGAGATCGCCAATCGGGCGCTCGTGCATCCGCGGCGCGCCGGAAAGGCGGTATTCGCCGCCGCTCATCACCAGTGCGGCGGTGAGCGGCCGCAACGCGGTGCCGGCATTGCCGAGGAACAGCTCGGCGCTTTTTACCGGGAACGGGCCGCCCACGCCCCTCACGCGCCGCCGCCAGAATCGAACGCCGAGCTTTGCGAGGGCGTCACGCATGACGCGGGTGTCGTCGGCGTCGAGCAGCCCGCTCACCTCGGTATCGCCGGAGGCGAGCGCAGCGAGAAGCAGCACGCGGTTGGAGATGCTCTTCGAGCCGGGAAGCCGCACCTTGCCCGCCGCGCGGCGGATCGGCTTCAGCTCGAGGCTGTCCATCAGGACTCGAATTCGCCGTCGAGCCAGCGCTGCCGGGCGGCGCGGGCATCGCTGAACAGCTTCTCCAGCGCGGACGAATCCGCCGCTGCAATGATTTTTCTCATGGAGCCCAGGTGTTTCGAATAGCGATCGACCTCCTCCAGCAGGCGATCGCGGTTGGCGATGCAGATGTCGCGCCACATTTCCGGATGGCTCGAGGCGATGCGGGTGAAGTCGCGGAATCCGCCGGCGGCGTAGGAAAACAGCTGCGCCGCATTCTCGCGCGCCGCGATGTCGTGCACCAGCGCGAAGGCGAGCACGTGCGGCAGGTGGCTCACCGCCGCCAGCACGCCGTCGTGCTCATCGGGATTCATTTTTGCGATCCGCGCCCCGCACGACTCCCATGCTCGCTCCACCTTGCTCACCGCCGCCGCCGGATTTTCCGGCAGCGGGGTCAGGATGACCCTCCTGTTTCTGAACAGCTCCGGCGTCGCCGCCGCGACTCCGCTCTTCTCGGCGCCGGCGATCGGATGCCCCGGGACGAACTGCGCAATCTTTTCCTTCAGCGCATTGCGCGCCGCGGCAACGACGTCGCGCTTCGTGCTTCCGGCGTCCGTGACGATCGCCGTCGAATGAAGGCTGATTGAAGAGAGAATTTTCGGGTAGTGCGAAACCGGCGTGGCGAGGAGAACCAGGTCCGCGCCGCGCGCCGCGGCGGCCGGATCCGCAGCGATCGAATCGATGGCGCCGCGCTCGAGCGCGAGTTTCAGATTGGCCGGGTTGCGGCCGACGCCGACGACGTGCGATGCGACCTTCGCCTGCTTCAGCGCCAGGGCAAAACTGCCGCCGATGAGGCCGACGCCGATGACGGCAAGCTTCATTCTTTCAGGCTGGCGGCGAGCGCGGCGAGGAACTTGTCGTTTTCCTGCGACGTGCCGATGGTGACGCGCAGGTGCTCGGGCAGCCCGTAGCCGCCGCCCACCGGCCGCACGATCACGCTCCGGCGCAGCAGGCGCTTGTAGATCTCGGCCGCCTTGCCGACGCGGAGGGTGAGGAAGTTGGCGTGCGACGGAATGAAATCGAGCCCGAGGCGACGGGCGCCTTCCTCGAGCTGTTTGAGGCCTTGCAGGTTCTCGGCGTAGCTGCGCGCGACAAACTCCATGTCATCGAGCGCGGCTCTGGCCGCGGCGAGCGCGACGCTGTTCACGTTGAACGGCTGGCGCACGCGGTTCATCACGTCGGCGACCGACGCATGCGCGAGCGCGAAGCCGACGCGCAGCCCGGCGAGGCCGTAGGCCTTGGAGAAGGTGCGCGTGATCACGAGGTTCGGATGGCGCTTGATCCACTTCGCGCTGTCGGCGCGCAGCTCGGGCGTGAGGTACTCGTTGTACGCCTCGTCGAGCACCACGATGACGCGCTCGGGGACGCGGCGCAGGAACGCCTCGATCTCGTCCGGGCGCGCCAGGGTGCCGGTCGGGTTGTTGGGGTTGGCGATCCAGGCCACGTAGGTCTCGTCGTCGATCGCCTTGGCCATCGTCTCGAGATCGTGGCCGTAGTTCTTCGCCGGCACCACGATCGCGCGCGCGCCGCGCGCCTGCGTGGCGAGCGGATACACGGCGAACGCGTGCTCGGACAGCACCGCGGCGCGGCCGGGTCCGAGGAAGGCGAGCGCCACCAGCTCGAGCACGTCGTTCGAGCCGTTGCCGAGCACGATCGACGACGGGTCGACGCCGTAGCGCGCCGAGAGCGCCTGCTTCAGCTCGAAGCCGTTGCCGTCGGGGTAGCGCGCGACCCCGCCGATCGCCGCCTCGATCGCCGCGCGAGTCCGCGGGCCGATGCCGCGCGGGTTCTCGTTCGAGGCGAGCTTGACGATGCCGGCTTCGTCGAGCCCCAGCTCGCGCGCCAGCTCGGAGATCGGCTTGCCCGGCTGGTACGGCGCGATCGAGCGCACGTACGAGGGCGACAGCTCACACGGGTCGATCAGCATGCCGAGGGGTAAGAGCCGAGTATTTTCAGATACGGCGCCTTGGAGCGCAGTTCGGCGAGTGCCGCGGCAACGCCCGGGTCCTTTTGATGGCCCTCGATGTCGATGAAGAACATGTACTCCCACAGCGCGGCGCCGGCGCGCGACGGGCGCGACTCGATGCGGCTCATGCTGACGCGGTTCTGGGCGAGCGGTGTGAGGAGCGCGTGCACCGCGCCGGGCTTGTTTTCGGCAGACATCACCAGCGAAGTGCGATCGTTGCCGGTCGGCGCCGGATCGAGGTGGCCCAGGACCAGGAAACGCGTGGTGTTGTTCGGCGCGTCCTCGATGGAGCGCGCCAGCACGTTCAGCCGGTAGCGCTCGGCGGCGGCTTCGCCGGCGACCGCCGCGGCTCCCTCCTCGGTGCCGGCGCGCTGCGCCGCCTCGGCATTCGAGGCGACGGCAATGCGCTCGACGCCGGGCAGGTTCTGCGCCAGCCAGCCGTTGCACTGCGCGAGGGATTGGGCATGCGAGTAGACGCGCCGCACGGCCCGCAGGCTCTCTCCCTTGAAAAGGAGATTCTGCTGCACGCGCAACTCGATCTCGCCGCAAATGCGAAGCGGCGTGGCGAGCAGCAGGTCGAGCGTGCGGCCGACGGCGCCTTCGGTAGAGTTCTCGACCGGCACCACGGCGAACTGCACGGCGCCCGACTCGCAGCGGCGGAACGCGTCATCGACCGAGCCCGACGGCTGGCCCTCGACCGCGCGGCCGAAATGCTTGCGGACCGCCTGCTCGCTGAAGGTCCCCTCGGGCCCGAGGTAGGAGACGCGGATCGCCTCCTCCAGGCCGCGGCAGGCCGAGATCACCTCGCGGAATACGGCCGCGACGCGCTCCGCGGGAAGCACACCAGGATTCTTGGTGATTCTTCTCAATATTTCAATTTCCCGCTCCGGCCGGTAGGCCGGCGCGCCGGACTTCAACGCGCCGATGCGCTGCGCGAGGCCCGCGCGGCGATTGAGCAGCGCCGCCAGCTGGTCGTCGAGCGCGTCGATCTCGCGGCGCAGGCTTTCGATTTCGTCAGACATCGGCGGGAAGATAGCGTACCGCAAGCACGCCCTTCAATTGGCACAGCTCGTCCAGCATCGCGGCGGGAACCGGGCTGTCCGCATCCACCAGCGTGTACGCCATCTCCCCCTTGGACTTGTTCAGCATGTTGTGGATGTTGATCCTGCGCCGCCCGAGCGCGTGCGAGATGGCGCCCAGCATGTCCGGAACGTTGGCGTTGGCGATGGCGAGCCGGTACGGCGCCTCGCGCGCCATCGCGGCGTCGGGGAAATTCACCGCGTTCTGCAGGTTGCCGTGCTCGAGGTAGTCGCGCAGCTGGTCGACCACCATGATGGCGCTGTTGTCCTCGGCCTCGCGCGTCGAGGCGCCGAGGTGCGGCAGCGCGATGACCCCTGCATGGCCGAGCAGCCCGGCGCTCGGAAAATCGGTCACGTACCACTTCAGCCGGTGGCTGTTCAGCCCCTGCACGACCGCGTCATCGGCGACCACGCCTTCACGCGCAAAATTGAGCAGCACCGCGCCGGCGCGAAAGTGGTCGATGCTCCTGGCGTCGATCATGTGGCGCGTCTTCTCGCCGAGCGGCACGTGCAGCGAAACGAAATGGCTCTGCTTCAGCACTTCGTCGACGCTGGCGGCCTTGCGCACCTGCGAAGGCAGGCTCCACGCCGCGTCGACCGTGATGTGCGGGTCGTAGCCGAGCACGTTCATGCCCAGGCGGATCGCCGCATCGGCGACCAGGCTGCCGATCTTGCCCAGGCCGATGAGCCCCAGCGTATGTCCCGGCAGCTCGGAGCCGGCAAACTGCTTCTTGCCGTCCTCGACCTGCTCCTCGAATTCTGAAGAAGTTTTCAACCCCCGGACGAAATCCAGGGCGGGTGGCAGGTTGCGCGCGGCGAGCAGCATGCCGGCGAGGACCAGCTCCTTCACCGCGTTGGCATTCGCGCCCGGCGCATTGAACACCGGCACGCCGCGCTTCGACAGCGCGGCCACCGGGATGTTGTTCACTCCCGCCCCGGCGCGGCCGACGGCCTTGAGGGAAGGCCCGAACTCGTGCCTGTGCAGGTCGGCCGAGCGCACCAGGATGGCCTCCGGATCCTTCGCCTCCTTCACCACCGCGTAGCGCTCCGCGGGAAAGCGCTTCAGGCCGATCTGGGCGATGTTGTTCAGCACCAGGATCTCGCATCTCTTGGCGCGCGCCCTAGCCATGTCTGGCTTCGAATTCCTTCATGTACTCGACGAGCCTCTGCACTCCCTCCAGCGGCATCGCGTTGTAGATCGACGCGCGCATGCCGCCGACAGAACGGTGCCCCTTCAGCTGGACCATGCCGCGCTCCTGCGCGCCCTTGAGGAACGCATCGTCGAGTTTTGCATCTGCAAGAGTGAAAGGCACGTTCATCCTGGAGCGGTCTTCCTTGGCGACCGGATTGCTGTAGAAGCTGCTTGAATCGAGGAAGTCGTACAGCAGCGCGGCCTTTTGAATGTTTCTCTTCTCGAGTTCGCGCACGCCGCCCTGCTGCTTCACCCACTTGAACACCAGCCCGGCAATGTAGATCGAATAGGTCGGTGGTGTATTGAGCATCGAATCAGCCTCGGCTTGCAGCTTGTAGTCCATGACCGACGGCGTGCCCTTCGCCGCGTTGCCAAGGAGATCCTCGCGGACGATGACGATGCTGAGCCCTGCCGGCCCGACGTTTTTCTGCGCGCCGGCGTAGATCAGGCCGAACTTCGAGACCTCCAGCGGCCGGGACAGGAAATGCGATGAAGCATCCGCCACGAGAGGAATGCCTTTCACGTCCACTACTTCATGATATTCAACCCCGCCGATGGTTTCGTTCGAGCAGTAGTGGACGTACGCGGCATCCGGCCTGACCTTCCATTGCTTCGGGGCATAGGTGAAATTGCGATCTTCGGAGCTGGCCGCGATGCCGACATCGCAATAGCTCTTCGCTTCCTTCACTGCCTTCCTGGACCATTCTCCCGTGAGCACGTAGTCGGCCTTGCCCTTGCCCCGCAGCAGGTTCATCGGCACCTGCGCGAACTGCAGCGTCGCGCCGCCCTGCAGGAACAGCAGCTTGTAATTCTGCGGCACGGCCAGCAGCTCGCGCAGGTCGCGCTCGGCGTCGGCGGCGATGCCGACGAATTCCTTGCCGCGATGGCTCATCTCCATCACGCACATGCCGCTGCCGTGCCAGTCGAGCATCTCGTCGCCGGCGCGCGCCAGCACCTCGGCGGGAAGCATTGCCGGCCCGGCGCTGAAATTGAAGATGCGCGACATCAATGCACGGTCGGGCCGGAGGGCGCCGGCGGCAGTTCCGGGGCGGCTTCGCCGTCGCCCTCGCCGCCGTTGCCGTTGCCCTCGAGTTCGCGCTCCTCGATCCGCTCCAGGCCGGCGAGTTTCTCGCCTTCGCTCAGGGAGATCAGCGTGACGCCTTGCGTAGAACGGCCCTGCTCGCGGATCTGCGCCACGCGGGTGCGGATCAGAACACCACCGGTGGAGATCAGCATCACCTCGTCGTGGTCGTCGACCAGCACCGCGCCGACCACCTTGCCGTTGCGCTCGGAAGTCTGGATCGCGATCACGCCCTGGCCGCCGCGGCCGTGGCGCGGATATTCGCCGATCGGCGTGCGCTTGCCGAAGCCGTGCTCGGTCGCGGTCAGCACCGACTTCGATTCGTCGTGCGCCGCGAGCATGCCCACCACCGTCTGGCCCGCGCCGAGGCGCATGCCGCGCACGCCGGTCGCCTGGCGGCCCATCGGCCGCACGTCGCCTTCCTGGAACCGCACCGCCTTGCCATCCGACGAGAACAGCATCACGTCGTACTTGCCGTCGGTCAGCGCCGCCCCGACCAGGTAATCGCCCTCGTCGAGCCCGACCGCAATGATGCCGCTCGGCCGCGGGCGCGAGAACTCGGCAAGCGGCGTCTTCTTCACCGTGCCCTGCGAGGTCGCCATGAACACGTAGTGGTTCTCGTCGAACTCCTTGACCGGCACGACCGCGGTGATCTTCTCGCCTTCCTCCAGCGGGAACATGTTGACGATCGGCTTGCCGCGGCTGGAGCGGCTGCCGGCGGGGACTTCGTACACCTTGAGCCAGTACAGCCTGCCGCGGTTCGAGAAGCACAGCAGGTGATCGTGCGAGTGCGCGACGAACAGGCGCTCGATGAAGTCGTCCTCCTTCATGGTGGTGGCCATCTTGCCGCGGCCGCCGCGGCGCTGGGCGCGGTAGTCGGCGAGCGGCTGCGACTTGACATAGCCGCCGTGCGAGAAGGTGACCACCATGTCCTGCGGCGCGATCAGGTCCTCGATCGCGATGTCCTCGGCAACGGTCACGATCTCGCTGCGCCGCGCATCTGCGAATTCCTCTTTTATCTTCTTCAGTTCCTCGGCGATGATCGCCATGATGCGGCTGGGCTTGGCGAGGATATCGAGCAGGTCGACGATGTTCGCGATCACCTCGCGGTACTCGTCGCGGATCTTGTCCTGCTCGAGGCCGGTCAGCCGCTGCAGCCGCAGCTCGAGGATCGCCTGCGCCTGCTCGTCGGAAAGGTAGTAGCCGTCTTCCTGGATGCCGAAGTTCGCTGCCAGCCCGTCGGGGCGGAACTGCTCGGTGGGCCCGTTTCCCGCCAGCTGCCTGACCAGGTCCGAACCCCAGGGCCGCGCCATCAGGCCGCGTTTCGCCTCCGCCGGCGCCGGCGCCTTCTTGATGAGGTCGACGACCTCATCGACATTGGAAAGCGCCACCGCGAGTCCTTCCAGCACGTGACCGCGCTCGCGCGCCTTGCGCAGGTCGTAGACCGCGCGCCGCGTCGTCACCTCGCGGCGGTGCGAGATGAACGCCTCGATCAGCTCCTTCACCGACAGCAGCCGCGGCTGGCCGTCCACCAGCGCCACCATGTTGATGCCGAAGGTGTCCTGCAGCTGCGTCTGCTTGTAGAGGTTGTTGAGCGCGACCTCCGGGATCTCGCCGCGCTTGAGCTCGATCACCACGCGCATGCCGGAGCGGTCCGATTCGTCGCGGATATCCGAGACACCTTCCAGTTTTTTCTCGGTGACCAGCTCGGCAATGCGCTCGAGCAGCGCCTTCTTGTTCACCTGGTAGGGCAGCTCGTCGACGATGACCGCCTGGCGGTCGCCCCTGCCGGTCTCCTCGAAGTGCGTGCGCGCGCGGATCACCACGCGGCCGCGACCCGTGCGGTAGCCCTCGTGCACGCCGCCCAGGCCGTAGATGATGCCCGCGGTCGGGAAATCGGGCGCCGGCATCAGCTTGATCACTTCCTCGATGGCGCAGTGCGGCTGGGCAAGCACGTGCAGGCAGGCATCGACCACTTCGCCGAGGTTGTGCGGCGGGATGTTGGTCGCCATGCCCACGGCGATACCCGAGGAGCCGTTGACCAGCAGGTTGGGAACGCGCGTCGGCAGGACGGCGGGCTCGCGCTCCTTGCCGTCGTAGTTTGGCGTGAAATCGACCGTCTCCTTGTCGATGTCGAGCAGCATCTCGGAGGCGATCTTGTCCAGCCGGCATTCGGTATAGCGATAGGCCGCTGCCGCGTCGCCGTCCACCGAGCCGAAATTGCCCTGGCCGTCGACCAGCGTGTAGCGCATGGAGAAGTCCTGCGCCATGCGCACCAGCGCTTCGTAGGTCGCGGTGTCGCCGTGCGGGTGGTACTTGCCCAGCACTTCGCCGACAATGCGCGCGCATTTCACGTACGGGCGGTTCCAGGTGTTGTTCGCCTCGTGCATCGCGTACAGCACCCGGCGGTGGACCGGCTTCAGGCCGTCGCGCACGTCGGGGAGCGCGCGGCCCACGATCACGCTCATGGCGTAATCGAGATACGAGCGCCGCATCTCCTCTTCGAGGCTGATCGGCAGGGTTTCTTTGGCGAACGGTTCCATTTCTCGGTCGATCGGCACGGGCGCCTGGGAGGGCGGAAAAGCGCGTCCGGGAAGAATGAAATTTTATCATGCGAAGCCTCGGATTTCCCTCGAACAAATGTTGGACCGGCCGGCAAAAATGTTGGGCCGGCCGGCGCCATTGTGTTGTGCCGGACGGCACCACTGTGCTTAAATTCGGCGGTCGTCAATACATAAGAACAGGGAGACCCCTTGACCACCAAGCTGACTTTGTCCGTGGCGCTCGCCACCGCTGCGATGACGTTTTCGCTGGCCGCCTTCGAGGCCGCCGCCCAGGGATATGTGACCTCTCCGCCGGCCGGGTCCGTCTGGAAGAGCGGCTCCGGCGGCTGCGTGCGCACCGGCTACTGGACGCCCACGCTCGCCGATGCCGAATGCGATCCCGATCTGGTGCCCAGGGCGAAACCCGCCGCACCGCCGCCTCCGCCGCGCGCGGAAGTCGCGCCGCCGCCGCCCAAGCCGGAAGTAGCGCCGGTGGCGCCGCCACCGCCGCCAAAGCCCGCGCCGCTCAAGCCCGTGCCGCTCACACTCGCTGCGGGAGAGCTGTTCGCGTTCGATCGCGCCACGCTGACCCCGGCCGGCCGCGCGAAGCTCGAGAAGGAAGTGGTGGACCGCGTCAAGCAGGAGTATTCCGACCTCCGCGTCATCAACATCAACGGGCATAGCGACCGCCTCGGGGGGGCGCAGTACAACCAGCGGCTGTCGGAGCGCCGCGCCGAGGCAGTGCGCAACTACCTGGTTTCCAGGGGCTTCGACGGCTCGAAGATCGAGACCTACGGCTACGGCAAGACGATGCCGGTGAAGTCCTGCCCCGACCAGAAGAGCCGCAAGGCGGTCATCGAGTGCCTGACGCCGAACCGCCGCGTGGAAATCGAGGTACAGGGCACGCGCAGATAATCGCGCGACAATAGAAGTACGCGAGGCCCCGGCGCTCCCGGGGCCTTTTTTCATGGCCAACGGCTCACTTCTTCTTCCGCGCTGGGTAGTGCCCGTCGAGCCCGCGGGCAAAGTGCTCGAAGACCACGCGGTGGCGATTCGCGATGGCCGCATCGAGGCGATCGCGCCCGCGCGCGAGGCGCGCGCGCGATTCCGGGAGCACGAGCCCATCGATCTTGCGGGCCAGGTCCTGATTCCCGGCCTGGTCAACGCCCATACGCACGCCGCCATGACGCTGATGCGCGGGCTTGCCGACGACCTGCCGCTCATGCGCTGGCTGCAGGAGCACGTCTGGCCGGCCGAAACACGGCATATGTCGCGCGACTTCGTGCGCGACGGCACGCTCCTCGCCTGCGCCGAGATGCTGCGCGGCGGGATCACCTGCTTCAACGACATGTATTTCTTCCCGGACGCGGCGCTCGAGGCGTCTCTTGCCGCCGGAATGCGCTCGGCGCACGGCCTCATCGCCATCGAGTTTCCCTCCGCCTACGCGTCCGACTCCGCGGACTACCTGCGCAAGGGCCTCGCGATCCGCGACCGTTACCGCGACCACGAGCTCGTCTCCTTCTGCCTCGCGCCGCATGCGCCCTACACCGTGTCCGACGCGACGTTCCGCCAGGTGGCGACGCTCGCCGCCGAGCTCGATCTGCCCGTGCACGTGCATGTCCACGAAACCGTGGACGAGATCGAGCGCTCGATGAGCGAGCACGGCGTGCGCCCAATCGAGCGCCTGCGCCGGCTCGGGCTGCTCGGGCCGAACCTCATCGCCGTTCACTCGGTTCACGTCAGCGCCGAGGAAATCCAGCTGCTTTCGCGGCACGGCTGCTCGGTCGTCCACTGCCCGTCTTCCAATCTCAAGCTCGCCAGCGGATTCGCGCCGGTGGCAGCGCTGCTGAAGGCGCAGATCAACGTCGCCCTCGGCACTGACGGCGCGGCGAGCAACAACCGGCTCGACCTGTTCCAGGAGATGCGCACCGCCGCGCTGCTCGCCAAGGCGGTATCGCGCGACGCCGAGGCGATGCCGGCGCACGCGGCGCTGCGCGCCGCGACGCTCGCCGGCGCGCAAGCCCTCGGCATCGCCGCCACCACCGGCTCGATCGAGCGCGGCAAGGCGGCGGACCTCGTTGCGGTCAGCATGAGCGCTCCCGAGCTCGCGCCCTGCTACGACCCGGTGTCGCATCTGGTCTATGCCGCGGGGCGCGAGCACGTCACGCACGTTTTCGTGAACGGCGAGCTGCTGGTGCGCGACGGCGTTCTGCGCGGCGGCGCGTTTTCCGGCTTGGACACTCGCTGGCAGTTATGGCAGAATGCGCTCGAGCAACACGCAGACTCCTGATACGAAAAAGTTTTCGGAACCGGAGGAAGAATGATCAAGAACAGTTGGCTGCTCCTCGTGGCGTTTGCGTTTGCAGCCGGATGCGCGACGCCAGAACCCCCGAAGCCCGCGCCAGCACCGGCCCCTGAGGTCAAGCCCGCGCCGCCGCCGCCGCCTCCTCCGCCGCCCGCGCCGAAGCCGAAGCCGGCAGCCGAGAAGGCCACCTTTGCCGCCACCGCCGGATTCGATTTCGACCAGGCCGTCGTCAAGCCCGAAGGCAAAGCCCAGCTCGACGATCTCGCCAACAAAATCCGCGGCATCAACCTCGAGGTGGTCATCGCCATCGGTCATGCCGATGCGATCGGCTCGGACGCTTACAACCAGAAGCTGTCGGTGCGCCGCGCCGAGGCGATCAAGGCCTATCTGGTGTCGAAGGGCATCGAGCCGAACCGCATCTACACCGAAGGCAAGGGCGAGAAGCAGCCCGTAACCGGCGACAAGTGCAAGAAGCTGGGGCCCGAGCACCGCAGCAACAAGAAGCTGGTGGCGTGCCTGGCGCCTGATCGCCGCGTCGAGATCGAGGTCATCGGCACGCGGCAGCAGTAGGCCCCGTCCGTGTCCAGGAAGCCCCGCTCCGGTGGGGCTTTTTTATTTGCGGAAAAATCGGGGTCAGAGCCCGATTTCGCTAATATCTG
>Ga0210382_10000108_pt1 | contig 32219 bp, 33 predicted proteins | sample PLMedo_FD_155452 | JGI IMG/M metagenome (GOLD analysis project Ga0210382, IMG submission 155452) | Groundwater sediment microbial communities from an aquifer in East River, Colorado, USA - PLM0_60_coex redo | ecosystem: Environmental > Terrestrial > Soil > Riparian zone | place: USA: East... | reverse complement strand
CATTCGGATTGCTCGCTTCAACGCAGCCTCGTGCGTTCAATGGATTCTCGAGCGTGATCTTGGGGGTCTTGATAACGGGCACATCCGAGTTCAAGCGGATCTGGCCGAACAAGGCGGGCACTGCACCTTCGCAGTGTTGTTCGAAGTTGACGGCAAGCTGGGTAATCGCCCCATTGGCGTCCCGGACGAACTCCAGCAAGTCAAAACGACCGGTCACGCTACAGCCGCGTCCGTTCGCGGAAAAGTCGAGGCCTGGACGCCCAGGCCCCTGAGATCCTGCTCGTACGGCGTTTTCATAGGCACCGGGCTGGAAGCTTGCGCCGTCGGCAGTGCCGAGCTCGAGGCTAAACAATTGCATTCCGTTAGGTGCCTTAACTACTACTCGTGCAGAGTTCGGAATAGTGGGGGGCGAGGAGAAACTGCCGTCGGCGCCGGTAAACGTGACTTCCTGACCCTGACCTACCCAGTCGCCGGGCTGGCTGAGATAGTACAAAATGTTCTGCCCGGCGAATGTCGAAGCCGAGCAGACAAGCATGAAAACGCAGAGGGTCGATCGTAGGAGTTGCGTCGGCTTATTCACGGCCCGATCCATGGTCCTGCGCTATCAAACGAGCGCGGGAGGAATATACCTACGTTACTGCGAGAGCGTCAATGGAATCTGCAGACCAGGATTACTCTACAACTTGTAGTGAGTATCCGACATTTTGTTGCGGGAAAGTCTTCAGCCGGAAAGCCGGGACTGGAACGAAAGGGGACCGGGAGACCTAGTCGCCGTTCATCGTGCGGGCAGAGGTCGCTCTATCGATCCACACCCATGCACAAATACTTCACGACGAGGTAGTCCTCGATCCCGTACTTCGAACCCTCCCGCCCCATGCCCGATTCCTTCACGCCGCCGAAAGGCGCGACTTCGGTGGAGATGATGCCGGTGTTGATGCCGACGATGCCGTACTCGAGCGCCTCGGCGACGCGCCAGACGCGGTTGACGTCGCGGCCGTAAAAGTAGGACGCGAGTCCGAATTCGGTGTCGTTCGCGAGGCGGATCGCTTCTTTTTCGTCCTTGAATCTGAATAACGGGGCGACCGGGCCGAAGGTTTCTTCCCGTGTCACTTTCATGCTGGTGTTGACGTTGGCGAGGACGGTGGGCTCGAAGAACGTACCGCCGAGCGCGTGGCGCTTGCCGCCGGTCAGCAATTTCGCGCCTTTGGCGAGCGCGTCGCTGATGTGCTCTTCGACTTTCTCCACCGCAGCCTTGTCGATGAGCGGGCCCTGCACGACTCCGGGCTCCATGCCGTTGCCGACTTTCATCGCTTTCACTTTCTCGGTGAGCTTGGCGGCAAAGGCGTCGTAGACCTTGTCCTGGATGAGCAGCCGGTTCGCGCATACGCAGGTCTGGCCGGTGTTCCTGTACTTGGAGGCGAGCGCGCCTTCGACCGCCGCATCGAGGTCGGCGTCGTCGAAAACGATGAAGGGCGCGTTGCCGCCGAGCTCCATGGAAGTCTTCTTCACGGTCTTCGAGCACTGCTCCAGGAGGATCTTGCCGACCGCGGTCGAGCCGGTGAACGTGAGCTTGCGCACGATCGGATTGGACGTGATCTCGCCCCCGATCGCTGCGGAGCTGCCGGTGAGCACGCTGAACACGCCCTTGGGAATTCCCGCGCGCTCGCCCAGTTCCGCCATCGCGAGCGCCGAATACGGGGTCGCGGTCGCGGGCTTCAAGACCATGGTGCAGCCCGCGGCGAGCGCGGGGCCGGATTTGCGCGTGATCATGGCGTTGGGGAAATTCCACGGCGTGATCGCCGCGCACACGCCGATCGGCTCCTTGATGACGACGATGCGCTTGTCGGCCTGGTGCCCGGGAATCGTGTCGCCGTAGATGCGCTTGGCTTCTTCGGCGAACCATTCGATGAAGGAGGCGCCGTAGGAGATCTCGGTGCGCGCTTCCGCGAGCGGCTTGCCCTGCTCGGCGGTGAGGATCCTCGCGAGGTCTTCCTGGTTCGCCATCATCAGGTCGAACCATTTGCGCAGGATATTGGCGCGCTCTTTCGCTGTCTTCACGCGCCAAGCGGGAAACGCGGCGTTCGCCGCTTCGATCGCACGGCGCGTTTCGGCAGCGCCCATATTGGGTACGGTTCCGAGGATCTCGCCGGTGGCGGGGTTGTTCACGGGGAGCGTCTTGCCGCTGTCGGCGTCGGCCCATTTGCCGTCGATGTAGCACTGCTGGCGAAAGAGAGACGGGTCCTTGAGATTGAGGGCGGCGATGCCGGAAATCTTGGGGTCGTTCATGGGAGGCTCCGCTAGGAAACTTGGAAGGCCGATGCAGCCGGAAACGCGGAAATTCTACCGCAAACCGCCTTCCATTTCAGGGTCCGATGGACTTACGCTACACTATGCGGAAGCGCACATCACATGACAAAACGGCGCACCTACCCGGAGGAGGAACCCATGATTCGCCTGCAACGCTGTTTGCTTCTCGCTTTCGCCCTCGCCGCCCCGCTGGCGGGCGCACAGACGCTCGCCGATGCCGACCTCGCCAACGCGCTGCGCAGCGGCGGCTACGTGATCGTGTTCCGCCATGGCGCGACCCACCCGGACCAGGCGGACACCGATCCGCTCAACGTCGACAAGCCCGGCAACGAAGCGAAGCAGCGCCACTTGAACGACAAGGGCAAGGCGCTCGCCAAGGACTTCGGCGACAGCTTCCGCAAGCTGGGCATTCCGGTCGGGACGGTGGTCACCAGCAAGCTGCACCGCGCGCAGGAAACCGCGAAGCTCATGAACGTGGGTGAGGTCGCGACGAGCTGGGACATCACCGAAGGCAACCAGATCATCTCGCCCAACGAGAACAACAAGCGCGCCGGCGCGCTTCGCAAACTCGCGTCCACGCCACCGGCGGCGGGCAAGAACAACGTGTACGTCACGCACAAGCCGAATGTGATCGACGCCTTCGGCAAGGACTGGTTCGAGGTGAAGGAAGGCGAGGCGAGCGTCTTCAAGCCCGACGGCAAGGGTGGCTATCAGGTGGTCGCGCGCTTGCAGGCCGACCAGTGGGCCGTCCTCGCCTCGAAATTCGCGAAGAAGTAGGAAACCTATCCATGCCTGACGTGCGCTACTTCAGTATCCGGTACACATCGCTGTAGTCGTCGGTCCAGAGCCTCACGCGCGGCACCGCGTCGATTCGTTCCGCCGCTTCCTTCAGCAGCTCTCCCTCGAAAGGCGCGGGCGATGCCGAAAGCAGCATCCAGTCGGAACGGTACACCCCCGCTTCGTCGTCGTCGTCGCTCTCCACCTGGCGCACCTCGAGGGACAAACGCCGCCCCGCCTGCTGCACCACGGGAACCAGGTCGAGGTAGCGGTTGGAGATGTGCACCGCGAGGACTCCGCCCGGCTTGAGATGGCGCAAGTAGGTTTGAAAGGCCTCCACCGTGAGCAGGTGCACGGGAATCGCGTCGCTCGAGAAGGCGTCGAGCGCGAGTACGTCGAAATTCTGGGCAGGCTCGCGCTCCAGGGAAAGGCGCGCATCGCCGAGCGCCACCTCCACCTTCGCCGGGCTGTCCTTCAGAAAAGTGAATTCCGAGCGCGCGAGCTCGACCACGCCTGAATTGATGTCGTAGAAGCGGAAGACGTCGCCCGTCCTGCCGTAGGCCGCGAGCGTCCCCGCGCCCAGGCCGACCACGCCCACCCGCAGGGGCGCGTGCTCGTGCGCGTCGAGGAGAGCGAGCCCGATGCCCGATCTCAGTCCGTAGTAGCTCGTGGGCAGGCCGCGCCGGTCGGGATCCAGGAACTGCTTGCCGTGGACGATGGTGCCGTGCGAGAGCACGCGCATCGCGTCCGGCCCTTCGCCCGAATCGTGCACGTTGAGCACGCCGTAGAAGTTGCGCGACCTGACACGGGTATCGGCCGAATTTTCGGCGTAGGTCCTGTACAGGGCGACGGCGAGCGCGGCAGTCAGCGCGAGGAAAACGATCAGGGCGGCGATTCTAAAGCGTCCGTGGAGCAGGCTGGTTCGATCGCGCAGCAGCGCCGCGATCACGAGCACGCACAGCGCGAGCATGCCGATCGGCAGCTCGTAGAGGTCCTCGAACACGTTGGGCGCGACCAGCCCGACGAGCACGCCCCCGGCCGCCCCGCCGAGCGCGAGCATCAGATAGAAACCGGTGAGATGCTGCGGATGGGGCTTGGAGCGGGCGAGCTCCCCGTGGCACACCATGCACGCGGCGAAGAGCGTGGCGCAGTAGAGCGGTATCAGGGTCCAGATGCTCGGGTTGGAGCGGGTGAGCGTCACGCAGACTCCCGCGAACCCGGCGGCGAGCAGCGGCAGAAAGAGCCACCGCCGGTACCAGCCCGAAGCCTCGAAGCAGAGCACGAAGCTCAAGAGATAGAGCGCGAGAGGCAGCACCCAGAGAAAGGGAATGGCAGCGATGTTGAGCGTCATGTAGCCGGTAAAGGCGAGGAGCAGCAGGGATGCGCAGCAGGCGAGCGCTGCCCACAGCGCCTGCAGTCCCGGTCCGGGCTTGCCCGACTCGCCTCCCGCGAGAGGCTGCGCCTCGGCGCCTTTGCTGCGCCAGGCGAGCACCGCGCACGCAAGCGCGAACAGCACGAAGCCCGCCGACCACACGGCTGCCTGCGTGCCCAGGGCGAGAAGGGGCTCGACGGCGAGGGGATACGAGACGAGCGCGAGCATCGAGCCCAGATTGGAGAGCGCAAAAAGGCGATAGGGCGCGGCGCCTTCGTGCGAGCGCGCGTACCAGGCCTGGACCAGGGGGCCCGTGGTGGAGAGCACGAAATAGGGCAGCCCTACGCTCGTCGCGAGCAGCCCGAGTATCCGCCACGTCGGGTCTTCGCCGCCTGCGGGCTTCCACGCGGCGCTCGCGGCGAGCGGCAGCGTCGCCGCGGCAAGAGCGAGGAGCGCGATGTGAATGTGGCGCCGCGCCGGGATTCGCAGGCGGACGTAGGCGTGCGAATACACGTAGCCCGCCAGCAGCAATAGCTGGAAGAACAGCATGCAGATCGTCCACACCGCCGCGCTGCCGCCGAACCAGGGCAGGATGAGCTTGGCGATGAGCGGCTGCACCTGAAAGAGCAGGAAGGCGCTCAGGAAAATCGTAACGGCGTAGAGGATCATGAGTTAGGAGATTGTGGAAAACGAAGCACTGTCATTCTGAGGAGCCCTTCGCTTTCGCTCGAGGGTAAACTCCGCGACGAAGAATCTGCTTTAGCGATAACAGCAAATCCTTCGCTTCGCTCAGGATGACAACGGCTAGAACGTGCCGGGGTAGATGCCGCCGTCGATCAGGAAATTCTGGCCGGTGATGTAGCCTGCCTGCACGCTGCACAGATAGGCGCAGAGCTCGCCGAACTCCTCGGGGGTGCCGAAGCGGCCGGCCGGAATCGCTTTCTCCCGCTCGCGCTTGACCTGCTCCGGCGTCTTGCCCTGTTCCTTCGCGGCAAACTCGGCGTTGCTGATCAGCCGGCCGGTCCAGAAGCGCCCGGGAAGCAGATTGTTGATGGTCACGTTGTGGGCGACCGTCTCGCGCGCGAGGCCCGCCACGAAGCCGGTGAGGCCGCTGCGCGCGCCGTTCGAGAGCGCGAGCTCCGCGATCGGCGCTTTCACCGCGCTCGAGGTGATGTTGACGATGCGCCCGAAGCGCCTCGCGATCATTCCGTCCACCGTCGCCTTGATCAGCTCGATCGGAGTGATCATGTTGGCGCCTACCGCCTTCAGCCAGTCCTCGCTCGAGAACTTGCGGAAATCCCCGGGAGGAGGGCCGCCCGCGTTGGTGACGAGGATGTCCGGCTCCGGGCAGGCGGCGAGCGCAGCGATGCGGCCCTGTTCGCTGGTGATGTCCGCCGCCACGGTGACGACCGTCGCGCCCGTCGCGGCGCGGATTTCATCCGCGGTCTTCTCCAGCGCCTGGCGCTCGCGCGCGACCAGGGTCACGCGGCAGCCTTCTCGCGCGAGCGAGGTCGCACACCCCCGGCCCAGCCCCTTGCTTGCGCCGCACACGAGCGCGGCCTTGCCGCGAATTTTAAGGTCCACGATTTCTCCGAAAGGAATCGAGCTATTTCGCCGCCTTGAGCGTGACCAGCACCACGCCGGCCAGCACCAGGGCCGCACCCGCCAATTGTACCGGGGCCATGGCCTCGTCCAGGCCCAGCCAACCGAAAAAAATCGTGGTCACCGGGCCGAGCGCGCCGAAGAGGGCGACCCGGTTGGCGCCGATGCGCTTGAGCGCCTCGGTGGTGATGAAGACGGGCAGGACCGTGCTCAGCACCGCCATCGCTGCCGCCAGGCCGACCACCTCCCCGGGCATCCGCAGGGCGGAGAGCGGCCGCAGGAGCAGGAACTGCAGGATGCAGAATCCGCTTGCGACGCTCATCGCGTAGGCGGTGAAGCGCATCGAGCCGACCCGCTGCACCACCTGGCTGCTCGCGACGAGGTACACGGCGTAACCTGCGGCGCTCGCGAAGCAAAGGGCCGCCCCGAGCCCGAGATGGGCGCTCGCTCCTTCCATCGCGTTCGACATCACCAACGCGATCCCCGAATAGGTCGCGCCCAGCGCCACCACTTCGCGCGCCGTCGGGTGCTTGCGCAGGAAAGCCATCGACAAGAGCACCACCAGCGTGGGATAGATGAACAGGATCAGCCGCCCCAGTCCCGCGGAGATGTATTGCAGCCCGAGAAAATCGGCGAAGCTCGCAAAATAGTAGCCGACGAAGCCGAGCAGCACGATGGCCCAGGCGTCTTTGCGCCCGATGGGCGCGAGTTTGCTTGCGCGCCCGACCCAGGCCGCCGCCGCGAGAAAGAAGGGCAGCGAGAAGACCATGCGCAGCGCGAGCAGCGTGATCGGGTCGACCACGTAGCCGTAGGCGAGCTTGATCAGGATGGGGCGCAGCGAGAAGCACACGACGCCCGCGATCGCCATCGCAACGCCGATGGCGCGGTAGGACGCGCGGGGTGTCACCGCAAGGGTCCAGACATGAACGACCTGGCTCGGCGCGAGGAGCGAATGATAAAATTATAGGCTTTCCCGACCTCGAGACGCGCCGCTCCGCCATGTCAGGACATTCCAGATGGGCCAACATAAAGCACAGGAAGGCGGTGTCTGACGCCAAGAAAGGCAAGACCTTCACGCGGCTGATCAAGGAGGTGACGGTGGCCGCGCGCATGGGCGGGGCCGATCCGGCGATGAACCCGCGGCTGCGCCTGGCGATCGAAAAGGCGTACGACGCCAACATGCCCAAGGACACGATCGAGCGCGCGGCGAAGCGCGGCGCAGGCGGCCTGGAGGGCGTCAGCTACGAGGAGATCCGCTACGAGGGCTACGGGCCGGGCGGGGCGGCGGTGATGGTGGATTGCATGAGCGACAACCGCATCCGCACCGTGGCGGAGGTGCGCCACGCATTCGCGAAGAACGGCGGCAACCTCGGCACCGACGGCTCGGTGGCGTTCCTCTTCAAGCACTGCGGTCAGTTCGTCTTCGCGCCCGGGACGAGCGAGGAAAAAGTGATGGAAGCCGCACTCGACGCAGGTGCCGAGGACTTGGTCAGGAACGACGACGGCTCGGTGGAAGTGATCTGCGCGCCCGCCGATTTCGTCGCGGTGAGGGACGCCCTCGCAAAGGTGGGGCTCGAGCCCGCGCTCGCCGATATCACGATGAAGCCCACCGCCGAAAACGTCCTCAAAGGCGACGAAGGGGCGCGGATGCAGAAGCTGCTCGACGCCCTGGAGAACCTCGACGACGTGCAGGACGTCTACACCACGGCGGTGATCGACCAGTAGGGGCAAGGACAGACGAGAATCCACAGGAGAACCTGCATGAACTCTACGACACTCCAGCTGCTGGCGGCCCCGCTGGCCGTCGCCATTGCCACCCCCGCCCTCGCCGCCGAGAAGGCCGGCGCCCCCTCCCCCTGGCTGAATTCCCAGATCACGCAGTCCGCCCTCAAGTCCGGGCGTGTCACGGCCAACGGGGTGAGCTACTACTATCAGGTGCATGGCAAAGGCGGTCGCGGGCAGGCCGAGCCTTTGTTGCTCCTCCATGGCGGCCTGGGGCAGATCGAGATGTTTGGCCCCAACCTCACGGCATTGGCCGAAGGCCGCCAGGTCATCGGCGTCGACTTGCAGGGCCACGGCCGCAGCTCGCTGGGGAACCGCGAGATCAGCCTGGTCGAGATGGGCGATGACATGGCCACGGTTCTCAAGTCGCTGGGTTACTCGAAAGTCGACGTAATGGGTTACTCCATGGGTGGCGGTGTCGCGTTCCAGTTGGCCGTACAGCATCCGGAGATGCTGCGGCGGCTGGTGCTGGTGTCCGCCGGATTCTCGCAGGACGGCTTCTATCCCGAGCTGCTGCCGATGCAGGCCGCGGTGGGCGCAGCGATGGCGGAGCAGATGAAGGGGACGCCGATGTATGAATCATACATGGCGCTTTCGCCGCGTCCGCAGGATTTTCCCAAGCTTCTCGATCGCATGGGCGCGCTGATGCGAAAGCCCTACGACTGGTCGGGCGACGTCAAGAAGCTCACGATGCCGACGCTGCTGGTTTTCGGGGACAGCGACATGTTCCGGCCGGAACATATCGTGAAGTTTTATCAGTTGCTGGGCGGTGGGCTGAAGGACGCCGGCTGGCAGCGCGAGCACATGGCCAGGAATCGGCTCGCGATTCTGCCGGATGTTACGCACTATGAGATGGGGTTGGCGCCGGCGCTGGCGGCGACGGTTATTCCGTTCTTGGATAAGGCGGAGAAGAAATAGCGGAAGCGGCTCGTTTGGCTATTCCTCACCCTCTTATTAGAAGGAACGAGAATCCTTGATCGTTGATCCTCTATCCTGAATAATCCCCGAATGCCGGCCCCGACCGTTCGAATCCTGGGCATCGACCCGGGTTTGCGAGTGACCGGGTTCGGCATCATCGAGAGAAAAGGCGCCAGTCTTACCTACATCGCCAGCGGCTGCGTCAGATCCGGCAACGCCGACCTGTCCGATCGCTTGAAGACTATCCTCGGGGGCTTGCGAGAAATCATCGGCGAGCACCGCCCCCAGCAAGTTGCGGTGGAGAAAGTCTTCGTCAACGTCAATCCCGCCTCCACGCTCGCGCTCGGCCAGGCGCGCGGCACCGCGATCTGCGCCGCAGTGGACGCGGGCCTGCCGGTTTCCGAGTACACCGCGCTCCAGGTCAAGCAGGCGGTGGTCGGCAACGGCCACGCGAAGAAAGAGCAGGTCCAGGAAATGGTGAAGCGGCTGCTCGGGCTTGCCGGTGCGCCTTCGGCGGACGCCGCCGACGCGCTCGCCTGCGCGATCTGCCACGCGCACGGCGGGCAGGGGCTGGGCGCGATCCCGACGCGCGGGTTTCGCGTGAAGCGGGGCAGGCTCGTATGATCGGCCGGCTCGCGGGCGTGCTCCTCGAGAAAAATCCGCCTCAGATCCTGGTGGAAGCGGGCGGAGTCGGCTACGAAGTCGAGGTGCCGATGAGCACCTTCTACAACTTGCCTGCGTCCGGCGAGCGCGTAACCCTGCTCACGCACCTCGTCGTGCGCGAAGATGCGCATCTGCTCTACGGCTTCGGCACCGACTCGGAGCGCCGCGCCTTCCGGCAGCTGCTGAAGATCTCGGGCGTCGGAGCGCGCACCGCGCTCGCGGTGCTTTCCGGAATGAGCGTCGGGGAGCTCGTCGAAACGGTCGCGGCGCAGGAATCCGGGCGCCTGGTGAGAGTTCCCGGAATCGGAAAGAAAACAGCCGAGCGCCTGCTGCTCGAGCTGAAGGGCAAACTGGGCACCGAAGTCGTGAGCGGGGTCGCCGTCAACCGGCCCAGGCCCGTGGCGAGCGACGTCATGACCGCGCTCCTCGCGCTCGGTTACAGCGACAAGGAAGCGCAGCTAGCGGTGAAGCACCTGCCCGAGGGACTTTCCGTTTCCGAGAGCATCCGGCAGGCGCTGAGATCCTTGTCGAAGACGTGAAGCAACGGGCGGTAAGATAGCGAATGGCCATCGAAACCGACCGCCTCATCTCGGCGGCTCCCGTGTCGCCCCAGGAAGAGGCCTTCGAGCGCGCGCTGCGTCCCAAGTCGCTCGCCGAGTACATCGGCCAGGAAAAGATCCGCGGGCAGCTCGCGATCTTCGTCGAGGCTGCGAGGAACAGGAAGGAAGCGCTCGATCACGTGCTGCTCTACGGGCCGCCGGGACTCGGGAAGACGACGCTCGCGCACATCATCGCGCGCGAGATGGGCGTGAACCTGCGCCAGACCGCGGGACCCGTGCTCGAGCGCCCGGGCGACCTCGCCGCGATCCTCACCAACCTCGAGCCGAACGACGTGCTCTTCATCGACGAGATCCACCGCCTCGCGCCCGTGGTCGAGGAAATCCTCTACCCCGCGCTCGAGGATTACCAGATCGACATCATGATCGGCGAGGGCCCGGCCGCGCGCTCGGTGAAGCTCGATCTGCCGCCTTTCACTCTGGTCGGCGCGACCACCCGCGCGGGCATGCTCACCAATCCGCTTCGCGACCGCTTCGGCATCGTCGCGCGCCTCGAGTTCTACACCGAGGGTGAGCTCGAGCGCATCGTGAACCGCTCTGCCGGACTGCTCAAGGTGGAAATCTCCCCCGAGGGCGGGCTCGAGATCGCGAAGCGCTCGCGCGGCACCCCGCGCGTGTCGAACCGGCTGCTTCGCCGTGTTCGCGATTTCGCGCAGGTGCGCGCTCAAGGATCGATCACGCGCGAGGTGGCGGACGCCGCCCTGAAAATGCTCGACGTGGACGTGCTCGGCCTGGACGTGATGGACAGGAAGCTCCTCTCCGCAGTCATCGAGAAATTTTCGGGCGGCCCGGTGGGCCTGGAGAACCTCGCGCATGCGATCGGCGAGGAGGCCGACACGATCGAGGACGTGCTCGAGCCGTATCTCATCCAGCAGGGCTATCTGCAGCGCACCCCGCGCGGGCGCGTCGCGACCGTCTCCGCCTACCGCCACCTGGGCCTCACCGCCCCGAAGCGGTCCGATTCCGGGCTGTTCGGACAATGACCGGAAGCGCCAGCCTCTTTGTGGTGCATTCGGCGCAAATCGCCTACCATAAGCCCGCGCTGCTGAATGATCTGCTGACCGTGACGGCCCGGGTGAAGCACGTAGGCCGGGCACGGCTCGAGTTCGATCAGGCGGTCATGCGCAGGGAGGAGGTGCTGGCGAGCGCCGAGCTGAGCCTGGCGTGCGTCAGCGCGAAGAGCTACAGGCCCGTCGCGGTGCCTGAGGCGATTCGAAAAAAACTAGAAGGATTGCGATGACCACGACCCAGGACCTCTCGATCCTCGCGATGATCGCGAGCGCGAGCATCGTCGTTCAGATGGTGATGCTGCTGCTCATCGTCGTGTCCTTCATGTCCTGGTACTTCATCTTTCTCAAACTCTTCACCATACACCGCGCCCAGAGCAGGACCGAACAATTCGAGCGCGACTTCTGGAGCGGCTCGGACCTCCCCGCGCTGTTCCAGAGCGCGGTGAACCACCGGCATTCGACCGGGAGCCTCGAGCGGATTTTCGAGGCCGGGTACCGCGAGTTCTCGAAACTGAAGAGCCAGCGCGGCGTTGCCGACCCCAGCCTCATGGTGGACGGGGCGCGCCGCGCGATGCGCGCGACTTACCAGCGCGAGATGGACCGCCTCGAATCGAGTCTCTCCTTCCTCGCTTCGGTGGGCTCGGTGAGCCCCTACGTGGGGCTGCTCGGCACCGTGTGGGGCATCATGCATGCGTTCCGCGGCCTCGCCAACATGGCGCAGGCGACCCTCGCAGCCGTCGCCCCGGGGATCGCCGAGGCCCTGGTCGCCACGGCGATCGGCCTGTTCGCTGCCATACCCGCAGTCGTGGCCTACAACCGCTTCTCCCACAACGTCGATCGCCTCGCCGTGCGCTTCGAGAGCTTCATGGAGGAGTTCTCCAACATCCTGCAGCGGCAGGCGCAGGCGAGGCTCGCCAGCGCGCACGAAGCGAAGGGGGCCTAGAGCGATGCGCGCGCGCCGCCTGATGAACGAGATCAACATCGTCCCCTACGTGGACGTGATGCTGGTGCTGCTGGTGATTTTCATGGTCACCGCGCCGCTCGTGAATCCCGGCGTGATCGATCTGCCGAGCGTGGGCAAGTCCTCGCAGCCGCCGGCCGCGCCGCTCGAGGTGATCGTGCGGCGCGATCAGTCCCTGATGCTGCGCGAGCGCGACAAGGGCAAGGCGGACGAGCGCGCGGTGTCGACGGCGCAGCTCGTGGCCGCATTGCGCGAGAGGCAGAAGAAAAACCCCGATCAGCCGGTGGTGATCTCCGCGGACAAGGAGGTGCGCTACGAAGCGGTCCTGAAAGTGATGGACGAGCTGCAGCGGCAGAACATCCGGCGCGTCGGGCTGCTCGTGAAACCCGCGAACCCGTGAGCCTCGCGATTCCCGCGGACGAACCGGGCGGCGTCGCACCCGCGGCGCTGTCGCTGCTCGTGCACGGGTGCTCTTCGCCGTGCTGGTTTTCGGGCTGCGCTGGCAGTCGAAGCATCCGGACGCGGTAGTGGCCGAACTCTGGAGCGAGCTGCCGGCGATCGAGCCCCCGGAGGCCAAGGTCGAGCCCAAGCCCGAGGTCAAGCCGCAGCCGAAACCCGAGCCCAAGATCGAGCAGAAGCAGTCGAAGCCCGATATCGCGATCGAGCGTGAAAAAAAGAAAGCAAAGAAGGAGGAGCAGCCGCTCAAGTTCGATGTGACCCAGCGCAACCGGGAGCAGCTCGCGCAGGAGCAGCAGGCGCTCAACCGCACCCGCGAGCGGCAGGACGCCCTCAAGCAGTTCACCTCGCCACCTGCGGCAGGGTTGCCGGACGCGGGCTACATCGACAAGATCCGGACCAAAATCAAGACGAACATCATCCTGCCGTCCGAGATCAAGGGAAACCCGGAGGTGGTCTTCAACATCGTGCAGCTGCCCACGGGCGAGGTGCTCTCGGTGCGGCTCGTCAAAACGAGCGGCAATGCGCTCCTGGACTCCGCCGTCGAACGGGCTATTTGGAGGAGCTCCCTGCTGCCGAAGCCCGATCGACCCGAGCAATGGTTGCGCGAGTTCAATATCAACTTTAGACCCCTGGAATGAGGTCGCGGACGTTTGCCCCGCTCCTTGCGGCGATCCTGCTCCTCGCGGGGCCAGCCCGGGCCCAGCTCACCATCGAGATCATAGGGGGCGGCGCCAACCAGATTCCCATCGCGGTGCTTCCGTTCGCGGGGGAGTCCGCGCTGCCGCAGAGCATCACGGAAATCATCGAGCAGGACCTGTCGCGAAGCGGGCGCTTCCGCGCGATATTCGTCGGCGGGGTCAGTCCGCCTCCCACCGAGATCGCCCAGGTCAATTTTCCCGAATGGAAGAGCCGCCTTGCCGACGCCGTGGTCATCGGGCAGGCGCAGCGACTTTCCGACGGAAAGTTCGAGGTGCGCTTTCGCCTGCTCGATGTGCTCAAGCAGTCCCAGATCGGCGGCATCGCGTTCACCCTGACCGCCGCGCAGACCCGGCTCACGGCCCACAAGATCGCCGATTTCATCTACGAGAAGATGACAGGCGAGCGCGGCGTGTTCAGCACCAGGGTCGCTTACGTGGTCAAGCAGGGCACGCGCTATGAGCTTCGCGTCGCGGACGCGGACGGGCAAAACGCCCAATCGATCCTGATTTCCTCCGAACCGATCATGTCGCCCGCCTGGTCGCCCGACGGCACTCGAATGGCCTACGTCTCGTTCCAGAACAAGAAGCCGATCCTCTTCGTACAGAACCTCACTGCGAGCAAGCAGCCGGCGCCGGTCGCGAACTACAGGGGCTCGAACAGCGCCCCGGCCTGGTCCCCGGACGGCAAGCAGCTCGCGGCCGTGCTCACCAAGGACGGAACCTCCCAGATCTACCTGATGAGCGCCGACGGCACCAACCTCCGGCGGTTCACGGTTTCCGGGGGGATCGATACGGAACCATTTTTCACCCCGGATGGTCAATCCATCTATTTCACCTCGGACAGAGGGGGCAGCCCGCAGATTTACCGCATGCCGGCGGGCGGGGGGGAGTCCGTGCGCATAACCTTCGAAGGCGATTACAATGTATCCCCGCGCATCAGCCCGGACGGCAAGATCCTCGCGTATATTTCGCGTGTCAGCGGACGTTTCCAGCTGATGGCCATGGACCTGGAGAGCAAGCAGGTCCAGACTCTGACGGACGGGCAACGCGATGAGTCTCCGAGCTTCGCGCCGAACGGGCGGATCATCCTGTATGCAACCGACGTGGACAACCGCGGAGTGCTCGCCGCAGTGTCGAGCGATGGCCGCTTCAAGCAGAGGCTGGGGATCCAGGCGGCGGACGTGCGCGAGCCGTCCTGGGGTCCGTTTTTGGGTAACTGACGGTCGCGACGTATTGCCGTTGCGGCCGCAATCCAGGGGAGCACCCGGGGAGAATCCCTCCTCGTTTTGTCGAGCACTCGAAAGGAGGTTGTAATGAAGAAGGCATTGTTTTCCGCTCTGAGCCTGGCGCTGCTCTACGGATGCGCCAGCACGCCTGTCGAACCGGAAAGGCCCGCGGCGCCCAGCGTCCAGACCCCGGGGCTCCCGGTCGCGCCCCCGCTCGCGGAGCGCCCGGTCCAGCCCGCCGCCCCGCAGATCGATTTGTCGAAACGCTCGGTTTTCTTTGAGTACGACAAGTACGACGTCAGGGACGAGTACCGCCCGGTGCTGCAGGCCCACGGCAAGTATCTCGCCGAGAACCGCGGCAAGAAGATGCTCGTCCAGGGCAACTGCGACGAGCGCGGCAGCCGCGAATACAACATCGCGCTCGGGCAACGCAGGGCCGAAGGGGTCAAGCGCATGCTCGTGCTGATGGGCGCGACCGAAGCACAGGTCGAGCCGGTCAGCCTCGGCGAGGAAAAACCGCGCTGCAGCGATCACGCCGAAGGATGCTGGTCGCAGAACCGCCGCAGCGACATGCTCTACGGCGGCGAATACTAGAGCGATGCGGCTGCGGATCACGCTTGCGCTTTGGGCCGCGCTCCTCGCGGGCGCGGCCCACGCGGCCCTGTTCGACGACGACGAGGCGCGCAAGCAGATCTTCCAGCTGAGAAACCAGGTCGAAGCCCGCCAGAAGTCGATCGAGGAGCGTCTTTCCGCGATCGACGCGCGGCTCGGCCAGCTGGATTCCTCCGGGCAGAATCGGGTCGTCGATCTCGCCCAGCTGATCGAATCGCTCAAGCAGGACGTGGCGAAGCTGCGCGGGCAGATCGAGGTGCTCTCGAACCAGACCGAGACCCTCGAGCGGCGCCAGAAGGACCTCTACGTCGACCTCGACAACCGCCTGAGAAAGCTCGAACAGACGCAATCGCAGTTGCAGGACAAGCTGAGCCAGGGCGAGCGCAGCGCAGCCGCCGAAAAACAGGCGTACGAGCTGGCGCTCAACCAGTTCAAGCTCGGCAACTATCAGCTCTCCATCACCAGCTTCCAGAGTTTCATGACCAATTTCTCCAGCAGCGAGCTGCTTCCCTCGGCGCAGTACTGGATCGGCAACGCGTACTACGCGATGCGCGACTACAAGTCCGCCATCGCCGCCCAGCAGAAAGTGGTCAAGCTCTGGCCGGAGAATTCCAAGGCGCCCGATGCGCTGCTCAACATCGCGAGCTCGCAGGGGGAGCTGGGACAAAGCCCCGCCGCGCGCGAGACGCTGCGCGCCCTCGTCAAGAAATATCCCTCCAGCCCGGCGGCCGAGCAGGCCAAGCAGCGCCTCATGCAGAAGAAATAGGCGGCGCCCCCGGCCCCTGAGACTGCGGGGCCAGTCCGAATGAAGGTCTCATGATCGAATCCAATCCGGCGGCGCTCGCCTCGGCGGTGGTGTGGGGGGCCTTTGCACTCGCTTTCCTCTTCGGCGCCGTGGGCAACAAGACGCACTTCTGCACCATGGGAGCGGTGTCGGACGTGGTCAACATGGGCGACTGGAACCGCATGCGCATGTGGCTGCTCGCCATCGCCGTGGCGACCGCGGGCGCGGGCGCCCTTCAGCTCGCCGGGCTCGTCGATCTGTCGAAGACGATCTACACCGTGCCCCGGTTTACCTGGCTTTCCTACGTCCTGGGCGGGTTGCTGTTCGGGATCGGCATGACGCTCGGCTCGGGGTGCGGCTCGAAGACGCTGATCCGCATCGGCACGGGCAACCTGAAATCGCTCGTCGTCGCGATCGTGCTCGCGATCACCGCGTACATGACGCTGAAGGGGATCCTCGGAGTGTTTCGCGTGGCGGCGCTCGATTCAGTGGGCGCGACGCTCGCCGGCGAGCAGGATCTCGCGTCCATCCTCGCCCGGTCGTTCGGCTTCGACAAGCGCGCAGTGCTTGGCGGGCTCGGGCTCGCGATCCCGCTCGCCCTCCTCGCGTTCGTCTTCAAGGCGCGCGAATTCCGCACCTTCGACAATGTCCTGGGCGGAGTCGTCGTCGGCCTCGTCGTCGTCGGGGGCTGGGTTCTGTCGGGGCACATCGGCCACCTCGCCGAGGATCCGGCCACGCTCGAGGAAAAATTCCTCGCCACGAATTCCGGCCGAACGGAGTCGCTCTCATTCGTCGCGCCGCAGGCCTACTTTCTCGAGCTTCTCCTCCTGTGGAGCGACAAGAGCCGCGTGATGACCTTCGGGATCGCCTCGGTGCTCGGGATGTTCGCGGGCTCGCTCGCCTGGTCGCTCGCGACGAAATCGTTCCGCCTGGAGAGCTTTCGCGACGCCCAGGACCTGATCAACCACCTTGTCGGCGGCGCCCTCATGGGTTTCGGCGGCGTGCTCGCACTCGGCTGCACCATCGGCCAGGGAATCACGGGCCTTTCCACGCTCGCGCTCGGCTCGTTCCTCGCCTTCTTCGCCATCGTCGCCGGCGCGGCGCTCACGATGAAGATCCAGTACTGGCGGCTGATGCGGCAAACATGAGCGCCGAATCGCCGCATGAGCGCGCATTTACGTTGACGCTCGCTCGCGCGACATAATAGAATCGCGCTCCTTTGCGGGCCGTTAGCTCAGGTGGTAGAGCAGCGGACTTTTAATCCGTTGGTCGCAGGTTCGACTCCTGCACGGCCTACCAGACACGACTTGCTTTGAGACACGCATGAATAGGTTCCAGTTGACGGTACTGATCGGCGCATTGGCCAATTTGGCGCTGCTGCTGCTTTTTCCTCCGTTCAACAGTCAGTCCCTGTGGCGCCCGGGCCCGGCGAGTTTCGATGCCTTCTACCCGGCATTCGACGCGCCCGTCAACGGCACTCTCAACAGCGGCCTGCTGTATCTGGAAATCTTTTTCGTGCTCGTCAACGCGGTGCTCGCCTGGGTCCTGCTGCAAGGCGCGCCCGAGCAGCCTTCGCGTCCCAGGGTTCGTTGGCAGAACGTGCTGCAATGGCTGATCATCGCCAATCTGCTGGTGATCCTGCTGTTCCCACCATTCGAAACTCAGCCCGACCGCGCGTTCGAGGGCTTCAGATTCGCCTTGAGCGGCAGCGTCCAGCGCGGCATCTTTCTGCCGTTCCTGTTCCTGGAGCTGTTTCTGCTGGCCCTCGATGCGGCCGTGCTGTGGCTGGCATTCGGACTCGTCGCTCGCTGGGACGGGGCGAATGGCGCGGAATTCTCCGCCGAGCCCGAGTCGTTTGACGAGGCGGGCGCAGCGCCCGGTCCGGACAGAAGCCAGATCGGGCGCAGCGATCGCGACCGGCGGCAGGGTCCGGATTCGGACTTCGGCGGTACAGATCGGCGCAGCGGCAGCGAGCGCCGCAAACGATCCTGACGTACCCGACCCGTTCATCGCCCGGACGCTATCCGGCCATCTCCTCGGCAAGGCTCTCGGTCTGCCGAGGTTCCTGAGCCTCGGCTAGCGTACGCAGGCGCAGAAGCGGAGAGGCCCAGGCCACGAGCGGCACCAGCGCGATCGCGCCCAGACCCGCCAGGAGCAAGGTCGCCCGCAATCCCGCATGCTCGGCGATCCAGCCGCCTGCCAAGCCGCCGAAAGGCGCGGTCGCCACCGTGAGGCAGATCATCGTCGCCGTGACGCGCCCGAGCAGCGCATCCGGGGTCACTGCCTGACGCAGCGTGAGGTAGTTGATGAAGAACACCATTCCGCTGAAGTCGAGCACGAACAGCCCGAAACCGAACAATGCCGAGGCGGTGAACTCGCCGCCCGACGCGGCAGCGAGCAGCAACCAGCCGACTCCCGTTCCCAGCAGGCCGGCGAGCATGGTAGGACCGAAGCCAAGACGTCGGTTGAGGCGGCCGATGGCAGCCGTGGCGCCGAGCGAGCCGATGCCTGCGAGCATCCACAGTGCGCCGACGTGCCCGGCGCTGAAGCCGAGTTCGCGCGCCGCGTACAGCACCACGATCGCCAGCGATGCATGCCGGAAAATCTGCCATACGGCGATCGCCCAGGCGAGGGCGCGCAGCACGGCGTTGCGCCAGATCGCGGACAAGCCTTCGCGAATCTCCGCAGCGACGCTCGAGGCGCGCATCTTCGGCGCGTCGTTGGGCCCGGAACGGATGCCGCGCAGGATCCAGGCCGAAAGCAGGAACGACAGCGCATCGAGGAGTATCGCGAACGGCGCGGTCAGCCACTGGATCAGCGCACCGGCGATTCCGGGACCGATGAGCTGCGCGGCGGAGTCGCTCACCCCGATCTTGGCGTTCGCCTCGACCAGATTGCTGCGGCCGACCCGCTCGGTCATGAAGACCTGGTAAGCCGGCCAACCGCAAACGGTTCCGAGTCCGACCAGGAACCCGACCGCATAGAGCACGCCCATCGAGAGCACGTCGAGCCACGCGCAAAGCGGCACCGTGAGCAAGGCCAGGGCGCGCGCGATGTCCGACCAGACGATGATCGGAAGCTTGGGCGCGCGGTCCACCAGGACGCCGGCGAACAGGCCGAAGAGCGTGAACGGCAGCGCCTCGAGCGCCGTGAGGACGCCCATTTCGAGCGGTGTCGCGTCGAGCAGCAGGGCACCGGTGAGCGGCAGCGCGAGGAAGGTGATCTGCCCGCCGAAGTGGGTGATGGTGAGCGAGGTCCACAGCCGCACGAAATCGCCGTGGCGCCACAGCCCGTTGAACGCCCGGGTGGGATTCAGTCGTCGAAGTAAGTTTGCCATTGTCTTTCCGTCGCCCTGTTGCGCGAAGCGGAAACGACTTTGGCTGATCGGCCGATTCGTCCCGCCCCGAAACCCGGCGGGCAATCGGCCCGCGGGTCAGTCTTTGCCGCCGATGTACGGCAAGCCGGCGTAACGCACGTTGTCCGCGCCACGCGCCATGCCGCCGCCCGAGCGGCGAGAAGGATTTGGATTCGCGTGGTGGTCCATATGTTCGTTCGTCGGTTGCGGTGGGACTGCGCGAAGTATACCCGACGACGCGAGCTCGCGCTCGGCGCCGCCGACCATCGAGGCGTTCACCGCCATCAGGGCCGTTCCGTTCATGGCGATCGCGAGGCCCAGCGCCATCAGACGAATTCCGCGTTTCATGGAAATCTCCCCCTTATCGATGCGTACACATTACGGGGCCCAAATACGCCCCACAACGGCCGTGCGACGAAACGCCCGATCGCGCGAACGAAACGCCTCCTTGGCCGACGAACGATTGTTATGATTGCGGAATCGAAGTACCCGGCCTATCCGGTTCTTGCCCTGTCAACGGTGGCAAGGCATCCGGGATGCGAGCGTACTTCCGGGCTAGAACGTGTAGGCGAGTCCCAGGGAAATCACGGGGTAGTACTTGAAGCTGTGAAGGCTTTCGTCGAGCTTGGATTGCTCGGCGGCGGCGTCCCTTTGCAGCGCAGCGCAGTCGGGCGTGGTAGCGGTGCAGGTCGCATCGATCTTCGAGCGTGGGCTGCCCTGGAACATGACGCCGAGGTCGAGTATCAGGGACAGGCCGCTGTTGATCGGGCGGCCGTAGCCGATGCCGAAGTAAGGCGCCGCCTTCCTGAATTTCACCGCAGCCTCGAGCGAGCCCACGTCCTGGGCGTTGTAGGGGACGCCGTTGAATGATGTAGCTTCCCCCGACGGCTGTCCCTTGAGCGCGAACTTGTTCCCGTTGAACATCGCGCCCAGGCTGATGCGGAAATTGTTGGCGAACGGGAACCAGTCGCCGAGCAGCGAAACCGTCTGCAGCTTCAGCTTCATGTCGTAGTCGATATCGTCGTGCGTGCTCGTCTGCTTGAAGTTGTAGCCGTCCGCATTGACGCGCAGCGCGGCGCGCTGGCTCAAGGCGTACGACAGCTCGACTCCTCCGCCGAGCGTGCCGCCGCGAAGGCCGAGCGAGGTATCCGCCGGGGCAAGGCCCGGGAACGCCAGAAGAGGCAATGCCGAGGCGGCGACGAAGAGTCTGCGCATCATCTTCTCCTTTTGGAAGCAGGCTCGCCCATCTTATAGCAACCGCCCCTGCAACCCACGAGCATTGCGTCACACCGCGGTCGCGGGAGATGCGCGCTATCTTTCTCTGGCCGCGCGCCGTTTTGCTCTCGGGTCGATGCTCTTTTCGAAGAAATGGCTGAGCGGATCGGGCGCGTACTCCCCGAACGGTCCACGCTCGGCGTATCCCGCGCGGCGGTAGAGGGCGAGCGCCGCCGCCTGATGGATGCCGGTCTCGAGGCGCATCCACTCGAGACCCTCGCGTGAAGCCTGCTCCTCGATGCGCGCGAGGATCGCGCGCCCCAGTTTCTGCCCGCGCGCCGTGGGATGCACGAACATGCGTTTCACTTCGCCGTAGCCGGTCGAATCGATGCGCAGCGCGCCGCAGCCGACGGCCTCGCCCTCGCGCCGCGCGACGAAGAAGCGGATGTCGGGTGCGCACAGCGTATCGATGTCGAGGATGTGGTTGCTTTCCGGGGGGTAGAGCGACTCGAGATAAGCGTCGAGCGCGGCCAGAAGCCGCATCACGTCGTCCTGGCGCGGGCTTTCGGGCCGGATCGCGGCCCCCAATCCGCTTCGCCGCGATATCATGGCCGCTCCTTTCGTCCAGAAGCGGGATTTTTCAACATGCGATCGCGCAAGGTTTGCCTGCTTTTTTGCACCGTGGTGTCCGCAATGCTTTGTGTCCCTCTCGTCGCCTCCGCGGCGGAACCATCCTGGATCGAGGCGAGCGACCGCAACTCCGCGATCGTAATCGAGATGGAGGGCGCTTTCCACCCCGAGTTTGCGTCGGAACTGGGTGTCGATCGTTTCGATGCCGCCGTGCTCGACCTCGATCCGGAGAATGCGAAGCGCTATGACGCTGCCGCAGGACGTGTGCTGGAGCTGCTGTCGGCCCGGCGAAAAACGGAATCCGATCCGAAGGTGCGGCAGGACCTCGACATCCTCATCGACGCGGTCGAGCGCAGGCGACGCACCGGCGCACTCGAAGATCGCCTCCTCGTTCCCTACTTCGACCTGCCGAGGTACGTTTTTCAGGGGCTCCAGGTCCTGCTCGATGCGCGCAACGACGAGTCGCGGCGGCGCAACGCCTTGCAGCGCCTGCGACGCTACGCCGGGATGGAGCCGGGCACCGCGCCGCTCGCCGAGCTCGCGCGCGCGCGCGCGAGCGAGCGCTTCGGGACTGCGAAGCTCGTGTGGCCCTACGAAGGACAGGTGCGCCAGAACCTTGATAACTGCGAGCGCTACATCGCGGGGATCGCCGAGCTGTTTCGCTCGAGCGCGCTGCGCGACTGGGAGGCGGCGCACGCCCGGCTCGCGGCGCAGTTGCGCAGCCACTCCGAATGGGTGAAGACCGCCGTCCTGCCGCGTGCGCGCAAGGAGCACATGCTGCCGCGCGAGCTGTACGCCGACCGCCTGAAGACCGCGGGGGTCGACCTGGAGCCCGAGCAGGCGATCTCGATGGGCGCGTTCGCATTCACCGAGATCCGCGACGAGGCGGCGCGCCTCGCCGCCCGCGTTGCGCGCGAGCGCAATCTCGCGTCTGCGGACTACCGCGACGTCATTCGCGAGTTGAAGCGCAGCCCGGTGCCGCGCGACCGGATCCTGGTTCTCTATCGCGATCGCCTCAAGGCCATCGAGGAGATCGTGGCTCGCGAACGGATCATCAGCCTGCCGCAGCGCGCGGCCTCCATCCGGCTCGCGAGCGACGCGGAGTCGGCTGCCGTGGGTGCGCCTTTCATGAACGCGCCCCGGGTCGTGGGCAACCGCGGCGAAGTGGGAGAGTTCGTCCTGCCGCTGCAGAATCCGAATGCGAAGTCATCCGATCCGGTCGATGATTTCACCGCGGAGGCGGCGGCGTGGACGCTCACGGCGCACGAAGCGCGTCCCGGTCACGAGCTGCAGTTCGCGGCGATGGTCGAGGGCGGCGTTTCGCTCGCCCGCGCGGCATTTGCCTTCAACAGCACCAACGCAGAGGGCTGGGGCCTCTACGCAGAGAGCCTGATGATTCCCTACTTTCCCCTGGAAGGGCAGCTGTTCTCTCTTCAGCTTCGCCTTCTCCGGGCCGCCCGGGCGTTCCTCGACCCGATGGTGAATCTCGGCAGGATGACCCCCGACGAGGCCAAGGCATTTCTGATGCGCGAGGTCGCGCTCTCCGAACCGTTCGCGCAGCAGGAGGCGGACCGTTACGCATTCAGCATGCCCGGCCAGGCGGTCTCCTACTTCTACGGCTACACGCGGCTGCGCGAACTGCGGCTCAAGGCCGAGCTCGCGCTCGGGCCGCGCTTCGAGCAGCGCAAATTTCACGACCTCGTGATCGCGCAGGGCCTTCTGCCGCCCAAGCTGCTCGAGCGGTCGGTCATGCAAGCGATCGAAGGCATGCGATGATTTTTACCGCCTCCAGCCTCGGGCTTTCGAGCGCCTCGCGCGCATAGCCGTCCGCGAGGCGGGTCATGCCCGCCAATATCGACAGCGACACTGCGACGGCTGCGATCGCGGCCGCCAGACGTTCCCCTTTGCCGGCTGCTCCCATGGCTGTAACCCCTTAAAAGTGGTTTAGACAGTTACAGCTTAATGTGGCACAATGTAACTTGTCAAGTGCTATTTGGAGGTTACAAGGTGAACGCATCGACCGCCTTTCGGCGCTCCAAGGGCAAGCCCTACGCCGAGACGTTCCGCTGCCCCGGGGGCGCCTTGTGCCTCGATTTCTGCAATTCCGGCCAGAACGCCAGGGGGTCCTCGGGCACCGAGTGGATCGCCGGCTTTGCCGACCTCATCGACTGGCTCGAGGCCGCGGGGGCGATCACCGCGGCCCACGCGGGCGGGCTGCGTCGGGCCGCAGCGGCATCGCCCCGCGCCGTGGCCCAGGTATGGGGCCGGGCGATCAAGTTACGCGAAACCCTGTTCCGGGTCCTGAACGCAAAGGCCGAAGGCGGCGCGATTGCGCGCGAGGATCTCTCGTATATCGAAGCGGAGCACGCGCGCGCAGCGCCGTTCGCCCGGCTCTCCCGGGCCGGCGAAGGATATCGGTGGTCGCTGGATCCGTCGGCCGCCGCGCCGGACGCCGCGATGCAGCCCCTGGTCGAATCGGCGGTGAGCCTGCTCACGTCGGCGAAGATCGAGCGGCTGCGCCGCTGCGGAAATTCAACCTGCTACTGGCTGTTCATCGACGGACCAAGAACCTCAGCCGGCGCTGGTGCGAAATGGCGAGCTGCGGGAATGTCGTGAAGGTGCGCCGTCACCGGGAGAAGGCGCGCAGCGCCGCGCACTGAAATCAGGCTGCGCGGCCGAGACGGATCACCCACAAACGGGCCAGAGCGGCGGCGCCGTCCGTCCCTTGCACCGTCTTGAGGACCTGAATCGCTTTCTGATTCTGGCCCGCCAGGTGGTAGGCGTACCCCAGCTGGAATTTCGCGTGCTCCAGCCGCCTGAAGGCCTTTGCGTCGCGAATCCCTTTCTCCATCAGCGCGAGCCCCTGTTCCGGCTTGCCGAGCAGGACGTAATTGAAGCCCTCGTTGAAGAGCGCCCTGCCGTCCTTGCCGGCCACCGACTGTGAATCGTCGCCGCGCGCGAGCGCTTTCTTGTCCTCGGCGAGGTTCTTCGCCGCCATGTCCTTCAAGCGCTTGTGCCGCGCGGCTTCGGGTCCGGTGCCCAGGACGCCGGACGCGTAGCCCTTGTCGATGATCCTGACCGCCTCCATCGGGAATCCGTCCTGCAGCGCGAGCTGCGCCGCGTCCAGGTATTCGTCGGCGCTGCGCATCGTGCCGGTCTCGAGCTTGATGCGGGCCACGTCGAGGGCGAGCCGCTCGGAGAACCCGGGACGAGTCGCAATGCCGTAGATGACGCTGAGCCAGTAATCCCGCTTGGGGTAGTGGGCGACGAGCATTTCCATCGACTTGCCGTAACACGCGGCGTCCTTGATTCGCGTGCAGGAATTCGCCAGCAACTGCAGCTGCTCCTCGGCGGGCGCCCTGCCGCTCTGTTCTTCGGCTTCGATGTCCTTCGTCAGCTCCTTGGCCGCGCTCGCGAAGTCGTTGCCGAGGTACAGCGCCTGGACGTAAATCGTGCGGACCGATTTTTCCGTGCCGCCGTCTTTGAAGTAGCGCGCCGCCAGCTCGGCGGTCTTTGCGTAGTTTTTCATCAGGTAGTACTGGCTGGCGGCGGCTGCGAAAAACTGCCGTCTTTCCCCCTCGGGCGAGGCCGGCGAGGTCGCCACGGTCTCGAAGGCGCGGGCCGCTATGGAGGGCTCGCCCGCCGCCGCGGCGGCCTGCCCCAGGACGCGCTCGATCAGGTAATTCTCGTACGGCGTCCTGTCGCCGACGCCCTGCGCTTCCCGCACCTTGGCGAGGGCTTCCTTGCCCTTTTTGGATTTCAGGAGCTCGATCGCGGCCTGGATGGGTTTGCCGATCTCGGGTCGTACCGTCTGGCCGCTCGCGCCAGGCTCCTGGGCGAGCGCGCTCGCGGCGAACCATGCGATCCAGCAAAGACGAGCGACGCTGAGGCAGACGCGCATGAGGCTTGCGGTTCGGGGCTTCAGCGCATGAACTGCTCGTTGCCGATCAGGCCGATTTTTTTCATCCCCAGCCGCTGCGCCGAAGCCATCACCATCGCCACGCTCTCGTACTTGACCAGCTTGTTGGGGCGCAGATGCACCTCCGGCTGGACCGGCTTGTCGGCGGCCGCGCGCAACCGCTCCTCGAGCTCCTGACGATTCGGCACGACGCGCCCGTTCCAGATCAGGGTGCCGTCGAAATCGACCTCGATCGTCACCACCTCGGGAGGGACCGGCGGCGGCGGGGGAATGCCGATCGGCATGTTCAGCTTGACTGCGTGCGTCTGGATGGGAATCGTGATGATGAGCATGATGAGCAGGACCAGCATCACGTCGATCAACGGGGTGGTGTTGATGTCCACCATCACGTCGGGGTCGTGTGATCCGTTTCCGGATCCGATTTTCATGGCCATGAGCTCGTCACCCCTCGCGCGAGCCGGTCCGCGCCGGCGGCTCCGTGATGAAACCGATCTTCAGGATCCCGATGCGCTGGCACGCGAACACCACCCTGCCGATGGATTCGTAGCGCGCCTCCTTGTCTCCGCGAATGTGGATTTCCGGCTGGGGCTGCCGTACCGCGACTTCCCGCAGCCGGTTGAGCAGCATCCGTTCGTCCGCGACGAGCTGGTTGTTCCAGAACACGTCGCCGTCCTTGTTGACGGCGATGACGATGTTCTCGGGCTTGGTCTGCGTCGGCAGATTTCTTTCCTTGGGCAGCTCGACGGGCACGCTCTGGATGACCACCGGGATCGTGATGAGGAAAATGATCAGCAATACGAGCATCACGTCCACGAGCGGAGTCGTGTTGATATCCGCGACGAGATCGTCTTCGGCGTCCGGGTTGCCGACGGTCATGCTCATGATTCGGAGTCCGCGCGTGTGCGACCGCCGCGGCCCAGCAGCGACATGTGGACCCCTCCGCCGAAGTGCCGGATGAGCTCCATCGCCACCCGATTGCGGCGGACCAGCCAATTGTAGCCAAGCACCGCCGGCACGGCCACCGCCAGACCGAGCGCCGTCATGATCAGCGCCTCACCCACGGGACCGGCGACCTTGTCGATCGACGCCTGCCCCGCAATGCCGATCGCGGTGAGCGCATGGTAGATGCCCCACACGGTCCCGAACAAGCCGACGAACGGCGCGGTCGAGCCCACCGTCGCGAGGAACGCGAGACCGCTCTGCAGGCGGTTGCCGATGACGTCGATCGCCCGCTGCAGCGCCATGCCGACCCAGGTATTGAGGTCGAGCTGCTTGGTCTGCATGGTGCCGTGGTGGTCGGCCGCGAGCGAGCTCTTCTCGGCGACGAACCTGAACGCGCTGTCCTCGTTGAGCGTGGCGACTCCCTCCTTCACCGAGTGCGAGTGCCAGAATTTCTCGTCGGCTTCCTTGCCATCCTTCAGCATTCTTCGCTGCTCGAGCACCTTGATGATGCCGATATACCAGGAGCCGACCGACATGATCATGAGTATGATCAGCGTGCCCCTGGCGACGAAGTCCCCTTGCCGCCAAAGCGCTTCGATGCCGTAGGGGTTCTCCACGGTTTCGGTTGCCTGCGCCGCGGCGGGCGGCGCCGCTTTGGCCTCGGACGAGGCCGGTTTGGCCTCGATTGCAGCGGCAGGAGCGGTCTCCGTTTTGGGAGCCTGCGCCATCGCCTCGTTCGAATTGACGCTCGCCGCGCCGATCGAGATCAGCATGATCGCCAGCAGGCTCTGAACATCCAACGGTTTGCGTTTCATATTCCCCGATCCCGAAAACAACGATTTGAAATTCACGAAAATCTCCCGAAGTGCCGCTGGCCTCCCTGCGTCACTGGAGCTTCCACACGTACTCGATGCGCCCCCATGATCGTTCGGGCTTCCCGTTGAGCGTCGCCGGTCTGAATTTGCACAGACTCAGGCCGGCCCTTGCCGCCTCGTCGAGGCGCCGGAAGCCGGACGAGCGTTCGACCTTGCTGTCCAGCACTTTGCCGTCCGTGTCGATCAGGAAACTCAGTCGCACCAGCCCTGTTTCGTTCGCCCGCAGCGCCGCCGGCGGGTACGCGGGTTTCTCGCATGTGTTGGCGTCGACCACCGGCGGCGTCCGGACCGGCTCGCTCGTCACGGCGGTGATCGTCGGCGCGGAAACCGGTACCTGCACCTGCACTTCGGGCGGGGGAATGTACGGCGGCGGCGGCATCGCCAGTTTGGGCGGCGGCGGGGGCGGGGGTTTGTCGGGCGGCGGCGCCTTGACTTCCTCGATGATCTTCGTCTCGAGCGGCTGGCGAATCACTTCCACGATCTGGCGCGCGAGACCGTGGATCAGGGCGTAAATCAGCGCCGCGTGGAGCGCGACCACCACGACCAGCCCCGCCAGTCGCCTGCTGGAATCTTTCTGTACCGCGTAGCTCATCGGGTGATCTCGGCAATTCGCATGAAATATTGCTTCGCCATCCGGTACCCGATCCGTCCGGCGCGGGGAAAGCGGTCATTTCCGCTTCTCCGTACCCCGCTTCTTCAAAATCGCCGCCGAGTCGGAACATTCAGCGTGGCAGCTTCTGCGCAGGGCGCGCAGAAGACGCGGTTGGCCGTTCAAGCGAAGAACGGCCCGGGTGGGGATCGTCCCCACCCGGCATCTCTTGGATACGCGATCAGAACTTGTAATTCAGGCTGGCGTAGAACGTGCGGCCCCGGGGATCCGTGTAGCGGGGATCGTATCCCAGCTGATGCGGTCCGGAGACTCGTATGGTCATCGGCGGATCCTCATCGGTCAGATTCAGAATGCCGGCCGTCAGCGTCAGCGACTTGTTGTACAGATACTGGGTTTGCAAGTCCAGCGTCTTATACGCCTCGACCTTGTGATCCACCATGTCGACGAGCCCGCCGATGGACCCGTCCGGGTTCACGATCCGCACCAGTCCGCAATCAAGGGCAGTGCACTGATAATCCTTGTAGCCGGACTTGTAGTTGATGGTAAGACTATTCTGCCAGTTGCCCGTCAGCAGAGTATAGCGAAGGCGCCAGATATCGCGGAAAGTGACCTCGTCATCGTTGTAAGCGCCCAGGTTGGTGAAGAATGGGCCCCCCGGCTCACGCTGATAGTCGTTCTTCAGCATGTGGGTCCAGTGAAGCGTCGTGATCAGCTTGCCGATCCAGGCGTCCGAGTGCAGCGTGCCCTCGACGTCGATCCCCGCATACTTCTGCTCGCCGAGATTCTCGTTCGGCAAGTACAGGGCGACGTAATGGTTCCCCGTGCCGGGATCGGCGAATACCGTGAAGTTCTTGAGGTACTGCGCCGGATTGCGCATGACCACATCTTCCGCGAGCTGGTCGACGCGATCCTTGATCTTGACTTGCCACCAGTCGACGCCGATCGACGCCCCTTGGAACGGGTCGACGCGGAAGCCCAGGCTCATCTGCCGGGATTTCTCCGGTTTCAAATTGGGGTTCCCGGAGGCGAACTGATCGTACTGGCTATCCGCAACGCGACATTGGGCCGTCGGATCTGTCAGCTGCACCTGGGCCAGGCCTGCGGCCGGGCAGTTGTAGACCCCTCCGGTCACTCCGTACAGCTGCCTGCCCGCTGAAACCTGAGGCACCGAAGGCGCCCGGAAACCGGTGCCGATCGATCCGCGCATCAGGAATGTCCTGACGGGCTGGAAGCGTGCGGCCAATTTGTAATTTTCGGTGTTGCCGAAATCCTCGTAGTGATCGTGGCGCACCGAGCTGGTCAGCTCGAAGGTCTTCGCCAACGGCGTAATCAGTTCGGCGAAAGCGCCCCAGGAATTGCGGGAAACGTCAAACGGCTGCTCTGCTGCGGTGTCACCCGCGATGGTGTTGCCGATACCTTGGGCGATATCGCTCGGCTTGTACTTCACGTTCTCGCGGCGAAAATCGACACCGGCACCCAGCATCGCAGTCCGCTCGTCGATCTTGAAGACCGCGCGTGAGCCCTTGACGCCCAGAGTGTCGAGCGTGGAAGTTTCGTTCTTGAATTCCCCGCGGAACTGCATGTTCGCGATCGCCGCATTCCCCGCCGCGGACTGCGCCCCCGGAGCGAGGTAGGGGTCGAAGCTGCCGGCCAAGACCGCCGCGGCGAGCTCGTTTTGCTTGAGCCAGCCGCCTACATAGCTCTCGCGCCAGGTGTTGGTCGAATGGGTAAAGGCGGCCGCATAGTCCCAGGCCCCGAGCGCACCCTTCAGCGCCAACGTGCCGTGCCACGACGTGGTCTCATCCTCCGTGGCCCGATTGCCGGCATCGACACCGCGCCAGTAGGCGAACAAATCATCTCCCGCAGTCCCACCGAAGGCATTGATATAGGTGTTGTAAATCGCACTCCCGGTCGGAATCAACATGTCGACCGGCGGCGGCGCGATCCTGGACGTGAGAGAGAATTTCGACCAGACCAGATGGGCGGACAACGTGTGATCCTGGGCGAGCTTCTTGCTGAATGACCCGATCAGGTTGTCGCGCTCCGAATTCGGGACGATTTGGATGGTGCTGGTGTAGTCGAATCGGCAGACTCCGGCGCGAAGCACGTGCAGCGCGGGACAGGCGCCGTTGACGATCATTCCCGGCGGACTGCCGAAGGCGACTTCATAATTTGGATCAGTAGGCGGCAGTGTAGGATCGAAGATATCAAAAGTCGCCGGCGCCGTGCGCACCGAGCCGTTGAAGAAGACGTAATTCTGGCCGCCCTGACTGAACCGGATCACGCCCGACTTGGCGAAACTCCGATCCGTCGCTTTCATCGAATCCTGCTTGTCCTTGCTGTAGACGACCATGGCGTTGAAGCCGTCGGTCTTCATATCCCCCCAGCCCTTGCTGACGGAGAGGTTGGACTGTTTACCCACGCCGCCCTTCGGGATCGACTGGTTGAGGAAAACATCGGCGTCGGTCTTGTCGGAGCGCAGTATGAAGTTGATGACGCCGGCCACGGCGTCCGAACCGTACAGCGCCGATGCGCCATCGGTCAGCACCTCTATGCGCTCGATCGCTGAAAGCGGAATGCTGTTGAGGTCGATCGCGGCCCCGGATCCCGTCAGGGTTTGCCCGGCCCACGTCGCCAGACGCTGCCCGTTGAGCAGAACCAGGGTACGCGTCTCGCCGATGTTGTGGATCGAGGCCCCCGCGAATCCCGCGCCGCCGCCCCCGACCGACTGCGCGCTGGTGGTAAACCCCTGCATGTACGGCAGGTTCTGGATCAGTTCAGCCACCGTTTTGACGCCGGATCTTTCGATGTCGCCGCGATCCAATACCTGAACCGGCAGGGATCCCTCCGACTCGATGCGCATGATGGCCGAGCCGGTGATTTCGACGCGCTCGATGTTCTGCTGCGCAAAGGCCGGCTGCGCGATCAGCGCCATGCCCCATATGGCACCGAACGCAATCGATTGTGTCGACGCGATGCGGCGAGTGACAGTGTTCTTCATGTTTCCTCCCCTTTTTTTAAGGAAAACAGCAAAGCGAACCAGTCCAAAGCCCCTAAATTATGCACAAGTGAGGACCATGTGGCAAAAAAAAAGGAAACGAGGGCGCCAGACCGGCCAGGCCCAAAGGATACCGCGATGCAGCATCAGGGCGGGTAGAGCGTTCACTACAAAGGCCGACAGCATCAAGCGTGCCAATGGACGGCCCGGCCTGCAGGAACGAATGCAGGTTGCCGCCGCCACTCGGAAAATCGATCGCACCACCGGATGGATCTGGGCGAACGGGAACGGCGCGCCAGCCCTTGCGCGCGTCCCGCTGGTGCGCGCCTGCACTGGCGTGGCGCGCCAGCAATTTGCCGCCGCGCGCCCGCCCCTGTGACCAGGAGACCCGGGTCAATCGGCCGTTGCGCCGGTCTTGCGGATCACCTTGCCCCAGCGCTCGACTTCCGAGCGCATCAGGTTCGCGAGGCCCGCGGGCGCGGTGCCGGTCGGCTGGAAGTACATCCGCAGCATTTTCTCGCGCACGTCCTCGCTGCGCAGCACGGCGACGAGCTCGCGGCTCAGGCGCTCGATGATCGCCCGCGGCGTTTTTGCCGGCGCGACGATGCCGTTCCATGCGGTCGAGACGACCTCCGGGTAGCCCGCTTCCGCGAGCGTGGGATATTCGGGCAGCACGATGCTCCGCACGCTGGTTGTCACCGCGAGCGCTTTCAGCCGGCCCGACTGCACCAGCGGCATCGCCGTGGCCGGCACCACGAAACCCGCGGCGATCTGCCCGCCGAGTATGGCGGCGTTCACTTGCGGACTGCCCGGGTAGGGCACGTGCACGATGTCGAGTCCCGCCGCCTCCTTGAAGAGCTCCATGGTGAGGTGCGAGGTGCTGCCGTTGCCGACCGAGCCGTAGTTGAGCTTGCCCGGCTGCGATCTGGCGAGCGCGACGAATTCCTTCACCGAGTCGACCTTGAGCCCGGGATCGACGACCAGCAGGTTGGGGCTCGCTCCGACGAGGCTCACCGCAGCGAGATCCTTGAACGGGTCGTATTCCATTTTCCGGTAGAGCACGGTGTTGATCGCGAGCGGGCCCGGAATCGAAATGCCGATGGTGTAGCCGTCCGGGGCGGCCTTGGCGACGAGCGCGGTGCCGAGGTTGCCGCCGGCGCCGGGGCGGTTCTCGACGATCACCGGCTGGCCGAGCGCGGGCGCGAGCTTCTCCGAGAGCACGCGCGCGATCAGGTCGGGCGAGCTGCCGGCGGGAAAGGGCACGATCAGGTGGATCGCGCGCGAAGGCCAGTCCTTCGCCCCGGTCGCGGGCTGCGCCGCGGCGCCCGCTGCGAAAGCGAAGGCGACGGCAAGCAGAAGGATTCTCATCGGGAGGTTTGGGGTTTTTCCCCTCCTCTCTTGAGGAGGGGTGGCGCGAAGCGCCGGGGTGGTCTAGCGGTGCTTGTTCAGGAAAACACTCAGCGCGCGCAGGAAAGCCGTGGGCTGCTCGAGGTTGGACAAGTGCGAAGCCGAGGGGATGACCACTAGGTCGGATCCGGGCAGCGCTGCGTGGATCTCGCGCGCCATCGCAACCGGGGTGCCGGCGTCCTGCTCGCCGACGATCACGAGCGACGGGCACTTCACTTCCTTCAGCCGCTGGGTCAGGTTGATCCTGGGAATCGCGTGGCAGCAGCCCACGTAACCCGGGACCGGCGTGGCGCGGATCATCGCGCTCACCCGCGCCGCCACCTCGGGATGGGTCTTGCGGAAAGGCTCGGTGAACCAGCGCTGTAGCGTCGTCTCGACCAGCGCCTCCATGCCCTTGTCCTGCGCGGTCTTGATGCGGCCCTGCCACAGCGGCAAGGCCTCGGGCGCGTAGCGGCTGGTGGTGTCGGCGAGCACCATGCT
>Ga0210382_10000107_pt1 | contig 32547 bp, 31 predicted proteins | sample PLMedo_FD_155452 | JGI IMG/M metagenome (GOLD analysis project Ga0210382, IMG submission 155452) | Groundwater sediment microbial communities from an aquifer in East River, Colorado, USA - PLM0_60_coex redo | ecosystem: Environmental > Terrestrial > Soil > Riparian zone | place: USA: East... | reverse complement strand
GGTACCTGTCTACACAACGGGTTACGCCGTCGTTATGGCGCGTGTGGGACGTGCAGCGGGTGCCAGGTGTCGTTATGGTGTCGGCTTGCTGTCGCCACGTCAACGGCACGTCAACAGCGGGTATCCCGTGGGTGTAAGGGTGGGTTCTTGACTCCCCCCCGGGGTACGGCCGACGTGACAGGCCCGGGGGTGGAGGAGCACGGTCCAAACTACGCACGTTCGTGCACAGTTTCTCGACTTGGGAGTAGCGCCAGCTCGGGCCGCCCGATCCGCGCTTCACGAAGCGACGTAAACCGGCGGTTTACAGGCCGCCCGCCAGTAGGCCGCCAAACCCCACAGCCTACCGCCTCCGTTCAACCCCCCCAAAACGCAAAGCCGGGGCGGGGAACTCACCGCGGTACCTGTCTACACAACGGGTTACGCCGTCGTTATGGCGCGTGTGGGACGTGCAGCGGGTGCCAGGTGTCGTTATGGTGTCGGCTTGCTGTCGCCACGTCAACGGCACGTCAACAGCGGGTATCCCGTGGGTGTAAGGGTGGGTTCTTGACTCCCCCCCGGGGTACGGCCGACGTGACAGGCCCGGGGGTGGAGGAGCACGGTCCAAACTACGCACGTTCGTGCACAGTTTCTCGACTTGGGAGTAGCGCCAGCTCGGGCCGCCCGATCCGCGCTTCACGAAGCGACGTAAACCGGCGGTTTACAGGCCGCCCGCCAGTAGGCCGCCAAACCCCACAGCCTACCGCCTCCGTTCAACCCCCCCAAAACGCAAAGCCGGGGCGGGGAACTCACCGCGGTACCTCAGACGCAGCGTGCTTCGTTTTTCTGAAAATAATTTTTCTGGCTTTAGGCCAAGAGGTTGCATGACGTACCCGTATCCGATTGACCCGGGGTTTAGCCCTCCGTCGCTGTTTCGGCGCCGGCGGCCGAGCATACTCGACCGATTGTTTCCCGATCCGACTTCGGGGGCGTTGGAGCCTGGTGCATTGCAGGGGGTGCAGCGTCAGGGGTTGTTGCAGCTTGGGGCGAGTCTGATGCAGGCAGGGGGGCCGCAGGCGGTACAGCGGGGGTTCTTGGCGAATGTCGGGGCGGGGATTCAGGGGCTCGACTTGCAGGGGATGGCGCAGAACGCCTTGCGGGTGCAGGCGTATCGGCAACAGGAGATGCAGGGGGCGGCGCAGCGCCAGGCGCTCGACGCCTTGCGCGAGAGGCACAAGGGGATTCAGGACCCCTACGAGCGTATCCGGGCCATGATGGCGGATGCCGCATTGATGCCGGGGGCTGAGCATCTCATCGGGCCGTTGTCGAACGCCTTGGCGCAGCTCAAGCCTGACGCGAGCCGGAACGAGTGGAGCCAGCCCTTACCGGCGACGGGGGCCGATGGCCGGGTGCATTTGTACCAGGTACGGCGGGACACGGGGGAAACCCGGGTTTTGGATATCAGCCCGGTGCCGAAGGAACCCAAGGAGCCTACGCCGGTGGAGCGCACGGCGGGGAGCCAGTGGGACAGCGCGAGCGAATCGGTGCGCAACATGGAAGCGATAGCGCAGCGGAACCCGCAAGCGGCCAAGGCCGCTGTTGCCGCGATCCGGGCCGGGGGATGGGGGAAGCTCGGCAAGGCATACGGGGAGCTGCGCGGGTTCACGAATGATCCTGACGCGCAAGCGTTCTTCACGGAATACAAAAACATGATTCTGACCGTGACGCCGACCTATGGGGGTGCGCGGCCGACGCAACAGCTCATGGACCTGGAGCAAGCCGCGACCTTACCGGCTTTGGGGTCCGGCGACTTCGAGCCCGCATTTCGGCATATGCAACACCGGTTGGACGATCTGCACGCCAAGGCGGGACGAGCCGCCCCCAGGCGCCAGGCACCAGCCACGCCAGCGCCGAAGCCCGGCCAGACCGTCAACCCGTTTGGACCCGGGGGGCAATTCTATGTCGCGCCGTAGAGCAAGAATCAAGACGCATGCGTGCGTCTTGATCTGTAGGGGGGCTCGATGACCGGCCCGCGGCCGCAACGCGGGTTAGGGGTCACGCATTGGATAGGTGCCAATGACGCCGACTTGTGGCAACACATGGTGGACCGGGGCATCACGCCCGACGACGCCACGCAACACGTCTTGCTGCGCCGCCGGGCCATGCTCGGCAACATGCCGCAGAACATTGCCAAAGAGCTGGACCCCGGGGCGTTGGCATCGTTCGGGCTCGGGGCCGCCGATATGATGAGCTTCGGGCTAGGCGATCAACTCGCGCGCGCGTTGGAACCGGAAGCGAAGTTGACGCAGGATCTCGCGAAATCCCAACACCCGACCGCGCATTTCGCCGGGGAAGTGGCGGGCCTCTTAACGCCGATTGGCCTTGAACGCCTCGCCGCTGGTGCGGGCGTACACCTCGCGCCCACCATCGTCGGCAAGGCCGTGCGCACGATTGCGAACCCCGCCGCGCGGACCGCAGCGCAGACCGTCGTCAACGCAGGAATCGGGGCGGGGTATGCTGGGGCGCAAGCCGCCGGACACACGGAAGGCGGTATAGGGGAACGAGCCGCCGCGGCTGGGCATGCCGCACCGCTCGGGGCCTTGTTCGGCGCCGCATTGCCGTGGGTGGCCGGGGGCGTCGGGGCCGCGGGCAAGAAGTTTCTTGGGCCAGTAGCCGAACGAGTGGCCGGCCCGGGGCCGGTCTCGGCAGTAGGAACGGAAGGGGCCGCCGCACGAGTGGCTCGGCCGCCAGTCTCCGGGCCGTTGGCTGATCTGGCCGCGGCGAAAGCCGATCTTGCCGCCGGCCGCTTGAGCCAGGCCGATTACAACGTAGCCGAGCAGATGGCGCGGCTCCAGATGGCGAGCCCCGGAACGGGACCGCTCACGCAGCCGCTCGGGCTGTTGTTCGCGCAACCGGGGCCGACGCCCGCACCGGCTCCGATGACCGGCCGCGGGATTGCGAACGTCTCTAGCGCGAAGCTGCGCGAAATGCTCAACTACTTCGCGAACCGGCCCGAACACCCCGACGCGACGGCAACCCAAACCCGGATACTGGCCGAGCTGGACCGCCGCAAACGGGGGCGCCCGTCCACATGAGTGGGGCCGTGAGCTTCGTTCCGCCGCGGGATGCCGTGTTGACGACCGAACAGGTTGCCGCCTGGCTCCAGATTAGCCCCGAACAGGTGCGGCGCATGAATCTGCCGGCCGTCCCGTGCGGCAAAAACAAGTGGCGGTATATCGCTAGCCAAGTGCTCACCGCTTTGGAAAAGAGGGCCGAGTAATGACACCGTATCGCGACGCAGGGAAAGGGAGCTACATCATCGACCGCCGCTGTGGGAAGCTGGGGCGGCTGAAGGTGGCGAGCGGGACGAGCGACCGGGAAGAATACGCGGCACTCAATGCAATGGTGACGCGGCTGAAACGGGAGCGGCGCTGGGACGTGCTGGCGCTCGTGCAACAGCATCAGCTCACGCCGCTCGAATTGTACGACGCGATACACCACGGGGAAACCCATCTCTTGCCGAGCGCCGAAGAATTGCGCCCGCTCCCGCGCGCCGTCGAACAATGGCTCGCGAGCGCCGACGTATCCCCGCGCACGCGCGACGACTACACCAAGCGCCTGACGTTCCCGCCGGGCACCAAAACGCTGGCCTTGCCGGATCTGGTAGCGGCCGCGCGCGCCGATGCGATCCGCACCGGGAAGCGCCAGACCTATAACAACCTGTTGACGGCTTCCCGCGCATTCGTGCGCGACGCATTCGGCAAAGACTCGAAGCTGTGGAAGCTGTTGCCCGGGGAACTCGATGTCACGCACCGGCCCGGCAATCCCCAAGAGCCGGAACAGATTCGCGCGCTTGCCGTGCGGATGCCCTACCCCGACGCGCTGTGGGCGCTGTGCCTCTCCGGCATGCGGCAAGGGGAATACTGGGGCGCGTGGGACGTGTTGAGCGACCGCGTGACGATCCAGGGCGAGAAGGGCCGCCGCGGCGAGCCGTTGCCGCGCGTCGTGCCGCTCGTCTACCGACTCGCCCGGCCGCGCGTCGTCTACTCGACGTTCTACAAGGCGCTCGTCAGGGACTCGGGCGGGACGCTGAACGTCCATGACCTGCGAAAAACCGCTCAACGCTGGTGGGAAGATGCGGGCGTACCCGATTGGCGCATTTCGCTGTATGCGGGACACGCCAAGGGCCGGCACGAGCTGGCGACGATCTACCGCAAGCCGCGCGATCTGACGCGGCTGTTAATCGAAGATGCCGACCGGATGCGGGCCTGGCTGGGCGATCCGCCCAAGCTCGGGCTCCGCGCCGTCAACGCCTAAGGGGGACGGAATGGCCGCGAAACCGATACAGAGAAACTTGCTGAAGCAGATAGCCGACGCGGGCGGGTGGGAAGCGATCTGGGAGCGCGTGGCGCAAGGCGAAAGCCAAGCCTCGATTGCCCGGAGCTTCAAGCGCCCCGACACCGGCCAGCCGATTAGCCGGGGGTTCTTCTGCCGGGTCTTGCACCTCGACCCCGAGCGGGAACAAGCCTTTTGGGCCGCCAAGAAACTGGCCGCGACCGAGTTGATAGAGGCAGCGAAAGACCTGATCGACAACGTGCCGGTAGACCGCGACCATATCGCGAAAGTGCGCGAGCAAGCGAACCATTACCGCTTTATGGCGATGAGCGGCGACCGCGACCGCTACGGCGAAAAGGGACCCGATATCAACGTCAACGTCTTGAGCGTGAACGAGCTGCACGTCAACGCCTTGCGGCACCGCGTGGTGGAAGCCGCACGCCCGATCCCTGGCTTACCGACCTCGTGCCCCGAGCCGTTGCAGCTTGAGCCCGGGGGTAACGACCCATTGAGAGAGGAAGCCTAACCGATGGCCACCACATTTACGCCGATCTATGCGTTCGATTTAATCGCGAGCGGCGACACCGGATGGGGAGCCTCGCGCAACGCGAACGCTACCGATATGGAAAACGAGCTGGCCCGGCCGCGGGTCGTGTTCCTCTCCCCGACCGTCGGCGGCACGACAACGTGCGATCTCTCGCAAACGGTCGGCGCGCGGATATTCGCCTTCACCGTCAGTCAGGCAACGACCGTCGCGTTCACCAACGTGCCGAGCGCCAGCTTCTCGGCCGAAATCGCGTTGCTGATTACGAACGGCTCCGCGTTCGCATTGTCGTGGCCCGCGTCTGTCTCGTGGCTGGGCGGTGTGGCCCCCGTGCTCAAGGTGAGCGGCACCGACCTTGTAGAGATGCGAACCAAGGACGGCGGCACCACCTGGTTCGCCGCGTTGCGGGCGGATCGTCGCTTTCAACTCGGCAGCTCGACGGCGCAAGCCGCGCCGATCACGACGCCCAACGTGGACAACACCACAACGGCATCGGGCGCGGGCTCTCCGGCGAACCTCAAGAGCTACGTCTTGCCCGCCAACGCCTTGGCCGCGAACGGGCAAGGCTTGCGTATCCGGGCCTGGGGCACGACGGCCAACAACGCGAACGCCAAAGCGATCCGCATTGCCTTTGGGGCGACGCTGGTTGCCAACTTCACGCTCGCGATTAACACGGCCGCTGCGTGGGTCGTAGAAGCAATGGTCTATCGGACGGGCGCCGCAACGCAGGACGCCGTGCAATTCTACGGCCAGCATTCGAGCGCGTCGGCTACCGGCCCGAACATCACCACGCCCGCCGAAACCTTGAGCGGCGCCGTAACGGTGCAATGCTCCTGCACGCAAACGTCGGCGTCTGACGTGGTACAAGAGGGCTTCATGGTGGAGTACATCGGCTAATGGCCGAAACGCTCATCCCGCTCGCGTTGCCGCCCGGACTCGTGCGGCGGGGCACCATCTACGCCAGTAAAGGCCGATGGTATGACTCCTCGCTGATCCGGTTTGAGGGGAACGTGGTGCGGCCGATTGGCGGGTGGTCACTCGCCCGCACCGCGGCGGGGGGCGACATACAGGCCCTTGGCTTCCCCCGGGGCTCGCATACGTGGCGGAAGAACGACGCCACGGCATGGGTTGCGGTGGGTACGATGGGCACACCCTCGAAGCTCTACGCCTACTCCAGCAGCACGGCCACGCTCACCGACATAACACCCGCCGGGCTCGTGAATGGCGCGGCCGACGGCTCGTTAGTGACGGGCACGGGCCGGTGGGACTTAGACCCGTGGGACGTGAGCCCGTGGGGTGGCAGCGTCGCCGCAGGCACGATTATGGACGCGGCAACCTGGAGCCTCGATTCATTCGGGGAAATCCTTGTTGCGTGCTCGACGACCGATGGCAAGCTCTACAGCTCGACCCCGACCGCTCAAGCAACGCAAGTCACCAACGCCCCGGTAGGCAATCGCGCCGTCTGCGTTACGCCCGAGCGGTTTGTGGTGGCGCTGGGGGCTGGGAGCGATCCGCGGCTCGCGCAATGGGCGAGCCGGGAAACGCTCACGACCTGGGCCGCCGCACCGGGCAACACCGCCGGACAACTCACCATTGCGAGCGGCGGGCGGCTCATGGTGGGTCACGCATCGACGCGGGAAACGTTGCTCTTTACCGATATGGACCTGTGGGCGCTCCGCTTCATCGGCGGGAACCTCGTCTACGGCCTCGTCCAGGTCGGCGATCATTGCGGGCTCATCGGCCCGAATGCCGCGGCCGTTGTCGGGGGTACGGCCTATTGGATGGGCAACGGACAATTCTTTCTCTACGATGGTGGGACGGTGCGCCCGCTCCCCTGCGACGTGCGGGACTACGTGTTTAGCGATCTGCGCCGCGAGCAGAAAGCGAAAATCTGCGCCGTGACGAACGCGGCCTACGGGGAAATCACCTGGTACTACCCGAGCGCCAGCCAAAACGGGACGGAAAACGACCGCTACGTGACCGTCAACTATCGGGAGGGGTGGTGGGTCATTGGCCGTCTCGCTCGCGCCGCGGGCAACGATGCCGACGTATTCAACTCGCCCCTGTTGTGGTCTACCGATGGCCACCTCTACAGCCACGAGACGGGCAACGACCGCAGCGGGGCCGAATCGTTCATCGAATCCGGGCCGCTCGAAATTGGCGACGGGGACCGCGTGGCGCTCGTCAGCTCGATGCTTCCGGACGAAGCGGTATCCGGCCAAGTGCTGGTGACGTTCAAGACCGCATTTGAGCCGAACGGGACCGAAACGACTTCGAGCGCCTACCAGCTCGCCAGCAAAACCGACGTTCGCGTGAGCGGGCGCCAAGTACGGGTGCGGTTTGGGGAGCCCGCCGGATCTGGCGTCTTGCTCGACGGCTCGCACCTCCTCGACGGCTCGTGGACGATGAACGGGGCGGGGCCGGGGAACGACTACCGCGTCGGCACCTTCCGGCTTGGCGTCATTCCCCAAGGGCGACGCTAATGCGCATTCCCCAGGCGCCCGACCGCTACGACCGCACGAACGAAGCCGAGTTGCGCGCGATCCTCGAACAGGCGGTTAGCGCCTTGGAGCTGCGCGGCTCCATTCACACCATGAGCACCGACCGGGGCGACGCCAACGTGACGCTCGTTGCCGGTACCGACCTGAACGTGCAGCGCTTCGCTACCGCCTTGGGCGCGAACCGTACCGTTACGCTCGGGTTTGGCGCTAACGGCTCGTGGTTTCGCGTCGTGCGCACCGGTTTAGGGGCGTTCACGTTGGACATTGGCGGACTCAAGACGATACCGAGCGCGACGGCGGCCGTCGTGGAAGTGACGCACGACGGGACCGCGTGGCGGCTTACCGATTACTCACCGCTGTAAGGGAAAGGGTTAGACATGCCTGGTATTAACTTTTGCCTCTACACAGAGCAGGCCGTCGCGAAAGGCGCGCCGACACTGGCCGACGTGATTAACCGGCCGCTCCGCGATCTCCTCACGCTGTCCGGCTGGGACCCGGATAGCACAAGCCTCGATATCTACGTGGTGCCGGCGGGGAAGGTCCTCGCCGCGCACGCCGCGACGTTCGATGGCAACGTCCGGAATATCCAGTATGACGCCGGCAACAGCGGCGCCGCGATCACCATTGATTGGGCCTTGCACGGCAACGTGCAGCGCGTCACGCTCACATCGGCCAGCGTCGCCATTACGCTGAGCGGCGCGACGGCGGGCGGGACCTACGCGCTCGAAGTCGTCCAAGACGCGACCGGTGGCCGGGTCGCGACGTGGGCCGCGAGCCCGGGCGCGGTGGTGTGGGCCGGGGGCGTCACGCCGACCGTCACCACGACGTTGAACCGCGCCGACGTGTTCAGCTTCCTGTACGATGGCGTTCCGGGCACACCGAAGTATTGCGGTTTCGTGAACGGCCAGAATATCGCGGTATGATCCCTATTTCCCTGGGCCGATCCCTGACCCAAAAGGTCATCTTCTTGACCGTCTCGGGAAACTGGACGGTGCCCGCTGACTTCTCGTCTGGCACCGTCGAAGCCATTGGCGGCGGTGGCCAAGGTGGCAATGGAGTCATCAACACGCGCGGCGGTGGCGGTGGAGGCGGCGGGGAACAGCGCAAGCTCGCGAGCTTCTCGGGCTCGGGCTCGATCCCGTTCACCATCGGCGCGGGTGGCTCGGGCGGTGGTGGCAATGGCGGAGACACCAACTTCAACACGGGTACACTGATTGCCAAAGGTGGCGTAGGAACGACGACCGCGACGGGTGGCGCGGGGGGAAGCGGTGGCACGGGCGGCACGGGCAACAACGGCGGCGCGGGTGGCAACGGTGTGAGCGGTACGGGAAACCGTGGCGGCGGTGGTGGCGGTGGTGCGGGGGGAACGACAGCAGCGGGAACGGTGGGCGCTGCGGCCTCGCTCGGCACAGGCGGTGCGGGCGGTGCCGGTGGAACCGTCGCCGGTGGCATTGGTGGGACTGCGCCAGGTGGCAACGGCGGGAACGGCACGGTGTGGACGGCGATCCCCGGGGGGTCAACGGCGGGTGCGGGTGGTGGTGGCGCGGGCGACAGTGCGCCCACGGTGGGCGGCAACGGTGGCTTCGGTGGACAGTATGGCGGCGGGAGCGGTGGCGGTGCGTCCGATTCTGGCGCCGCGACGGGCGCGGGCGGTGGTACTCAAGGCATCATCGTCATAAGCTATCTCGGGTTCGCATAACAGGGGGCAGATATGGCGAAGGCATTTCATTGGATCACCGGGGCGTCGTTCGTAGCACTCCGCACGCAGTTTATCAACGCGAGCGGACCCGACGCCCGGCTCGAAGTACGCGAAACGGGTAAGGGGTTGACGTTCGTGGTCGTGGACCCGGATAGCGACGCCGCCTTTCCGGCGAACGATCCGGTAGACGACACGTTTACCTGCCCGCCGATATGCCCGAAGCGGTAACGTGCTCGTCGTAGCGAATGCGTGCTACGCCTTGGGGCTCGTCCCTGTGGCGTGGCTCGTGGCGCTGTGGAGCGGCGGCCGGCAATTCTCGGCCGCGTGGTGGTGGCTCGCAGCGGCTTACGGCATCTCGTTTGCCGCCGACACCGTCGCCCATTGGGTCAACCCGTGGCTCGTGAGCGCCGTCTATCCGATCACGCAAGCGGCGTTCGTGGCGGGCGTCTTGCTCACGCGGCGCAATCTCTACCGCTTCCTTGGCGTTATGGCGGTGGCCGCGATCATCGGGACGGGACTCAATTCGAGCATTCCGTTGCGCACCGTGGCGTGGGGCACGGTGGCCGGGCTCGTCTGGCAGCGGCCGGATCTCGGGCGGTTGCGTGTCGCGCTCCTCGTGACGTTCGGGTTCGGGTGGCTGGCGTGGTTGTGGCAAGCCACGGCGCCCGGGTGGCCGAGCTGGGGCACCTTGCAGAGTGTGCGAGCGCTGGGCACCGCGCGAACGGAAACGGAAACGGGTTCAAGCGGGACGATCACGACGAGTTAAAGGTGGTTGCCGTGAGGGTGGAACGCCTCGATGCCACGTCTCACCGCGTAGAGATAGAGATAGCCCGGCTTGCTACGGCGATAGAGTGGGCGAACACACACCCACGCTAAAAACTCATGCCCCCCTGCCGCGGGCACCTACAGGAGCCAAGGGGGGTAGGCCGGGTCTGGGGCGTGCTCAATCCCGTGCCTGAGAGCCGCCGTAAGGGACAGATCGGGCACAGCAGCATCGCCAAGCAGAATCCCGATCTCCGTATTGCAATACGGGATTTTCCGACTTGGGGTGATGCGAGGCAAAGGGGGGTAGGCCGGTCGAGCTCTAGCCGGCAGATCCGAATGTGAGCTGGGTATCAGGCGCCGTGCCCGTGTCCTTACGTAAGGACACGCTTGGGGGAAAAACGCATCGGGGCTTTTCCGGGGAAAAAGCTCCAATTTTGGGTGGCGTCGCCCGCGTCGCACGCCAAGTTTCTTACGCTTGAGGGCGAAACCGGGGGAAAAAGGCTTCCAGACATCATGCAAAATGCAAGAGTGCCTTAATGACTGGTGCGCGACAAGACGGACTGCTGCGACAGCGGCGCCGCGACCCCGCCTTGTGATAGGTCCCGATGAAAGAGCCGGTGCCGGTGTGTCCCGTCGTGCAGTATCGCGTGCAACATCTCGTGCTTGACCAGCCATTCGAGCTGCGTGTATCCCTGAGCGATAAACACTTGATCCGTTTCCCACCACCAGCCAACGCAGCGCTCGACGCCACAGGGAAACTTGTGATCCATGCCCGGGCGTAGCGTGTACCATGCGATGACGCCAAGCGGCGTTTTCGGCTGGCAATGACACGCGGTGACCATCTCATCCCACCAGCGGGCATACTCGGCGGGGCGGGCATAGACAACCCCTTGGCGCTCGACGGCGGCAAGATCCGCCATGCGCAAAGGTGTATGCAGCGACGCACAGGCAGACCCGACGACGGCCAGCAATCCCAGCCCGGCTACGCTGGGTCCGGTTCTTGCTAGCCAAGCGCCAGCAGCAGACCTATAACCGTGGGGGAAACCGTGGGAGTTTCGGGGGCGGTTCGGGGGTTCCTGAGTGGTCCTGTTGCCGATCCGGTGAGGGGCCGCTAGGCTCCCGACCATGTGCGGCATCGTAGGGTACACCGGCAAACGGAAAGCGGCGCCCGTCGTGCTCGAGGGGCTGAAGCGTCTCGAGTATCGCGGTTATGACTCCGCCGGGTTGGCCGTCGTCAACGGTGGGCTCGAGATCTTTCGCGCCCCCGGCAAGATCGCCGTGCTGGAGCGCGAGCTCGGCAGTCAGCTGCCCGAAGGCACGACCGCCATCGCGCACACCCGCTGGGCGACGCATGGCGCACCCAACATGGCTAACGCCCACCCCCATGCCGACTGCGGCGGCACCCTCGCGCTGGTGCACAATGGCATCATCGAAAACGCCGGCGCCCTGCGCCAGGCGCTGACCAAGCGCGGGCATGTGTTCCGCTCGCAGACCGATACCGAGGTGTTGTCGCATCTGATCGAAGAGACCCACACCAAGGGGACGCCGCTCGTCGACGCGACGGCGGAAGCGTTGCGCCAGGTCGAAGGCGCGTACGGTATCGCGGTGATCTCGAGCCGCGAGCCCGACACGATCGTCGCGGCGCGACGCGGATCGCCGCTGCTCGTGGCCATCGGGAACGGCGAAAATTTCGTCGCGTCGGACGCATCGGCGGTGCTCGCGCACACGCGCTCGGTCGTCTATCTGGATGACGGCGAGATCGCCGAAGTGAAGCCCAACGACTACCGTATTATGGATCTCGGCTCAGTAGAGAAGGAGAAGGCGATTACGCAGGTGGAGTGGGACCTCGCGACGATCGAGCGCGGCGGCTACGCGCACTTCATGCTCAAGGAGATCATGGAACAGCCCGAGAGCGTGCGAAACACGCTGCGCGGGCGGCTGCTCGAGGAAGAAGGCACGGTCCGCTTCGGCGGCCTCAACATCAGCGACGAAGAGCTGCTCAAGGTACAGCGCATCGTGATCACGGCGTGCGGCACGTCCTGGCATTCGGCTTTGATCGGCGAGTACATGATGGAAGAGCTGGCGCGCATCCCGACGGAAGTCGAATACGCTTCGGAGTTCCGCTACCGCAACCCCATCGTCGACGAACGCACCCTCGTGATCGGCATTTCCCAGTCGGGCGAGACGGCCGACACCCTGGCCGCCTTGCGCGAGGCCAAGCGCCGCGGCGCGCGGACGCTAGGACTCATCAACGTCGTGGGCAGCACGATCGCCCGCGAAGTGGACGGCGGCATTTACCTCCACGCCGGGCCCGAGATCGGCGTGGCGAGCACCAAGGCGTTCACCAGCCAGATCGTCGCGCTGGCGTTGCTGACATTGAAAATGGGGCGGCTGCGCGCCCTCTCGATCCTGCAGGGGCGGGAAGTGGTGCGGGCGCTCGCCAAGCTGCCCGAGCTCGTGAGCCGCGTGCTTACCAAGGCGCCGCTCATCGAGCAGCTCGCCGATCGTCTGGTCCGTGCGCAAAACGTGCTCTACCTGGGCCGCGGCTACAACTTCCCCGTCGCGCTCGAAGGGGCCCTGAAGCTCAAGGAAATCTCCTACATCCACGCCGAGGGCTATCCGGCGGCGGAGATGAAGCACGGGCCGATCGCGCTGATCGATGATCTGATGCCGGTCGTGTTCATTGCCCCGAAAGACGGCGTGCATCAGAAGGTCGTGAGCAACATCGAAGAGGTGAAGGCGCGCGGCGGCCGGGTGATCGCCATCGTGACCGAGGGCGATACGGCGCTGGATAAGCTCGCCGACCACCGCATCGAGATTCCCGAGACGCTCGACCTGCTGACGCCGGTGCTGAGCGTCGTTCCCTTGCAGCTGCTCGCGTACCACATCGCCGTCCGGCGTGGCTGCAACGTGGATCAGCCGAGGAATCTGGCCAAGAGCGTGACCGTCGAGTGAGAGTCGTCCTCCAGCGGGTTAAGCGGGCGGACGTGCGGGTGGAAGGCCGGGTTACCGGAAAGATCGGTCCCGGCTTTCTCGTCCTCGCCGGTTTCTCGCCGACGGACACCGACGCGTCGCTCGCATGGATGGCCGAGAAGATTCTCGGCCTGCGGGTGTTCGCTGACTCGGAGGGCAAGATGAACCGCGATCTCGCCGAAGTCGGCGGCGGCGTCCTGGTCGTCTCGCAGTTCACACTGTACGGGGATGCGAGTAAGGGCCGGCGTCCCAGCTTCATCGATGCCGCGCCGCCGAATCTCGCCATCCCCTTCTATGAGAAATTCGTCGCGCTGCTCAGGGAGAAGGGTGCCGGCAAGATCCCCGTCGAGACGGGGGAGTTCGGCGCGATGATGGACGTGGAACTGGTCAACGACGGGCCGGTGACGTTGATTCTAGAGAAGTGAAACCGATCGTTCTCGCCTCCGGCTCGCCGCGCCGGAAGCAGCTCCTCGAAATGTTGCGTATCCCGTTCCGCGTCATCGCCCCCGACGTGGACGAGCACGTCCTGCCAGGGGAAAAGCCTGACGCCTATGTCACCCGGTTGTCGCGCGCCAAAGCGGAGGCCGTGGTGCCGCGCGCGCCGGGCGAGGTGATTCTCGCGGCCGACACCACCGTGGTCCTGGCCGGGAGGATCTTCGAGAAGCCGACCTCGCCGCAGAATGCCGTCGAGATGCTCGAGCAGCTCCAGGGCAAGACGCATGAAGTGCTGACTGCCGTCGCCGTTGCGGAGAACGGCAGGCTCGCGCAGGCGTTGGACGTCTCGCGCGTGACGTTTCGGCCCAACGACCGGCGCACGCTCGAGGAATACGTGGCGACGGGTGAGCCGCTCGACAAGGCCGGTGCCTACGCGATTCAGGGACTCGGCGCGCCGCTGATCGAACGGGTGGAAGGCGACTTTTTTGGCGTGATGGGACTGCCGCTCCGGCTGGCGTTGGACCTGCTGGCGCAGTTCGGGCGCCCTTACCGCTTCACACGATAAACCGGCACCTTTTTCGTTTTTCCTTTCACTTGAATCGGCTCGAGCGCCTCGACCTGCGGGGGCTTTTTGAGCGCCTTGTAGAATGGCTCGGAAATCAGGATTTCGTTGAGGCCCGCGGATGAGCACAGGCGACTGGCGGTATTCACTGCGTCGCCGATCACCGTGTACTCGAGCCGCCGGTTGGACCCGATGTTGCCCGCGAACACCTCGCCGAAGTTAATGCCGATCCCGATCGCCAATGGTTTACGGCCCGACTCGGCCCACTTGGCGTTCATCTTCTCGAGCGTATCGAGCTGGTCGAGCGCGCACTGCATAGCGCGGTCGGCGTCGTCGGCGTGGCCGATCGGCGCGCCCCACAAAGCCATAATCGCATCGCCCATGAACTTGTCGAGCGTGCCCGAGTGCTCGAAAACGATATCCACCATCTCGGTGAAATAGTCGGTGAGGAGCCCGGCGATCTCGTCCGGGTTCATCGTCTCCGACATCGGCGTGAACCCGCGAATGTCGGAGAAGAAGACGACCACCGGCTGCTTCTGACTCGGCAACTTCCCGGCGTACTGCTGCTCGGCGATGACCGACGCGATGTTGGGCGAGAAGTAGCGCTCGAAGTTCGACCGCACCAGCGCCTCGCGGCGGATCCGCTCGGAGAGCTGCGAGTTCTCGATGGCGATCGCGATGAGCCCGCCGAACGCTATGAGAAATTCGAGATCCTCGTCGGCGAACGAGTGGGTCGCCGTGAGGTTGTCGACGTAGAGGATGCCCAGGACTTTCTGGTCCGAGCCCATGAGCGGCGTGCACATGGCGCTGCGCACGCTCTGGATGAGAATCGATTTTCCCTTGAAGCGCTCGTCGGCAGCGGCGTTGTCCGACAGAATCGCGACGCGCTCCTCGACCGCCTTCCGGGCGATCGACTGGGGGACGTGCTTGGCGGCGCTCGCGTCGCCCGTCCGGCTCTTGGAAATGCGCGGAATCAGCTCGTCCGACTTGCCGTCCAGCAGCAGAATCGAGACCCGGTCCACGTTCATGATCTGGAACGTGAAGTCCACGACCTTGTCGAGCAGACGGTCGAGCTCCTGCTGCTTCGACAGCTCCTTGGAAACCTCGAGCAGCAGCGACAGCTTCTTCTCGCGCCGTTCTTCCTGACTCTGGCCGCGCACCTTGAGGTGGGAGGAACCTTGCGGCTCGTCGATGACGATCGCCGGGACGCCGCCCGAGGCGCTGACCGGCAGCTCCCGAACGATCGTCCCGCCGACGACCCCGCCTTTGATGCCGGACTTGGGGCTCGCGAATTCGGCGGGCGGCGGCACGACGTGTGGCCGCGGGACCGGCGCCGTCACCTCTTTGACGCGAAAGGCGACCTTGCCGAAGGTCACGACGTCGTTGGAGCCCGCCTCGGCCTCGGTGATCTTGGCGCCGTTCAGAAACGTGCCGTTAGAGGAGCCGAGGTCGGTGACGCGGACGCCGCTTTCGGTGAGCACGATTTCGGCGTGACGGCGGGAAATCGTGGGATCGTAGATGGGGACGTCGCTCGTGACCGCGCGCCCCACCACGAGTTTGCGCCCGAGCTGGAGGTCGATCGATTGTTCGCCGGATGTGCTCAGCAGCTTGAACACAGGCCCGAAACTAATCGACCGCTTTGGCCAGCGCGAGCGCCCGTAGCACAGCCTGTGCCTTGGCTTCGGTTTCCGCGAATTCGCGCGAGGGTTCGGAGTCGGCGACGATCCCGGCGCCCGCCTGCACGATGACTCGGGTCTTGAGCACGAGCGCCGAACGAATCGTGATGGCCGTATCCATGCTCGCCGCTCCCCACCCGACGTAGCCCACCGCCCCCGCATACGGACCGCGCCGCTCCGGTTCCAACTCGTCGATTATTTCCATGGCCCGCACCTTGGGTGCGCCGCTGACCGTCCCGGCGGGGAAGCACGCACGAAACACATCGAGCGCGTCATAGCCGTCCTTCAACCGGCCCCGCACCTCGCTCACGAGATGCTGCACGTGCGAGTAGCGCTCGATCTGCAGCGATTCGGTCACGCGCACCGTGCCGTACTGCGCCACCCGCCCGACATCGTTGCGCCCGAGGTCGACGAGCATGCGGTGTTCGGCCAGCTCCTTTGCGTCCCCGCGCAGGGACTCGGCGAGCGCTTCATCCTCCGCGGGCGTCGCGCCACGGGGGCGTGTGCCGGCGATCGGTCGCACCGTGACTTCGTCGCCCTCGACCCGGACCAGCACCTCCGGTGAGCTGCCGACGAGCGTCACATCGTCGAGCGTGAGATAGAAGAGGTACGGAGCGGGGTTCAAGGCGCGCAGGTACCGATACAGTCGCAGCGGGTCGACCGCACCGGGCACGACCTGGCGGCGCGACAGCACCGCCTGGAATACGTCGCCCGCGGCGATGTACTCGCGAATCTTCCCGACATCGCGTTCGAACGCCGCGCGCGCGTACTGGGATTGGGGAGGCGGCCGCAATGCCAACGCGTCGTCTTTTAGGGCGAGTGGCGCCAGTTGATGTGTCCCGCTCAGACGCCCGATCAGCGTGTCGAGTCGCTCCTGCGCGACGTCATACAGCCGCAGCCGCTGCGCGGCCGACGCATTGGCCGGCACCTCGACGTTCGCCACGACGATGGCCCGTCCGAAGACATTGTCGAGAATCACCAGCGAGTCGGCGATCATCAGGACCGCGTCGGGCACGCCGAGCGTATCGGTGGGGCCCGCGGGCAGCCGCTCGATGCTGCGCACGACGTCGTAGCCCAGGTATCCAACGGCGCCGCCCATGAAGCGCGGCAGTCCGGGCAGCGCGACGCTTGGGAGCGCGCGCATGCGATCGGCGAGGTGCGCGACCGGGTCCGTGGTTTGGCCCGCTTGTTCCCAACCCGACGCCGGGGTCCAGCGGTCGACCTGTTGACCGCGATAACGCCACGCCTCGCGCGGCTCGGTGCCGAGGAACGTGTACCGGGCCCAGCGCTCGCCGCCGACCAATGATTCGAGAAGAAACGCGAACGGCGGCCGCGCGATCTTTGCGAAGGCGGCGACGGGCGTATCGGCGTCGGTGACCACTTCGCGGATCACGGGAACGATTCCACCGCTTCTGGCGCGCTCCAGGAATGCGTCGCGTGGGTCCATGGTCTAGATTTCGCCGTCATGCGTTGGTCCGCCGCGCTGCTGCTCGTGCTTGCTACCCCCACCCGTGTGCCCGCGCAGGGCTGGAACAGCGATTCCGCCCTGGCGCTGGCGCGGCGCGCCATCGCGCGCCGCGCGCAGACCGCGGTCGACACAGCGCTGCGCGACTACCAGGCCCAAGCTCACGGGTTTCTCTTCTTCCTGGGGCAGTTCGGCGAAGGGCTCACCGAGCCGCCGCGGCTCGTCAAAGCGGATCAGCTGGAGCTGGAAGTGTACTGGAAGGCGCCGCAGCTCAGCAAGCAGCGCATCATCGGCTGGCGCGATCGCGCCGAGCTCCCCACCGATATCAACTACCACCGCGATCACCTCGGCATCGTGCAGAACAACTTCGGGGCCGCCATTCGGCTCGGCGAAGGCGATGAAGTGCGCGACGTGCCGCACCCGCTCGGGCCCGGTGGCACCGACCTGTACGACTTCGCCCTGGGTGACACGACGGCGATCGTGCTCTCGCAGCGGGCGGTGCGCGTGGTCGCGCTGCGGGTCCGGCCCAAGAACTTCAGCACCGCCGCGATCGTCGGCACGCTGTTCGTCGATATCGAATCCGCCGAGCTGGTGCGCATGGCGTTCAACTTCACGCCCAAAGCCTATCTCGATCCGCAGCTCGAAGACGTCAGCATTGTCCTCGACAACGCGCTCTGGGATGGACGATTCTGGCTGCCCTACCGTCAGGAGATCGAGATCCGCCGGCGGGCGACGTGGCTCGACATCCCGGCACGCGGCATCATCCGGGGACGCTGGGAGATCGACGGCTACGTCTTCAACCGTGGCCTCGAGACGAGCTGGTTCCGCGGTGAGGAGATCACGGCGCTACCCAAGGCCCAGCGCGATTCTTTTCCGTGGCGTGGCCCGCTCAGCGCCGCGATCCAGGACGTCGCCGAGCCGGTCCGCGAGAACGATCTGCAGCACGTCCGCGCCGAAGTCAGTCGCATCGCGGGCCGCCGCGCGCTTACCGGACTCAAGCGCCAGCGCCTCGGCGCGCGCTCGCTGAGCGAGCTGGTCCACGTCAATCGCGTGGAAGGTCTCGCGGCGGGAGCCGGCTTCGTCTGGCGCACGCCGGACGATGGCTTCGAGCTGCGCGGCCTCTCGAGCTACGGATTTGCCGACCGGACAGGGAAGGGCAGCATCGCGCTCACGTCCACCGATGGGCTCGAGCTGGCGGCGTACGCGCAAGTGCGGGACATCGCCGACGCGCCCGTGATCGCGCCATTGCTCAACTCGATCGCCTCGCAGGAATTCGGCGACGACTATGGCGACTACTACCGCGCCACCGGCGTGCGGTTTGGCGTGCGCGTGGGCATCGGTACGAGAGGCGAGTGGCGCTTCGCGGCCGCGCGCGAGCACGTCGCATCGCTCTCCGTACACACGACTCCCGCAACGGGACACTATCGTCCGAATCCCGCCGTCTCGGGCGGCGACTATTCGGCGGCCGTGCTGACGGTCCGCCGCCGCAGCGAGGGTTTCGCCGTGCGCCGCGATGTGGCCGGGGAGGCAGCGCTGGAATTCGGCGAGCGCTACACGCGCCTCAGTGGGACGGGGCACTTACTCGTGCCGATCGGGGCGGGGGCGAGCCGGCTGGTGACGCGGGTGCAGTTCGGTCTCGCGACCCGCAACCTGCCGGCGCACCGCGCATTTGTGCTGGGTGGCCGTGGCACGCTGTTGGGCGATGGCTTCCGCGCTTGGGGCGGCCGCCGGGCCGCGCTCGTCCACATCGAATGGCGCACTCCCGTGCCGTTCATTCGTCTGAGCGCCGGACCGGCGCGCACGCCGGGAACGATCACGCTCGCACCGTACGCCGCATGGGGGTGGACCGCCGATCCTGTTGCGCTCACGCCATGGCGGGCGGCGCCGGGAACCCGCGTGACGTTGGGGCTCGGCGCGGAATGGCTCGGGCTGGTGCGGTTGGAAGCAGGGTACGGGGTCCAGACGCGCCAATTGCATGTCGCCTTCGACGTCACGCGCGATTTTTGGGACATCCTGTGAGAAAACTAGACGCCTAGGCGCCTAGACGTCTCGTATAGACTAGCTTGCAGGAGCCTCATGCCAGTAACCGCATTCCCAGACGAGTGGTTGGCCCAATCCCTTGAGGGCCTGACGCCCGAGCGTCTTCAGGAGCTCCGGGCAAAGTCGGAGTCCGGCCGGACGCTGTGGGAATGCCTCGTGGCCGAGAAGGTCCACACCGACGCTGAGATCATCGACAAGCTGTCGCACCGCTTCCGGCTGAAGGTCGGCGACGCCTCCAAGATCGATCTCACGGCGCGTGACGGCGTGCCCGAACAGCTCGCACGCCGTTACCGCGTGCTGCCGCTGCGCCTGACCGATTCTTTCCTCGAGCTGGGAACGGCGAACCCGTTCGATCTCGATGCTGAAAAAGCGCTCGCATTCGCGACCGCGCGTGAGATCCGGCTGTTCCTGGTGGCACCTTCGAAAATCAGTGAGAAGCTGGACGAGATGTACAAGCCCGACAAGGCGCTCAACAAGCTGCTCGAGGGCATGGAAGGATCAGCCGATCTCGTGCAGCTGGCCGACAACGCGCCTGATGAGCTGAACGTCTCGGAAGCAGACGCCAGCCAAAAGCCCGTCGTGCGCCTCGTGGACATGATCATTTCAGAGGGCATCCTGTCACGGGCGAGCGACATTCACGTCGAGCCGGAAGAGGGCGGCGTCGCGGTGCGCTATCGCATCGACGGCGTGCTGCGGCAGGTGATGAAGATCCCGCGCCAGGCAGGGCTTCCCCTCATCTCCCGCATCAAGATCATGTCGTCCCTGGACATCGCCGATCGGCTGCGCCCGCAGGATGGCCGCGCGCGCGTCGCGGTGAACGGCCAGCCCATCGACCTGCGCGTCTCCACCCTGCCGGCGCAGCTCGGCGAAAAAGTCGTCATCCGCATCCTCGATTCCCGCGCGACGGTCAAGTCGCTCGACACGCTCGGCCTCAATCCCGGCGAAGCCGAAGCGATCAAGCGGCTGCTCGAGAACCACGAAGGCATCCTGCTGGTCACCGGACCGACCGGCTCAGGCAAAACGACGACGCTCTACTCGGCGATCAATCAGATCAAGAGCGAAGGCGTCAACATCGTCACAGTCGAAGACCCGGTGGAGTACCGGATGCAGGGGATCGTGCAGGTGCAGGTGCAGGAGAAAGCCGGACTGACGTTCGCCGCGGCGCTGCGCTCGATCCTGCGGCAGGACCCGAACGTCGTCCTGATCGGGGAAATCCGCGACAAAGAGACGGCGCAGATCGCCGTGCAGGCGTCGCTCACGGGACACCTGGTGCTCTCCACATTGCACACGAACGACGCGGCCAACGCCGTCACACGGCTCGTGGATATCGGGGTGGAGGCGTACAAGATCGCGGCGTCGCTGCGCGGCGTCGTGGCGCAGCGCCTGATGCGCAAATTGTGTGCGACGTGTAAGGAAGTCTGGATGGAGGCGCCCCCCGAGCGGCTGCGGCGCTGGATTCCGTCCGGGACACCGCTCTACCGCCACGCGGGTTGCCCCGACTGCGCCATGACGGGCTACCGGGGCCGATTCTCCATTCTCGAGATCCTGACGATGAACCCCGAGCTGGAGCGCCGCATCGCGGCGGGAGAAGCCGCTGACCGGATCGCCGACGCGGCCCGGCGCGGGGGAATGAAGACGTTGTGGGACAGCGGTCTCGCACACGTGATGCGCGGCGAGTCCACGCTCGACGAGCTCACCCGCGTGGTGGATATTCCCGACGAAGCCGAGTCTCCGCCTCCGGCGGACACCCGAGCCTCACGCGGGAGCGCTGCCGTTCCCCACGAGCCGGCCGCGCCCGTCTCCACGGTCTTCGATCTGCTCGAGGAGTCCGCACCGCCGGCGCGTCGCTCGGGCGCGCACGGCCAGCCGGCGTCGAAGGTGCTGCTCGTCGACGACGAGGATAGCCTGCGCAAGGTGATGCGCGACCTGCTGGAGCGCGACGGCTACATCGTGACCGAGGCGCGCGACGGCGTGCAGGCGCTCGATCAGGTCGATCGCGTGGGACCCGACATCATCGTGCTCGATCTGAATCTTCCGGGCCTGGACGGGTATGGTGTGCTGTCACACCTGCGCTCGCGCCCGGCTACCGCCAACATTCCCGTGATCGTGCTGACCGCGAAGGGCGACGAGGACAACGAAGTGCGCGTCTTCGAGCTCGGCGCCGACGACTTTCTCACCAAGCCATTCCGTGCGCGCGCGCTTTCCGCGCGTCTCGAAGCCGTACTCGGCCGCCGCCGCTGACCTCCGTTCGAGTGTCCTTCGTGGACACGTACGCGCTACGTGGAGCGGGGCCGACTCTCGAGGTGCTGGCGCTGCGGCGCGGTTCGCACGGTCGCAATGTCGGATCCTGGGAGACGGTGCACGGCACGATCGAGCCCGGCGAGACGCCGGTACAGGCGTCGCTGCGCGAGCTGCGCGAAGAAACCGGCCTCGTGCCGGACAAATTCTACAATCTCAGCCGCACGGAAGCGTTCTATCAGCACAAGAGCGACGAGCTGGCGCTGATTCCGGTGTTCGCCGCGTTCGTCGCGCCCGGCGCGACGGTCAAACTCTCGGCGGAGCACGATCGCGCGGAGTGGCTCAAGGCCCGGGACGCGGCGGCGCGGTTTGCCTGGCCGCGAGAGCGCAGAGCAATGGACGACATTTTGTCAATAGTGGGGGGTGGCGACGCGGGCTTGCTGGAAGACGTCCTGCGAGTAAGCTAGTACGCAGGCTCCCTTGTGAATCCATTCTATCATCGGATCTACCGCGTGGTCCGTCACATCCCCAAGGGACGAGTGGCGACGTACGGCATCATCGCCCGGCTCGCGGGACGGCCCGGCGCCGCGCGCACGGTCGGCTGGGCGCTCTCCGCACTCCCCGAAGACAACGATGTACCGTGGTGGCGCGTCATCAACGCGGCGGGCCGTATTTCTTTTTCCGGACAAGATCACAGCGCGGTGCTGCAGCGCGCGCTGCTGCTGCGGGAAGGTGTGCGGTTCGCGCCGGGCGGCGGGGGAGCGGTGAACCTCGCGGCGTACGGCTGGCCGTCGGAAGCCTACGACAGCGCCGTTGCCTCCCACAAGCGCGCCGCCTCGACGCGCAGATCGCGCAGGTTGAAAGGCTTGCGCACGTAACGCACCCCGAGACGCGCCAGCGTCTCTTCCGTCGTCGGGCGCACGTCGCCCGTGGCGACGATGATCCGATCCCGCAGCGCCGGCATCCGCGACACCATTTCCTCCGCCAGCAGCGTCCCGCGTTTCCCCGGGGCCATCGCGCGCGCGTCGGTGATCACCAGGTCGAAACCGCCGCGCTGGGCCAGATCGAGCGCGTGCTGCGGATCGCCCGCCACTTCCACATCGTGGCCGTCGCGCGCGAAGAGCGCCTTGATCGTACGCTGCACCGCGGGATCCCCGTCGACCAGGAGAATGGTGCGCTTCACGGTCGATGCGGCATTCACGGCCGGGGTTCCGTGCACGGGCGTCAGCGCCGGCCGCACGGCGTCGGCCGGCGCCGGAGGCAGGTCGACGCGGAATGCCGCACCGCCGCGCGGGCCGCGGGGTTCGAGCGTGATCTGCCCGCCATGACTCTCGACGATCGAATACGTGATCGACAGGCCGAGGCCCGTGCCTTGGCCCGGCTCTTTGGTCGTGAAGAACGGCGTGAAGACGCTCTGGACGATTTCGTCGGGAATACCGGGCCCCGTATCCGCCACCCGCAAATGCACCTGCCCGTCGAACCAGGTCGAGACGGTGATTTCGCGGGGGCGCTCGCGCGGGTTCTCCGCAACGGCGTGCGCCGCGTTGGTCACGAGATTCAGCACGACTTGCTGTAGCCCGTGCCGATCGCCGAAGACGTCGGGAAGCGCGCCGCTCAACTCCCGCTCGACCTGGATGTCCTTGAGCTTCAGGTCGTATGACGTCAGCGACAGCGTCCGGCGGATCACGTCGTTCAAGTCCACCGGCACCCGCTCGGCAGCGCCTTTGCGCGCGAAGGTGAGGAGATTGCGCACGATGCGGCCGGCGCGCTCCGCTTGTTCCTGAATCACCTGCAAATGGCCGCGATCCTTCTTGCCGAGCTCTTTCTGCTCGAGCAGGAACTCCGACAGTCCCGCGATCGACGTCAGCGGATTGTTGAGCTCATGGGCGACGCCGGAGACGAGCTGGCCGACGGCGGCCAGCTTCTCGCTCTGCACCAGCTGCGTTTCGAGGGCCTGCTGCTCGGTCACGTCTTCGACCATTACGACGATGCTCTGCTCGGTCGCGGCGCCGGGAATGCGCGCGGCGTTGACGCGGACCGCGCGCCCCAGCCGCTCGGAGCGCGCCACCAGCGGCGCGGGGCGGTCGCCGCGCCGCGTCGCCGCGAGCAGCTCCTGGAGCGCGTTCGGCTTGCCCAGGAGCGCCTCGCCGAGCGGTGTGCCGACGACGTTCGGCAGCGGCATGTTGAGCAGGCCGGCCAGCGCGCGATTCGAGCGCCGCACGCGCCCCTCGTCGTCCACGACGGCGATCCCTTCGCTCAAGGCATCGAAGGCCGTCTCCCACTGCTCCTTGGCGTGCCGCACCATCTCGAAAAAGCGGGCGTTCGCGATGACGACGGCTGCGTGGGTCGCCAGGGTGGACAGCAGCCGGATGTCTTCCGGGACGAACACGCCTTGCTTGGGGTCGGTGATGATGAGCGTGCCGATGACGATGCCATGCGACCGGAGCGGCACCGCGGCCGCGGCGGCCGCCTCGAAGCCCTGTGCGATGACGGTGGGCTCCGCCCCCGAATTCCGGATCAGCTCGAGGTGCTCCCGCCCCGTGGAGCGCGCGACCAGGCCGGCATCATCCGCGTGGATCTTCTGGCCGCGCAGCGGCGCCAGCGTACCTTCGGCGGCGGCCACGTGCAGGGGATCGCTGGCGGCATCCCCTACGAGCGCCAGGAGGGCGCCCTGCGCGTCGAGAAAGCGGACGGCGTAGCGCACCACCTGCTCGACGATGCGGTCGAGCTCCAGCGAGTCCGACAGGACATACGACAGCTCCTGCAGGGAAAAGAGCTCGGACAACCGACGGTTGAGCTCTTCGGCGGCGCGGCGCCGCTCGTACTCGGAGCGCAGCAACCGCTGCCGTAGCCGCCACACCACGAGACCTGCGCCCACGAAGATCACGGCGATCGCGATCGTCGCGAACTGTAGCGCGTGTTGTCGCAGCTGGTCCATGGGCATCTATATTCAACTATAAATGTTGAGAATCAATCTTCTGCTGTGCCTGAGCCTCGCGGCGTGCGGTGTGGAGGCGCGCCCCGGTGTCGCGCGCGTGTGGCCCGAGATGGGCACGATGCTGTCGGCAGCCGCGTGGGGGACGGATAGTGTTCGTGTCGCGCGCGCGTTGGAAGCGGCGCGCGATTCCGTCGATCGCATCGATTCGCTGCTGCAACGGCATGTGTCGATCGCCGCACTCGATTCCGTGCGGCGCGAGATTCGCCGGCGCACCAGTGTCGCACTCGCGGTCGACAGCATCGCGCCCGGGTACGCCCTCGATCGCGCGGCGCTGGCGCTCGCCAATGTGGTGGACAGTGCGCTGCTGGACTTGGGCGGCCAGTACCTCTGGGTAGGACCACCCGCGCGCCCCACACACCGCGCGGTCGGCATTCCGGATCCCGACAACACCCTGCGCACGCTGGCGGTCGTCGATCTGCAGGGCGGGTCGGTGCGGACCGAGTCGCAGCGCAACGCGCCGCGCGGCAGCACGCGCTCGGTCACCGTGCTGGCGGCCGACGCGCTGAGCGCCAACGCCTGGGCGGCTGCATTGCTCGCGCTCGGCTGTGACCGGGCGCTGGACCTCGCCCGGGGAATGCATGTGGTATGTGTCGACTCGGCGGGGGTGCGCTGGTCTACGGCGGCGACACCAGCGCGCGAGCCTTGACCCGCGCCCGCTCCTGATCGAGCAGGCGCAGCGAGTGGCTCCAGGCGTCGCTGGACTGGCCCTGGTAGCTGACGGTCAGCTGTTCGCGGACGCTGATGCCCGGCTCGAAGAGGTAGATCGCGGCCGCCTGCTGCCGCGCGTCGAGCTGAAATGAGCTCCACGTTGGCGAGAGCGGCACGATCCCGATGGGGCGAAACAACCGGCCGCGGCTCGTGATGTTCAACTCTTCCGGATTGAATCGCGCCTGGGGCACGACGCCCAGAAACGTCACCATCACGAGGGTGGGATGCTCCGTGCCTCCGCGCGCCGCGGCGTCCGCGATCTCGGCCGCGCGACTCTGCACGAGCTGGGCGAGGGAGCGATACGTGTCCGGCGCGAGCAGCCGGATGACCTGCTCGTCGAGCGGCAGCACCTGAACCTCGATCGTGCCCGTGGCCAGGCGTACGGCGATGTCGTCGCGGCGCAGGGTGCCGTAACCGCGGGGGATGGTGTCCTGAGCGGCGAGAGAAAGTTGGAATGTTGGAATGATGGAAAGTAGAATCACAACTCTTCCGACACTCCAACGCTCGATCATTCCAACTTTCCAACATTCCATCATTCCATCATTCCTCTCACCAGTCCCGCAATCGCTTCCTTCAAGTCGGCGATTCCCTCGCCCGTCTTCGCGCTCGTCAGCACCACTTGATCCTCTGGCAGCTCCAGCTCGTCACGCAGCTCGCGCTCTCTCGTACTCCGTTTGCCCTGGGAAAGCTTATCCCCTTTCGTGAGGGCCGCGAGCACCTGCGTTTCTTCCTCCGCAAGGGCGTCCTGCATCGCCTGGTCGTCGGCGGACAGCGAATGACGGATGTCGAGCAGCCAGATGACCCCTCGCAACCGCTCGCGTCGCAAGGCGTGCTTCACCAACCCCCGAAACGCGGCTCGCTGTTCCTTGCCCGCGCGGGCATAGCCATATCCGGGTAGATCGAGAAAGTAGTGCGACGCGTCGATGAGGAAGACATTGAGTGCGCGAGTCTTCCCAGGCGTTCCGGAAATCTTCGCGATGCGTTGCCCTACGAGCGCATTGAGGAGGCTGGACTTGCCGACGTTGGACCTACCGACAAACGCGACTTCGGGGAGCGGAGGATCGAGCAGCACATCAGCGCGTGGAAACGAGCCGATGTAGGAGGGGCGCAGCATGCTGCGCCCCTTACCTAAGCTTCCTTTTTCTGGCGAGGGCGCTCGGTGACGAGGAGCGGCGCGCGGCCGGACGTGACGCATTCGGCGGTAATGGCCACCTCGCGCACGTCATCCCGGCTGGGCAGCTCGAACATGATGTCGGTCATCATCTCTTCGAGAATCGCGCGCAGCCCTCTTGCGCCGGTGCCGCGCTTCATCGCCTTGGCCGCGATCGCCTTGAGCGCTTCCTTCTCGAGCGTGAGGCGCACGTCCTCGAGATCGAACAGCTTCTGGTACTGCTTGGCGAGCGCGTTCTTCGGCTCGGTGAGGATCCGGACCAGGGCTTCCTCGTCGAGGGCGTCGAGCGGCACGGTGACCGGCAGGCGGCCGACGAGCTCGGGTATGAGCCCGTAGCGCAGCAAGTCGTCCGGCTCGACATCCACGAAGGGGTTTTTCTTCAGCTTCGCGGCGACACCTTCGGCGACCTCTTCCTTCGTAAACCCGATCTGGCGACGGCCGGTGCGGGATTCGATGATCTTCTCGAGCCCGTCGAATGCCCCACCGCAGATAAAGAGGATGTCCTTGGTGTTGACCTGGATGTATTCCTGCTGCGGATGCTTGCGGCCGCCCTGCGGCGGCACGCTGGCGACCGTGCCTTCCAGAATCTTGAGCAGCGCCTGCTGCACGCCTTCGCCGGAGACGTCCCGGGTGATGCTCGGGTTCTCCGATTTGCGGGCGATCTTGTCGATTTCGTCGATATAGACGATGCCGCGCTCGGCCTCGGAGACGTTGAAATCCGCGGACTGCAGCAGCCGCACCAGAATGTTCTCGACATCCTCGCCGACGTAACCGGCCTCGGTGAGGGTGGTGGCGTCGGCAATCGTGAACGGCACGTCGAGAATGCGGGCCAACGTTTGCGCCAGGAGCGTCTTGCCGACCCCCGTCGGGCCGATCAAGAGGATGTTGCTCTTGTCGAGCTCGACCTCGTTATCGCGCCCCGTATGGGAGTTGATGCGCTTGTAATGGTTATAGACGGCGACGGCGAGGGTCTTCTTGGCGCGGTCCTGCCCGATCACGTACTGGTCCAGCACGTCCTTGATCTCGGCGGGCGTGGGGACCTGCGTGATGGCTTCGGCGACTTCGCGCTCTTCGTCCTCCGCCAGAATCTCGTTGCAGAGCGCGATGCACTCGTTGCAGATATAGACCGACGGCCCGGAGATGAATTTCCGGACTGAATCCTTGGATTTACCGCAGAACGAGCAGCGGAGATGCTTGTCGTGAGACATCGTATCCTAGTATGGGAAGGTCGTTCTAGCGGCGCAAGGGATCACTTCTTTGCCTTCCCGTCTTCCTTGATTTCCTCGAAGTTCGAGATGACATGATCGATCAAGCCGTACTCTTTGGCCTCTTCCGCCGACATGAAGCGGTCGCGGTCCATGTCCTTCTCGACCTGGTCGCCGGTCTTCCCCGTATGTTTCCCGTACAGCTCGTTCAGCTTCCGCCGCAGGAACAGGATCTCCCGCGCCTGAATCTCGATGTCGGCCGCCGTGCCTTGGGTGCCCCCGGACGGCTGGTGCATCATGATGCGCGCGTGCGGCAGCGCTGAGCGCTTCCCCTTGCGGCCGGCGGTGAGCAGGAACGACCCCATCGAGGCCGCCATCCCCATGCAGATCGTGTTCACCGGGGCGCGCAGGAACTGCATCGTGTCGTAAATCGCCATGCCCGACGACACGAGCCCGCCCGGGGAGTTGATGTACAGATAGATATCGCGCTCGGGATTGTCGGCATCGAGGAACAGCAGCTGCGCGATGATGATGTTGGCGACGTCGTCGCTGATGGACGTGCCGAGAAACACGATACGGTCCATCAGCAGCCGGCTGAAGATGTCGTAGGTGCGCTCGCCACGGCTCGAGCGCTCGATGATGTACGGGGGGTAGATGTGGCTTTCGCTGTTCGTCACGCTTGCTCCACGGTGGACTGCGACAGGAGATAGGCGAAGACCTTCTCCTCGGTGATGCTCCGCGCGACATCACGGAGCCGCTTGGCCTTCTCCAACGACGCATACAGCTGCGCCGCCGGCATCCCGCGCCCCTCGGCGAGCTGCTGGATGCGCTCATCCAGCTCGCCTTCGGTGGCGCGCAGCTTCTGTGACTCGACGACGTAGTCGAGCACCAGATCGCGCCGGACCTGCGATTCCGCGATGGAACGGAACTCCTCGGCGAACTGCGGCCAGCGCTCTTCGGGGATCTCGTACGCCTGCGCGTACATCCCCAGGACGCGCTCGACCAGCGGGCGCGGCGCTACGACGTTGTTCGCCTGCACGATCTGCTCGACCAGCTCCGAGCGCAGCTTGGCGTCTGCTTCCCGCTCGGCTTCCTTGCCGAGATCGGTGGTGACTGCCGTGCGGAGCGCGTCGAGCGACTCGAAGTCGCCCATCTCGCGCGCGAATGCGTCGTCCAGCGCGGCGAGCTCCTGCCGCTTCACCTCCCGGAGCGTGAGCTGGATGTCGCGTGTCTGCCCCCGCTTCGCTGCTTCGGCGAAGTCGTCGGGAAAGCGAACCGTGGCATCGACGGATTCGCCCGGCGTCAGGTTCATGATGCGCTCTTCCACCTCGGGAATCGCCCGGCCCTCGCCCAGCACGAACTGGTACGGCTGCGGCTCCTTGACCGCGCCGTTCTCGCGCGTCGCGATGATGACGTCGACGAGATCCTTGGGCTTCGGCTTTTCGCCCGTCACCGGGGTCCACGGCGCGCGTTGCTCGCGCATCGCGTTGAGCTGCGCGTCGACCTGGGCGGCGGTGACCGCGGGCACCGTCCGGGTGAGGCGGAAGCCGCCCAGGCGTTGGAGCTTCAAGTCGGGTTTCAGCTCGACATGGAACTCGAACGTAACGGGCGCGCCATTTTCCCATTTCAGATTGTGGATGTGCGGGTCGGCGATGGGCTTGAGCTCTTCCTGCTTTTGCGCGACCCGCCAGCTCTCCTGGACGAGCTCGCGCAGCGTCTCCTGCCGGATGTCCTCGGCAAACTTCTTGCGAACCACGGCGGCCGGCACCTTGCCCTGGCGGAAGCCCGGCAGGCGGGCGCGCTGCTGATACACCTTCGTCGCGCGCTCTTCGGCCGCCTTCACGTTGTCCGGCGGAATGGTGACCTCGAGTGACGCTTCACCAGGTTCAGCCCGGGTCTTCTTTACCAGGATGTCAGGCATCGGTGATCCAAATCTAATCGGTGTGGGAATGGGACGTTGTGGAGGATGGTGGAGGTTGGTGGAGGATCTGAACGGGTCGGTCCTTCACAACCTGCACGATCCTCCACCAACCTCCAGAACCTGCCGCCGCCAGGCGGCCAGTGCGACCGGAGGGACTCGAACCCCCACGGGTTGCCCCACCAGCTCCTAAGGCTGGCGCGTCTGCCAGTTCCGCCACGGTCGCAAGCTTGCGCGAAATGTATACTTCCCGGGTCTCCTCCGGAGCCCGCTCATGTTCCACCGTCGTGTCACCTTGCTTGTTGCCGTGCTCACTCTGGGCGGCGCATACACCACTGCGGCGGCCCAGGCAGCCGCGGATAAGAACAAGATCTGCAGCCAAATCGAGAACCGAGCCTCTACGGTCGGGACGTGGGCGAGCTACAACTGGACCGGCGGCTCATCCAGCGGCAGCACGATGCGCATGGCCGTCGTCGGTACGGAGCCGCACGAGGGAACGACCAATTACTGGTACGAAGTGACGATTGCCGATCCCCGCCATCCCAACGCGAAGATGATCATTCAGATGTTGGTGCCGCGCCTCGCTGGAGCCGTGCGGAGCGTCGTGATGAAAAGCGGGAATCAACCCGCGATGAAGCTGCCCCCGCAGATGATCCAGATGGTCAACCGCACCCCCGGCATGAACATGGCGGCAGAGGTCACGCGAGCATGTCAGGAGATGGAAGTCGTGGGGTGGGAGCTGGTCACGGTACCAGGAGGTGAGTTCCGCGCGCTCCACCTCAAGCATCCTCACCCGACAATGGTATCTGAAGTCTGGGTGCAGCCCGATCTGCAATTCGCGGTGGTCAAAGGGACGTTGAAGGACGGCGGTGTCATGGAATTGGCGGCGCAGGGGACGGGCGCCACGTCATCCATTACCGAGACACCTCAAGAGATGCCGGGGCTCCCGGGGACCCGACCTCCACGCTAGTTTGACGCGTGCCGTTGGTACTCGCCCTCGTCCTGCTCCTCCTCACCGCGTGCAGCGGGCAATTCCCGCAATCGGCGTTCGCTCCCCGATCCGATTTCAGCCGCGAACTCGACGGGCTCTTCAAGAACATCTTCTGGTGGGCGGTCGCCGTCTTCGTCATCGTCGAGACGCTGCTGCTGATCGCGATCGCGCGCTTTCGCGCGCGCCACGGCGCCGCGGAGCCCAAGCCCGTCCACGGCCACACCGCGCTGGAGATCGGGTGGACACTCGCGCCGGCGCTGATCCTCGTGTTCATCGCCGTTCCCACGATGCGCGCGATTTTCGCGACGGCGGGCCACGCCCCGGAGGGCGCGCTGCGCGTCGAGGTCATCGGTCATCAGTGGTGGTGGGAATACCGCTACCCGACCTTGAACATCAGCGCTTACAATGAGCTGCACATTCCGGTGGGGACGCCGATCCAGGTCGAGCTGACGTCGGCGGACGTCATTCACAGCTTCTGGGTGCCGCGGCTGGGCGGGAAGCGCGACCTCATCCAGGGACGCACGAATCGCATCGCCTTCCGCGCCGACTCCACCGGCGAGTACTGGGGCCAATGCGCGGAGTTTTGCGGCGCCTCGCACGCGAACATGCGGCTCCGAGTTTTCGTGCAGTCGGACTCCCTGTTCCAACGGTGGGTCGACGAGCAACGTGCGGCGCCGGCGACGCCGGCCAAGGGCTCACCCGCCGAAGCCGGGCTGCAGATCTACCGCCGCAGCGCCTGCATCGGCTGTCATACGGTTGCCGGCGTTTCGCAGGGCAAGGTCGGTCCTGATCTGAGCCACGTCGGCAGCCGGGCGACCATCGCGGGCGCGTTGTTTGCCAACACCACCGAATCGCTGCACGGCTGGATCATGAATGCGCCGTCGCTCAAGCCGGGGGCGCTGATGCCGCCGCAGAATCTGTCGCCCCAGGATCTCGACGCCGTGATCGCCTATCTCCAGAGTTTGAGATGAAGAGCTGGCTGACCACCACCGATCACAAGCGCATCGGGCTGCTGTATTTCTGGACGGCGTTCGGCTTCTTCCTGATCGGCGGGTTGGAGGCGCTCATCATCCGCGCGCAGCTGGTGCGGCCGGATGGTGGCCTCGGCGTGAGCGCGGAGATGTTCAATCAGCTGTTCACGATGCACGGCACGACGATGGTGTTCCTCGCGCTGATGCCCCTGTCGGCCGCGTTCTTCAACTTCATTATTCCGCTCCAGATCGGCGCGCGCGACGTCGCGTTCCCGCGGCTCAATGCGTTCAGCTACTGGGTGTTTCTGCTGGGCGGCCTCTTCATCAACGCCAGCTTCCTCGCGGGCCCGCTGTTCGGTGCCGACCGGCTGTCCGTCGCGCCCGATGCCGGCTGGTTCGGCTACGCGAACCTGACGTCGCGGCAATACTCGCCGGGGCCGAATGTCGACTTCTGGCTCCTGGGTCTGCAGATCCTCGGCATCGCCTCGCTGGCCGCGGGCTTCAACTTCATCGTGACGATTCTGAACATGCGGGCGCCCGGGATGCGGATGTTGCGCCTTCCGGTATTCACGTGGATGACGCTGGTCACGCAGTTCCTCGTGATTACGGCGTTCCCCGTCATCACCGTGGCGCTCGTGCTGCTGATGTTCGACCGCTTCTTCGGCACGCATTTCTTCCTGCCGTCGGGGGGCGGTGATCCGATTCTGTGGCAGCACCTCTTCTGGATGTTCGGGCACCCCGAGGTGTACATCTTGATTCTGCCCGCCATGGGCATCGTCTCGGAGGTGCTGCCGACGTTCAGCCGGAAGCCGCTATTCGGCTACACCGTCGTCGTCTACTCGGGCGTGGTGATCGCGTTCCTCGGATGGAGCGTGTGGAGCCACCACATGTTTTCGACCGGGCTCGGCCCGATCGCCGACTCCGTCTTCGCCGGGACGACGATGCTGATCGCGATCCCGACCGGAGTGAAGATCTTCAACTGGATCGGCACGCTGTGGGGTGGCCAGATCCGCTTCACGACGTCGCTGCTGTTTGCGGTCGGTTTCATCGCCATGTTCATCATCGGCGGGCTGTCGGGCGTGACCCACGCATCGGCGCCCTCGAATCTGCAGCAGACCGATACGTATTACGTGGTCGCCCACATCCATTACGTCTTGTTTGGCGGGACGATCCTGGGACTGTTCGCGGGGATCTACTACTGGTGGCCGAAGATGACGGGCCGGTTTCTCTCGGAGCCAATGGGCAAGGTGCACTTCTGGCTCACGCTGATCGGGATGAACCTGGCGTTTTTCCCGATGCACCTGGCCGGCTTGCTCGGCATGCCGCGGCGGATCTACACCTACTCCGCCGACTTGGGCGTCGCCCGATTCAACCAG
>Ga0210382_10000106_pt1 | contig 32650 bp, 33 predicted proteins | sample PLMedo_FD_155452 | JGI IMG/M metagenome (GOLD analysis project Ga0210382, IMG submission 155452) | Groundwater sediment microbial communities from an aquifer in East River, Colorado, USA - PLM0_60_coex redo | ecosystem: Environmental > Terrestrial > Soil > Riparian zone | place: USA: East... | reverse complement strand
TCCCGGGCAGCACCCACCATGCACTGGCGGTGAAGCCGTTCGAGCGCTTCATCGACTTGCTCAAGATTCCGGACCGCGTCGCCATCGCCGGCGCCGGCGCGGCGGGCGCGGAGCTCGCGATGGCGTTGCGCTACGCCGGCGCCGCAGTCACCCTCTATTCCGAGCAGTCCGGCTTCCCGCCCGCGCTCGAAAAGCGGGTGACCTCGGCCCTGCGGCGCGCCGGCGTCGACTTCCGGCCCGGCATGCCGGTCACCGCGGTCGAAAACGGCCCGACGGTGATCGCCGGCTCGGCGCGCCAGAGCTTCGATCTCCTCATCTGGGCGACCGGCGCCGCGCCCTGGCCGTGGCTGCGGGGATCTGGGCTGGCGCTGGATGAAAAAGGCTTCGTCCGCGTCAAGGAGACGCTGCGCAGCGTTTCGCATCCCGAGATCTTCGCGGTCGGCGATTGCGCGGCGCTCGATCCCAAGTCGGGCGTTTACTCGGTGCGGCAGGGCGCGGCGCTGGTGGAAAATCTGCGACACCTCGTCAGAAACGAAGGCCTGCAGGCCTATCAGCCGAACCCCCGCGCCCTGCTCCTGCTGAGCTGCGGTGCGCGCTACGCGATCGCGCAGCGCGGCGAGTGGACCGCGCAGGGGAGCTGGGTCTGGCGCTGGAAGGACTGGATCGACCGGCGCTGGGTCAGGAGCTTCGGGGCCGCGAATTGACACGATCTTGTAGTCGTTCCGGGACGCGCGTGTAGGTGCAAAGCGACACCCGGTCAATAGGGCACGACTGTCCTAAGACTGTCCTGATAGAAGTCAGTCAAAAGAAGTAGGCCAAAGGGACCACGGATAAATCAGCGCGCAGCGATATCCATTCGTCCGGCGGCTGACTATGATGGCGTTGCCAGATGCGCAACGAAACGATCGCCATCCATGGCGGCTATGAAGTCGAGCCCACGACGAAAGCCGTCGCCGTTCCAATTTATCAGACGGTAGCGTATGCGTTCGACAGCGCCGAGCACGGAGCGGCGCTCTTCAACCTAGAGGTCGAGGGATACCGCTATACCCGCATCAGCAATCCGACCAACGAAGTGCTCGAGAAGCGGGTCGCCGCGCTCGAAGGCGGAGTGGAGGCCCTCAGCGTAGCCTCCGGGCAGGCCGCGCTGCACTACGCGGTGCTCAACCTCGCCGAGAGCGGAAGGAACATCGTCTCGGTGCCGCAGCTCTACGGCACCACCTATACGCTGTTTGCTCACCTCCTGCCGGGATTCGGTATCAACGTTCGATTCGCCGAGAGCGACCATCCCGCGGCCATCGAGAAGCTCATCGATGGGGATACGCGAGCGGTGTTCTGCGAGAGCGTGGGAAACCCGGCCGGCAACATCTGCGATATCGAAGCGCTGGCGAAGGTCGCCCACCGGCACGGCGTTCCGTTGATCGTCGACAACACGGTCGCTACGCCGATTCTGCTGCGCCCGTTCGAGTACGGCGCCGACATCGTGCTGCACTCGCTGACGAAATTCATGGGCGGCCACGGCACGACGCTCGGCGGCATCATCGTCGACCGCGGCAAGTTCCCCTGGGAAAAGCACGCCGCGCGGTTTCCGATGTTCAGCGTGCCCGACGCGTCCTATCACGGCTTGGTCTACACGGCGCATTTCGGTCCGGCCGCCTATATCGCGCGCTGCCGAAGCGTCTATCAAAGGACGATGGGCTCGGTGCTTTCGCCGTTCAGCGCGTTCCTGCTGCTCCAGGGCATCGAGACCGTCGCGGTCCGGATCGACCGTCACGTCGAGAACGGCAGGCGGGTGGCCGAGTTCCTGCGCGCTCACCCGGGGGTGGAGTGGGTGAATTACGCCGGATTCCCGGACAACCCGTATCACGCGCTGGCGCAGAAATATCTCGGCGGCCGGGCGTGCTCGCTGATGACGTTCGGCATTCGCGGCGGCTTCGAAGGGGGAACGAGGTTCTACGACGCGCTGAAGCTGGTCAAGAGGCTGGTCAATCTGGGCGACGCCAAGTCCCTGGCTTGCCATCCGGCCTCGACGACGCACCGGCAGATGTCGGTCGAGGAGCAGCGCAAGGCAGGCGTCACTCCCGAGATGATCCGCCTCAGCATCGGCATCGAGCATGCGGACGACATCATCGCCGACCTCGAGCAGGCGCTGCAGGCGGCTGCAGGGAAGCAGAAAGAATCACTGTCGGCGGGCAGTCAGCGCCGCTTTTCCCGGGGCGGGTAATGCCGGCGCTTCGAGCCACCGCCCTGCCGCAGCATCGCCAGCAATCCGCGCCCGCCTCGGCGCTGTTTCCGGCGCGCGAAGACCGCGAGCGCTGGGACAATCTCCTGACACGCGAGCTGTCGCGCGCCCGTGAGCGCGTGGCCGAGGGCGCGGTCACGCCGACTCTCGACCTGGGCGGCTTGCGGAGCGAGCTTGCCGGCTTCGATTTCGCAGCGCCGCGCCCGCTCGACGACCTTCTGCCCTGGGCCATCGCCCAGATGGAGCACGGCGTCGTGCATATGACGCACCCGCGCTATTTCGGCCTGTTCAATCCGGCGCCCAGCTTTCCGGCACAGTGCGCGGACCGAATTGCGGCGGCGTTCAATCCGCAGCTCGCCAGCTCGAGAACGTCCCCGGCCGCGGTCGAGATCGAGGCTCACGTCATCCGCTCCGTCGCCCGCCGCGCCGGCCTTCCGCCGGAGGCCGCCGGCCACTTCACGACCGGCGGATCGGAAGCGAACTGCACGGCGCTCGTCTGCGCGCTGACCCGGTCAAATGCTGGATTTGCGTCGCAAGGCGCCCGCGCCTTTGGCGGCGCGCCCGTGTTCTACGTCTCAAGGGAGAGCCATCTTGCCTGGCTCAAGATCGCGCACCAGGCGGGTATCGGACGCTCCGCGGTGCGTCTTGTGGCCACCGACGGATCCGGCCGCATGGATCCGAACGCCTTGAGCGACGCGTTGGCCGCCGACCGCGCGCAGGGCTGCGTGCCGGTCATGATCGCGGCCACTGCCGGGACGTCCAACGCGGGCATGATCGATCCTCTGGCGGCCTGTGCGGAGATCGCCCGCGGCGCCGGACTCTGGTACCACGTCGATGCGGCCTGGGGCGGAGCGCTGATCGCGTCCAAGCGGCTGCGCGGCATCCTCGCCGGCATCGAGCTGGCGGACTCCGTCACGATCGACGCACACAAGTGGTTTGCGACGACGATGGGCTGCGGCATGTTCATTACCCGGCACGCGAGCGTGCTGTCGACCGCGTTTCAGGTCTCGGTCAGCTTCATGCCCTCGAATGTTCCCGGTGTCGACCCCTATGTGACGACGATGCAGTGGTCGCGGCGCTTTCTCGGGCTGCGCTTGTTCCTGTCTCTCGCGGCGGCCGGATGGGCCGGCCACGGCGATCACGTGGAGCGCTCGATCGGGCTGATCGCGCTGCTCAAGGAGAAGCTGGTGGCCCGGGGATGGCGCATTGCCAATGACTCTTCGCTCGGCGTGCTGTGCGTCGAGCCTCCGCCGGGGTTCGGCGCAGTCCGCTCGATCGTCGACCGGGTCGTGGCCTCGGGCCGCGCCTGGGTGGCGGCGGCAACGTTCGAGGGGCGCGAAACCATCCGGATATGCGTGACGCACGGCGAGACCGGGCCTGGCGATATCGACGAGCTGGTGAACACCCTATGCCAATGAGCGCGCGCGCCTTGGTGCAAGCATCTGACGATTCCGGAAGCGACGAGAGGCCAGGTGGAAGCACTGGCCTGCCGAGAGATCGATTGATCGAACTGGTCACGCAAATGCTGTCGAAGAACTCGATCACCCGGGCGCCATCGATCCATGACCAGCTCAGCGAGGCCGGTCTGACTTCGCTCGACATGGTCAACCTGATGATCGCGGTGGAAGCCGAATTCGGCATCACGATACCGGCGGCGGACATCACTCCCGCCAATTTCCGTTCCATCTCGACGATCGAGGCCTTGATCGCGAGGATCGCCAACAGAGGAATCCAATGAGCAGTCGTCAGGCTGGCCGTAAAAACCCGCTCACGCTTCAGGTCGGAGCCGACAATCGCCCGCAGAGCGCTCCTGCGCCGGGAGACCTCAAGGCTCGCACTGAAGCCGCCGCCGCGGTCGCCGCAGCGAACGCCGCGCGGGTCGATCGCGACGCACGCTTTCCCGAAGAGGCCATCACGGCTGTCCGAGCGCAACGCCTGCTGGGGATCATGGTTCCCAGCGAGCTCGGCGGGGAGGGTGCCGGCCTGTCCGACGCGGTCGACGTGTGCTACGGGCTCGGCCGGGCATGCTCCTCGACGGCGATGATCTATGCGATGCATCAGATCATGGTCGCCTGCGTGCTGCGGCATAGAGGAAACAGCGTCTGGCACGAGCGCTTGCTGCGCCGCCTTTGCGCCGAGCAGCTGCTCCTCGCTTCTTCGACGACCGAAGGCAAGGGCGGCGGCAACGTACGCTCCAGCGAAGCGCCGATCGAACGCAGCGGCTCGCGCATAAGCCTGGAGCGGCGCGCGACGGTGATCTCCTATGGCGCGAATGCGGACGCGATCGTGACGACCGCGCGTCGCGCCGCCGATGCCGCGGCTTCCGACCAGGTCCTCGCGGTGTTCCTGAAAGAGGACTATTCGCTCGAGCCGCTCGTTGCCTGGGACACGCTGGGAATGCGGGGCACCTGCAGCGCCGGCTTTACTCTCAAAGCCGGCGGTGACAGCGACCAGATCCTGCCAGACCCCTACGAGCTGATCCACGTGCAGACCATGACGCCGGTCGCCCACCTGACGTGGGCCAGCGTGTGGGCCGGGGTCGCGGCCGGAGCTGTCGAGCGCGCCCAGTTCTTCATCCGCAACGCAGCGCGCCAGGCAAGCGGCCAGCTTCCCCCTGGCGCGGCCCATTACACGAAGGCAACTTCCTCGCTGCTGACGCTGCGAGGGGTGGTGGCCGCGCTGCTGCGGAAATTCGAGCAGGCATCGCACGACCAGGCGGCGCTCGCCTCGCTCGACTTCCAGACCATGGTCAACCTGACCAAGGTCGAGGCGTCGGAACTGGCGGTATCGACCGTGATGAGCGCGCTGCGGGCATGCGGGCTGTCCGGCTACCGGAACGACGGCGAATTCAGCGTCGGCCGCTATCTGCGCGACGTGCTGTCCTCGCCGATCATGATCAACAACGATCGCATCCTCGCGAACGCCGCGGCCGCCTCGTTGATGGGCGCCGTGCCCGGTTCATTGAGCGGCTAGGACCGCGACGCAGGCCGGGCAGCATGGACATCCGCAACACCGCAAGGGAAACCTCCGCGAAGTCGAGCGATCCGCTCGAATCGCTGGCCGCGGCGCTGTTCCGGCCCATGGGCGTCGACGGCGTCTACGCGCGCACCCCGCTTTATGAAGAGGTGGTCGAGCGGCTGTCTGCTTTTATCTCGCGCCACCGCGAGCCCGCTACTGAAGTGCTGCGGTTTCCCCCGGTCATGAGCCGCCACCAGCTGGAGAAGTCGGGCTACCTGAAGAGCTTCCCCAACCTGCTCGGCTGCGTCTGCGCGCTGCATGGAACCGAAGCTGAAATCCGCAGAGCCGCCGAGCGCCACGAGGCGGGCGGCGATTGGACAGCCTCGCTCGCCGCGGCCGACCTGGTTCTCTCTCCGGCCGCCTGCTACCCCGTGTACCCGCTGGCGGCGAGCCGCGGCCCCGTCCCGCGCGGCGGGCTGCGGTTCGATGTCGCCTGCGATTGCTTCCGGCGCGAGCCCTCCAGGGATCTCGATCGCCTGCAGTCGTTCCGCATGCGCGAATATGTCTACATCGGTCCTCCCCAGGAGGTGACCCGTTTCCGGGAGCGCTGGACCGGGCAGGCCCAGCGCCTGGCGGACGAGCTGGGGCTGCCCTACCGGGTCGCTCCCGCAAGCGACCCTTTCTTCGGCCGCACTGGCCAGGTGATGGCGGTCAGCCAGCTCCAGCAATCGCTGAAATTCGAGTTGCTGGTTCCGGTGCATTCGGCCGAGCAGCCGACCGCCTGCATGAGCTTCAATTACCATCAAGACCATTTTGGAACGACCTGGGGCTTGCGCGACGAGAGCGGCGCGGTCGCACACACCGGCTGCGTCGCGTTCGGCATGGATCGTCTCGCCGTCGCGCTCTTCTGGAAGCACGGCCTGGATGTGCAGAAGTGGCCTGCCGCGGTCCGCAACGCCCTCGCGATGCGCTGATTTCGCCTCGCGTACAACATCGAGCCGAGCATGCCTCTTGATCCGCATATCAAGCGGATTCTCGACATGCTGGCGGCGGCCGGCGCGGCGCAGGCACCGCGTCTGTCCCTGAGCGAGCGGCGCGACGCCTTCCGCAAGCTGATGAGCTTCTCCGAGAGCAACGTCGCGGTCGGCCACGTGGAGGAGCGCGCGCTGCCGGGTCCGGACGGCCCGATCAACGTGCGCATCTATACGCCGGTCCACGCGCGTTCCGACCGGCTGCCCGGCCTGGTCTATTTCCACGGCGGCGGGCTGGTCGCGGGGAGCCTGGACACGCACGACGGCGTCTGCAGGCCGCTTGCCAATGAGACCGGCTGCCGGCTGGTATCGGTCGATTACCGGCTGGCGCCCGAGCACAAGTTTCCCGCCGCTATCATGGACGGATACGTGGCTACGCTATGGACCGTCGAGCACGCTGCCGACCTGAGGATCGACCGGGACCGAATCGCGGTAGCCGGCGATTCTGCCGGCGGCACGCTTGCGGCTGTCGTTTGCCAGCTCGCCAGACAGGCGCGCGGAGTCAGGCTCGCCGCCCAGCTGTTGTTGTGCCCGATCACCGACTTTGCCGCGGACACCGAGTCGCGGTGCGCCTTCGCAGAGGGCTATCTGCTGCACAAGGCGACGCTGGACGGCGATGTCGAGCACTATGTCCCGGCCGGCCTGAACCCGGCCGATCCATGCGTGTCGCCGCTTCGCGCCCTGGATTTCAGCGGTCTGCCGCCGGCATACATCCACACGGCGGAATTCGACCCGGTGCGCGACGAGGGCAGGGCCTACGCCGACAGGCTGGCGCAGGCAGGCGTCGAGGTGAGCTACACCTGCCACCCGGGCATGACGCATCTTTTCTACGGCATGACCAGCGTGGTTCCGTACGCGCGCAACGCCATGAAGCATATCGGCGCTGAAATCAGGGCGGCGTTCGACGGGGCGCTACGCCATGCCGGATAGGCTCGAGGTCGAGCGCCTGCTTCGAGAACTCTATGCCGCGCGCCTGGGCGGCGACCTCGAGGCGCTGTGCCGGACCTTTGCAAAGGACGCCAGACTGGACATCGCGGGCACGAGCTACGCCACCCCGATGGCGATCAGGGCGGCTGGCCTGGGTGAAATCCGCAGCTGGCTCGCGCTGCTGGTCAAGACGTTCCAGCTCGGCGACCAGGAGATTCTTTCGATGATCATCGACGGCGAGGCGGCTGCCGTGCATTGGCGGGCCAGAATCCGCTCGAAGATCACGGGCGCCACGGTCCTGACCGAGCTGATCGACGTCGTCCGGGTCCGCGAGGGCCGCATTGCATCGTATACGGAGTTTTTTGTGCCACGGGGAGGTTAGCGCGATGAGCGTGAGGTCCGAAGTCCTGTCGCAGTTCAAGCAAGTCGCCCAGGAGCAAAACAAGAAATTGGCGGCCCTGTCCGATGATCTTCCTCTTTCGGAGTCGGGTCTCGACTCGCTGTGCTTTGCAATCATCGTCTCGCGGCTGGAGGACGCGCTGGGCGTCGATCCGTTCACTTCCACCGAACAGACCGAGTTTCCCGTGACCCTGGCCGACTTCATCCGGTTCTACGAGGATGCCGCAAAGTAACCAGGGCTCGCTTTGGAGCCGCTCGAGCGCCGCGGGGCGCCTGTCGGAGCGCTCTCTCTGGGGAGCCGATGGGAGCGTCGCCCTGGGCGACCTGGCGCGGGGCTCGAGCCTCGGTGCTCCGCTCGAGGATCTCGCCGGACGCTGCGTGCTCGTCGCCACCACGGACCAGCTCACTGCGGCGCTGGCGCTCATCGAGCTCGACGGCGTCGCGCGCAGGCTGGTTCTTTGCCCTCCCGATCTGCCCAGGGAGCATGTTCCGTTCGTCATGGCGGCCGCGGCTGTGGATGCCACCGTGTCCGATCGGAGCGCGCCGGAGGCCGGTACGCCGGACACTGGAGCTTTTATCACTTGCAGCCTGAAAATCGCGCCGGCCGCTTTCGAGCGCACGGAACGATACCAAACGGAATGGATCCTCCTCACGTCCGGCACGACGGGACTGCCGAAGATGGTCGTGCACACCCTGTCGAGCCTGGCGGGCGCGATCCAGGCGGGCAGCGCGGCGCAGAAACAGGCGTTGTGGGGCACCTTCTACGACATCCGCCGTTATGGCGGCCTGCAGATTTTTCTGCGCGCGCTCCTCGGCGGCGGATCGATGCTGCTGTCGAGCGCCCGCGAATCGGCGAGCGATTTCCTCCTGCGGGCCGCCGCGCGTGGGGTCACCCATCTATTGGGAACGCCAACTCATTGGCGGAACGCCCTGATGAGCCCATCGGCTCGCAGGCTTGCGCTTCAATACGTCCGCCTGTCGGGAGAAATCGCCGACCAGGCAGTCCTCGATCACCTCCGGGCTTTCTATCCAGCGGCCGCCGTCGTGCATGCGTTCGCTTCGACGGAAGCCGGCGTGGGGTTCGAAGTCGGCGACGCTCTGGCGGGATTTCCGGCGAGCCTGATCGGGCGCGACGGCGCCGGCGTGGAGATGAAGGTCAAGGACGGCTCGCTGCGGATTCGCTCGGCGCGAACCGCAGCCCGGTATCTGGGCAGCCGCTCGGAGACTCTCCCGGATGCCGACGGCTTCGTCGACACGGGCGACATCGTCGAGCTCCGCGGCGAACGCTATTACTTCGTCGGCCGAAGGGACGGCGTCATCAACGTCGGCGGCCAGAAGGTGCACCCGGAGGAGGTCGAAGCGGTGATCAATTCTCACCCGCAGGTGCGCATTTCGCAGGTGCGGGCCAAGAAGAACGCCATCATGGGAGCGCTCGTCGTCGCTGACGTGGTGCTGAACGGAGAAACCGGCGCCGCGAACGCGCGCGGCAAGGGACTCGAGCACGCGATCCTCGAGCACTGCCGCGCGGCGCTTCCCCGGCACAAGGTCCCGGCGGCGATCAACTTTGTTTCTTCCCTGGCCGTTGCCCCGACAGGTAAGATCGTGCGCAGGAATGCGTAATGTCCTCGTGACGGGCGGCAGCCGGGGGCTCGGCCTGGGCATCGCCCGCAGGCTCGCGGCGGCGGGGTACCGCGCCATCGCCGTTGCGCGGAAAGAGAGCGACCCGCTGCGCGCGGCGATGAAGGAAGCCCAACGCGACCATCCGGGATCGCTGCGCTTCGTCGCGTTCGATCTCGCCGAGATCGACGGCATTCCCCCGCTGGTCAAGGCGCTGCGCAAGGAATTCGGGCCGCTCTACGGGCTGGTCAACAACGCCGCCGTAGGTTTCGACGGCATCCTCGCGCTGATGCCCACTTCGCAGATCGAGCAGCTGGTGCGCGTAAATACGCTTTCGCCGATCGTCCTGACGAAGCACGTGGTGCGCTCCATGATGGCCGACGGCGGCGGGCGGATCGTGAACATCGCCTCGGTCGTCGGCTTCACCGGGTATAGCGGGCTGTCGGTCTACGGGGCGACCAAGGCGTCCATCATCGGCTTCACGCGCTCGCTTGCGCGCGAGGTCGGGCGCATGGGCGTGAATGTGAATTCGGTCGCCCCCGGCTTCGTGGACACCGACATGACCCGCGGGCTCAAAGCCGAGCAGCGGCAGCAGATCGAGCGGCGCAGCGCGCTGCGCCGCCTTCCCGACATCGACGACGTGGCCTGTGCCGTCGAGTTTCTTCTCGGCGAGGGCGCGAAGAGCATCACGGGAACCGTCCTCACGGTGGATGCCGGCAATACCGCCTAGAACTTCCGCTGCCAAGGCGTGGCTGCGCGCGCTCGAGCTGACGGCGCCGATCGCCAGCCATCCTCGGCGCATCCTCCCCAGCGTGATCGAGGAGCTCGCCGAAACATGCGGCGAGGCGCCGGCGCTCCTCTCCGACCGCGAGCGCCTGACCTATCGCGCGCTCGCCGAGCGGTCGAACCGCTATGCCCGCTGGGCGCTGGAGCAGGGTCTGGCCAAGGGCGAGACGGTCTGCCTGCTGATGCCGAACCGGCCGGAGTACATGGCGATCTGGCTCGGCGTCACTCGCGTCGGCGCCGTGGTGTCGCTGCTCAATACCAATCTGGTCGGCCCTTCCCTCGCGCACTGCATCAATATCGTCGCGCCCAGGCACATCATCGTCGCCGCCGAGCTGATCGACCGGCTCGCCACGGCGCTGCCGGGCCCGGCGGGCGCGACGCAGGTCTGGGCGCACGGCGCCGGGCCGGGCCCATTCCCGCGCATCGATGTCGACATCGAGCGATACGCCGGCGAAAAGTTGAGCGCGGCGGAGCTCAGGCCGCCGAGCGTCGAGGACCGGGCGCTCCTCATGTACACCTCGGGAACGACCGGGCTGCCCAAGGCGGCAAACATCAGCCACTTTCGGCTGATGCAGTGGAGCCATTGGTTTGCCGGCATGATGGATAGCCACCCGGGCGACAGGATGTACAGCACCCTGCCGATGTATCACAGCGTCGGCGGCGTGCTGGCGACCGGCGCGGTTCTGGTCGGCGGCGGCTCGGTGGTGATCCGCGAAGGATTCGCTGCCCGCCAATTCTGGGACGACATCGTCCGCTGGGACTGCACGCTGTTCCAGTACATCGGCGAGCTGTGTCGTTATCTGCTGCGTACCGATCCCCTTCCGCATGAGGCGGAGCACCGCGTCAGGATGTGCTGCGGCAACGGGTTGAGACCCGATGTATGGCACGAGTTCAAGTCGCGCTTCCGCATTCCGCGGATTCTCGAGTTTTACGCAGCCACCGAAGGCAACGTTTCCCTGTTCAATGTCGAAGGCAAACCGGGCGCCATCGGCCGCGTTCCCTCGTTTCTCGCGCATCGATTCCCGGCCAGGCTGGTGAAATTCGACGTCGAGAAGGACGCGCCGGTCCGCGATGAGCAGGGATGGTGCATGCGCTGCGCCGCCAACGAGATCGGAGAAGCGATCGGCAGGATCCACGCGGATGCGTCGAATGTCGCCGGCCGATTCGATGGTTACACCAGCCAGGAGGACTCGGAAAAGAAGATCCTGCGCAGCGCGTTCGAGCCTGGAGACGCCTGGTTTCGCACCGGCGACCTGATGCGGCAGGACGAGGCGGGCTACTTCTATTTTGTCGACCGGATCGGCGATACCTTCCGCTGGAAGGGCGAGAATGTCGCGACTTCCGAGGTTTCCGAAGCGATCTGCGAGTTCCGCGGCGTGAGGGACGCCAATGTCTACGGCGTGCAGATTCCGGGTACCGAGGGCCGGGCCGGAATGGCCGCCCTGGTCGCCGAGGATGACCTGGATCTGGCGGCATTCCGGGCGCACCTGATCGCCCGCCTGCCCGCGTACGCGCGTCCCTTGTTCCTGCGTCTCCGCAGCAGGATGGAACTGACCGCCACCTTCAAGTACACGAAGCACGAATTCGTGCGCCAAGGCTACGATCCGGCGGCCACCGCCGACCTCCTCTACTTTGACGATCCGGAACGCCAGGCATTCGCACGGCTCGACCAGGCGCTCTATGAGCGCATCCAGGCCGGCCAGTTCCGCTTGTGACTGGCTTGCGGTATGTTGCTCGAACGGGGAGGGATTATGAAAAACCTTGTAGCGGTTGCGGGAAACGGGCTGCTCGACCGTCGCGCCTTTCTCCGCGGCGGCGCCGCGCTCGCGGCGGCCATGACGGGCTACACGCTGGCCGGATCGGCGGCCGCCGCGCCCCTGGCCGACGACCCGTGGAGCAGGGCGCCGGGCACGAATGTCCCGGCTTACGGCGTTCCGTCGCGGTTCGAAAAAAGCGTCGTGCGCACACTCAGCAACCCGAACGGCGAGCCCCGAACTCAGCACGGCCGTACGCCGCATCACCTGCTTCATGGCACGTCCACCCCGAACGGCCTTCACTTCGTCATTTCGCACGCCGGTGACGCCGATATCGATCCGGAGAAGCACCGCCTGGTGATCCATGGCCTGGTGAAACGGCCGCTGCTGTTCGGCCTCGACGCGCTGGCGCGCTATCCGATGGTGTCGCGCATGACCTTTGTCGAATGCGGCGGCAACAGTGCTCCGCTGTTTTCCCGCGAGCCGATCCAGGCGAGCGTGCAGGCGCTGCACGGGCTTGCCTCCTGCGCGGAATGGACCGGGGTGATGCTGTCGACCCTGCTCGAGGAAACCGGTGTCGACCCCAAGGCGAAATGGCTGGTCGCCGAAGGCGCCGACGCGCCGGCGCTGAGTCGCAGCGTGCCGATCGCCAAGGCGCTCGACGACGCCATGATCGCGCTCTACCAGAACGGCGAGCGGCTGATGCCCGGCAACGGCTATCCGCTGCGCCTGCTGCTTCCCGGCTGGGAAGGCAACATGAACGTGAAATGGCTGCGCCGCCTGAAGCTGGTCGAGGCGCCCGCGATGAGCTACTACGAGTCGCGGACGTACGCGCCCATCCTGCCGAACGGAAAGGCGTACCAGTTTTATTTCCTGCAGGAGGTGAAGTCCTTCATCACCCACCCGTCGCCGGGGCTGATGCTGAAGGCGCCGGGCTTCTACGAGATATCCGGCATCGCTTATTCGGGCAACGGCCGCATTTCCAAAGTGATGGTCTCGGCCGACGGCGGCCAGAGCTGGGCGCAAGCGGCCTTGCACGAACCGGTGCTCAGCAAGGCTTTTACGCGGTTCCGTGTCCCCTGGAACTGGAATGGCGGCCCCGCCGTATTGCAGAGCCGGGCATGGGACGAGGCGGGCAACGCGCAGCCCACGCGCGCCCAGATCATCGCGGTGCGGGGGCAGACCGCGAAAGTGCCGCCGGTCACCGCCTTCCCGAGCCAGCACTACAACGGCGTGACCAGCTGGGCGATCAGCAGCGCGGGGGCGGTAAGCCATGTCTACGCATAAGCTGACCGCTGCGCTGTCGATTTTCGCGGTCAATTTCGGCTGTCTCGCGGCAGGGCCCAACCTCGGCAAGCCCATCGATAGCGCGGAGATCGCCGCCTGGGACATCAGCATCCCGCCCGACGGCAGCGGCTTGCCGCCCGGAAGCGGCACGCCCGCGCAGGGCGCGCCGATCTACGCGCAAAAGTGTGCCGCGTGCCACGGCGAAAACGGCAAAGGCGCGGCGAATGCCGCCGTGGTCGGCGGCGCCGAGCTCACCAGCGGCATCGACACGGTGAAGACCATCGCCAACTTCTGGCCCTATTCGACGACGCTGTTCGATTTCATCCGGCGCGCGATGCCGTACCAGCAGCCGGGGACGCTCAGCAACGACGAGGTCTACGCGCTTACCGCTTACCTCCTCGCGCTCAACAAGCTGATCGGCGAGAGCGAGGCCATGAACGCCCAGACGCTGCCGAAGGTGAAGATGCCGAACCGGGACGGATTCATTCCGCGCTTTCCAGACAAGTTGTAGCCATGCCTGTCGCGCGCCTTGCCGTCCTGGCGTGCGGTGCGCTCGTCTCGCTATGCGCTTGGGCGCAAAGCTGGCCAAGCAAGCCGATCCACCTCATGCTCGGCTATACGACGGGCGGCGCAGCCGATGCCATGGCGCGGCCGCTCATCGCGAAGATGGAGCCGGCGCTCGGCCAGCCGCTGATCATCGATTACCGTCCCGGCGCCGGCGCCACCGTCGCCGCCCAGGCTACGTCGGCTGCCGCGCCCGACGGCTATACGCTGCACCTCATCGACGCCGGGCCGATGACCATCGTGCCCCACGTGACGAGGGTGACCTACGATCCCCTGTCGAGCTTCACGCCGATCGGTTTGGTTTGTTCCGGCGGCACCGCGATCGTGGTGCACCCGTCGGTGCCGGTGAATTCGCTCGACGATCTGATCCGTCTGGCAAGAGCCCAGCCGGGCAAGCTCAGCTACGGCACCTCGGGCGTCGCGGGCGCCGGGCACATGGCGGCCGAGCTGCTGCAGATCGCCGCGCAGATGAAAATGGTGCACGTCGCTTACAAGGGTGGCGCGCCCGCGATGACCGATCTGCTCGGCGGCCACATTCCGCTGCTGTTCGCCTCGATGGGCACCGCGGTGCCCCACATCAAGTCGGGCAAGATCAAGGCGCTCGCGGTCACCTCCAGCAGCCGCGTGCCCGCCATACCGGACGTGCAGACGGTCGCGGAGCTCGGCTTTCCGGGATTCGAGGCGCTGGTCTGGTTCGCGGTCGTCGGGCCGGCGAAGCTGCCGGCGGAGGTGGTCGCGAAGCTGAGCCGGGCGCTCACCAGTGCGCTCGACGACCGCTCAGTCCAGGACGCGATCCGCGCGCTCGGCTACGATCCGGCGCCCGGCACGCCGGCACAGCTCGCCGCAACCATCCGCGACGACCTCGAGAAGTGGCGCAAGGTGGTGCGCGAGGGGAACATCCGGTCCGAGTGAAAGGTCGAGTGCCCCGGTTTCATTCGATAGCGGCCGGCCACGGCTTGCGTCCTGCGCCCCCGCGCTTAGAACGTATTCGGCATCACTTGGGAGGTTTGGGAGGTTTTAGCAACAGGGTGGAGCTGGTGGTGCTCGTCACCGCTTGGGTCAGCGTGGTGGTCGTCGTGGGGTTGGCCGGATCCACTACAGGGGTCAGCATGATCTTGTCGGCGCCGGTCACGACCGGCGCCAGCGGGACGATGGTGAGCGGCGCTGTCCGAATTGGAGTCGATGTCTTTGTCCGTGCTGTCTGAATGGTTGGTGACGTCCCCGGCGCGTCGATGGGGGTCAACAAAAGGGTTTGTTGCTTGACCTGCAGAATCGGCGTGGGTCGGCCGAAGAGGGCTGCCGGCGGCGCGACCAGTACCGGCGCGGTGCCCTGTAGAGCAGCGAACGCGGTCTGGTCGCGGCTGACGAGCAGCATGACGCCGGCTCTGTTCTGCATGCTTGTCACGCCCTCGAAGACGCGGTCGTAGGTTCCCGCCGGGACCTCCCCAGAGGCCGCTTGCGGCGGTACATGGACGATCTCGAAGTCCGTGCCGCGCACGCCAATAGTCACCGTTGCCGTAGTGATCCGGTAGCGTTCGCGATTTTGGCGTCCGATCACGCCCGTGATCGTGCGCAGCCCACCCTTCAGCACCGACATCAAGAAGCTGGCGTTGCGGTCCTGCTCGCCCGCGTAAGAGAACCTTTCGAGCTTGATTTCGGTATCGCCGCGCACCGACATCAGCGCGCCGTCGGTCATGCGCAGCTGGGCGAGCGCGCCCGCTGCGGTGACGATGGATTCGCCTTCGTAGAACTCGGTCGCGCGCTGCGCCGCGCGCTGTGGGGCGCCTTCGCGACCGACGCGCACGTCGCCGACGACGGAGAGGAATCGACCGGCTTCCGTGCCTTGCGCGCAGACCGGGCCCGCGGCCGCGACCAGCGCCGCGAAGAGCATCAGGGGCCAGCAAGATTTAACAAACATTTGCACGTATCCTCGCTAGAAGTCCAAGCGCGGACAGTACTTCCCGCGCTGTACCCCGCCAAGGAGAAATGCCCCAACTCTCTCGCTCAACGAACAAACATTTGCACTTTCCTCGCTAGAAGTCCAAGCGCAGATTGATTGACGCATCCGTCCGGTCGTACTCGAAAAGCGGAAGATTGCTCTTGTTCTTGTAGTAGACCACCTGTGGACGCAGCGACCAGCTTTTTGCGAACGACCATGTCATCCCGCCAGTAACGTCGTAGACGCTGTCCACGCGCTTCGTGTCGAAAAGCGCATTGACTTCAGAATACTTTCCGCGCTGAACCCCGCCAAGGATAAATACAACAACTCTCTCGCTCAGCGCGGTCTGGGCCGTCAGGCGCGCGCCCAGCAACGGTTTGTCGCCATCCGCCCGGCCGTTCATCGCCTTCTCGCGGCCGGCGAGGACGCTGAGGCCGAACGCGCCGCGTCCGTCGGCCGCTCCGCGCAGCCATCCGATCGCCATCTGGTACAGGTCGAAGTTGCTGACCTTGAACGGCTCGGGGATGAACCGGAAGCGGGTTGCCCCGGCATTCACGCTGAGCTGGTCCTGCTTGGTCAGAAGATAACGGTAATCCGCATTCAATCCAAAGCTGTCGCGGGTCTTCTCGTGGTCCAGCCAGTACCGTCCGCCATTTACACCGATGCGCACATTCGTCGCGCCTTCGCTGTACCCCACGCCCGCGCGCGCGTCGAGTGTTGAAAACTCCGCGACATCTACGTTGTTGTACCAACGGCCGCGCAAATCTCCGCCCCCGAATGCCGAGAAGCGCTCGGTCAGCGCGTGCACGAGCTCGCCGCCGAGCGAGAGCGCGTTGTAGTGGTCGCTGCGCTTCAGCGAGGACGGGGGCAGGATCAGCGTGTTGCCGTTCACCACGCTGATCTCGCTGGTCTTGGTCGCCGACTGTGAGTTCGAGTCGTACCCGAACCCATACTCTGCGTAGCCATAGCCGACAGTCTTCTTGCCGGCTATGGACTCATCCGCCGCCTTGCCGTAGATCTGCGCCTGCTCGCGCAGCCCCGGAGGCAGATTCTCGAAGCGCATCACCGTCTCGAATTCGAGCTTCGCGCGGGCGTAGTCGCCGAGCGCTAGGTACGCCCGCCCCAACTCCAGACGGACGCCGACATAGTTCGGCTCCTGCGCCAGGATGCGCTCATAGATGAAGCTTGCTTTGCTCGGGCGGCCGGTCTCGAGCGCCGAGCGGGCGAGCAGGTAGTCGAACTTGAGGTCGCCGGCGAGCCTGTCCTCGTGCGGCTCGAGCAGCTGGTAGGCATCGGCATAGCGGCCGGCGCGAACCAGCGCCTCGCCCTGCGCGACGATGTCGGCTTGGGCCCATGCCGCCAATGCGAACGCCCAAAAGAGCGCGGCGACGAAGGCGCGCCATGGAAATGCCACACTTTGATCGTAGTTCAGGGTGCCCGCAAAAGCAATTTGTGGAGATACTTGGGTAGACTTCCACGGTTGGAGCGTGAGTCTTTGACCTTCCATGGCACCCCGGACACGAATCGAACGTGCGACCTGTCCCTTAGGAGGGGACTGCTCTATCCACTGAGCTACCGGGGCGCGTCCCGCAATTTTACCGCTTGGGTATTTCGTTGATTCTGCTGCGACGGGTGGCTGTTGTGTTCTTCATCGGCTTGCTCCCGCTGCACGCGCAGCCGCAGGCCTGGGGCTGGGACGACGGCACCGTGCCCTACGTCAATACGCCGATGGAGATCGTCGAGCGCATGCTGCGCATGGCCGAGGTGAAGAGCGGCGATTACGTCATCGACCTGGGCTCGGGGGACGGCCGCATCGTCATCGAGGCGGCCAAGCGCGGAGCGCGGGGACTCGGCGTCGACTATGACCCGCGGCTGGTGAAGGCGGCGACCGGGAATGCAAGGCGGGCGGGTGTCGCCGACCGGGCGCGCTTCGAAACCCGCGACATCTTCGACACCGACCTGTCGCGCGCGAGCGTGATCACGATGTACCTGCTGCCCGATTTCAACGCCAAGCTCCTGCCGCGGCTGCTCAGGCTGAAGCCCGGCACGCGCATCGTCTCGCACGACGGCGGCATCGGCGACTGGCCGCCCGACGAGCGGCTCGAGATGCGCGCGCCGGAAAAGACGGTCGGCATCGGCGGGCTGTCGCGAGTGGAGCTGTGGATCGTGCCCGCCGACGCGCACGGCGTATGGTCGTGCGACCTGGGCGAGCATGGCGGCCCCTGGCGCTTCAGCATCGCGCAGAAATTCCAGGTGCTCGACGTGCGCGCGGCGGCGCAAGGGCGCGACCTCCTGGTGCGCGCGAGCCGCCTGCGCGGCGAGGAAATCAAGCTGGTGGTCACCGGCGTCGTGAACGACCATGCCTGGCATCACCTGTTCACCGGCACGCTGCGCGGCAACCGCATCGACGGCGAGGTGAGCGTGTCCGACGGCAACGTCTCGAAGGTCCATCCATGGCACGCGATGCGAGCGCAGTGAGTTCCGCGCCGAAACAGCTGCTGTCCCTTGCGGATGGCATCGTCCTGATTTGCGGCATGGTGATCGGCGCGGGCATTTTCAAGGCGCCGTCGATCGTCGCCGCCAATACCTCGAGCAACGCGGAATTCCTCTTCGTCTGGGTCCTCGGCGGGGTAGTGTCGGTGTGCGGCGCGCTGGTATACGCCGAGCTCGCCTCGCGCTACCCCGAGACGGGAGGCGAGTACGCCTATCTGGCGCGCGGCTTCGGCCGCGGCGCGGCGTTCGTCTTCGCCTGGTCGCGCATGACGGTGATCCAGACCGGCGCGATTGCCGCGGTGGCGTTCGTGTTCGGCGACTACGCTTCCGAGATGTTCCGCCTTGGCGACAGGAGCTCGGCGATCTACGCCGCGCTCGGCGTGGTGGCGCTCACGCTGCTCAATTTCGCCGGCACCATCGAATCGAAGACGCTGCAGAAGATCATGCAGGTCCTGCTGTTCGCCGGATTGCTTTTCATCGCGGTCGGGGGGCTGACGGGCGGCGTCCCCGCCAGGCCGGCGGCGCCGGCCAGCGGCGGCTCGTTCGGGCTGGCGATGATCTTCGTCCTGCTGACCTACGGCGGCTGGAACGAGGCGGCCTATCTTGCGGGCGAGGTGCGCGATCCGCGCCGCAACATGATGCGCATCCTGGTCGGCGGCATCCTCGCAGTCACCGTGCTTTACCTGCTGGTCAACCTCGGGTATCTCGCCGCGCTCGGCCTGGGTGGCATGAGGCAATCCAAGGCGGTGGCCGCCGACGTGATGCGCGTCGTGACCGGCGAGAAGGGCGCGCTGCTGCTCGCCCTGATCGTCTGCCTTGCCGCGCTCACTACGGTCAATGCCGCGATCTTCACCGGCGCCCGCACCAATTACGCGCTCGGGCGAGATTTCGCGCTCTTTGCGCGCCTGGGCCGCTGGCGCGAGGCGGGAAGCACGCCTGGAAACGCGCTGCTCCTCCAGGGCGTCATCGCGCTCGCGCTGGTCCTGATTGCATCCTTCACACCCGATGGGTTCAGCGCCATGGTGGCCTATACCGCGCCGGTGTTCTGGACGTTTTTCCTGCTGACCGGCCTGACGCTCTTTGTGTTCCGGAAACGAGGCGGCGACGCTCCGGCATTCCGCGTTCCCCTCTATCCGGTCGTGCCACTCGCGTTTTGCGCCATGTGCGCCTACATGCTTTACTCGAGCGTCAACTACGTGCGCTTCGCTGTGGAATTCGGCGTGCCTGTGCTCGCCGGTCTGATCATCATGTTTGCCGGCATCCCGCTTTATTTCCTGGCCAGAAGAAAGACGTGACGCTCACCGAGCTGCGCTACGTCGTCGCCGTGGCGCGCGAGCGCCATTTCGGCAGGGCGGCGGAGACCTGCTTTGTGTCGCAGCCGACGCTCTCCGTGGCGGTGAAGAAGCTCGAGGCAGAGCTCGGCGTGACGCTCTTCGAGCGCGGCTCGGCGGAAGTCACGGTCACCCCCGCCGGGCAGAAAATCGTCGAGCAGGCGCAACGCGTGCTCGAGGAATCGGCGCGCATCAAGGAGATCGCGGCCGCGGGCCGCGATCCGCTCGCCGGGCCGCTGCGCCTCGGCGCGATCTACACCATCGGGCCCTACCTGCTGCCCAAGCTGATCCCGATCCTGCGCCGCGCGGCGCCGGCCATGCAGCTGCACATCCAGGAGAACTTTACGCACCGGCTGGCCGAGTCGCTGAAGAGCGGCGAGGTCGACGTGATCCTGATCGCGCTGCCGTTCCATGAGCCGGGCGTCGAGATCCGCGCGGTGTACGACGAGCCATTCTTCGTCGCGGTGCCCAAGGGTCATCCGTGGGAAGGCAGGAAGCGCGTGACCTCGGACGAGCTGACGCGCGAGAGCCTCCTGCTCCTGGGCGAGGGCCATTGCTTCCGCGACCAGGTGCTCGAGATCTGCCACACCGTGCGCTCGCGCGAGCGCAATCCGATCGCCCGCACCGTGGAGGGCGGATCGCTCGAGACGATCCGCCAGATGGTGGCGGCCGGCGTCGGCGTCACCGTGCTGCCTGCGACTTCCATCGGCGCGGGCGGCACCGGCGACCTGATCCGCGTGCTGCCCTTCGCGCGGCCGGTGCCGGTGCGGCGCGTCGCGCTCGCGTGGCGGCGCAGCTTTCCGCGCCCCGAAGCGATCGAGGCGCTGCGCAAGGCGATCCTCGCCTGCAACCTGCCGCAGGTGGACAAGCTCGACAGTTGACTGTTGTCTGACAAGTCGACTAACGTCGGCACTTTACGGGAGGAGGGAGCCATGCGTACCTTGATTGCCGCTTGCTTGCTCGCCTTCGCAGCGGCTGCGGTGGCGCAGCCGGCGAAGAAGGTGCTTCGCATCCACACCGCCGGGCCGAACGATACCAACGTCGACAACACCAAGCTGGCGGTCGAGTTCGCGGACCGCGCGAACAAGGCGGCGGGCACGCTCGACGTGCGCGTGTTTCCGGCGAGCCAGCTCGGCCAGACGCGCGAGGTGATCGAGGCGATGCGCCTCGGCTCCGGCGCCGCCGGCACCACCGGCGGCCCCGCGGAGTACGCGTCGTTCGTGAGGCGCCTGGGCGTTCTCGGGCTGCCGTTCGAGTGGAAGAGCTACGAGCACGCGCTCGCGGTGCTCGACGGACCGGTCGGCAGGGAGCTCGACCAGGACATGGAGAAGGCGGGGTTCAAGGTGCTGTCGTGGGCGGTGAGCTGGGGCTTTCGCAACGTCGTGACGGCGAAGAAGGAAGTGAAGCAGCCTGCCGACCTCAAGGGCCTCAAGATCCGCACCATCCCCACCAAGGTGTTCGTCGCCGCGATCAACTCCATGGGCGCCAACGCGACGCCGATGAACTTCGGCGAGATCTACACTTCGCTGCAGAGCGGCGTGCTCGACGGCTTCGAGCACACGGCGGCGACCGTGATCTCGTTCAAGATGAACGAGGTCGCCTGCTGCATCGCGCTCACCAGGCACTTGATGGATCCGACCTTTCTCGTCTTCTCGCTCGCCGAGTGGCAGAAGCTCTCGCCGGCCGAGCAGGCGGCGCTGCAGAAGGCCGCCACCGATGCGGCCGAGGTGGTGCGCCGGATGGCGCCGCAGCGCGAAGGCGAGGCGCTCGCGCAGGTCAGGAAGCTCGGCATGAAGGTGAACGAGATCGACACCGCGCCGCTGGTGAAGGCGGCCATCGTGGCGCAGGACGAGCTGGCGAAGGAATTCGGGGCGGAGAAGCTCCTCGAGCAGATCAGAAACACGCGCTGATTTGAGAAGGATACTTGCCTGGATCGACCGCGGCGTCGAATACGGCGTCGCGGCGATCTTCGCGGCGATGTGCGTGGTGGGCCTGCTGCAGGTCTTCAACCGCTTCGTCCTCAACAAGTCGCTCAGCTGGAGCGAGGAGTTCCAGATCTTCGCCCATATCTGGATCGTGTTCCTCGCCATCCCGATCGCCTACCGGCGCGGCGCCCACCTTTCGATGGATTCTTTGCGCGCGAAGCTGCCGCGGCGCGCCGGGATCGTTTTCGATTACCTCATCGAGGCTCTGTGGATCTGGTTCGCCGTCGCGCTCATCTGGCTGAGCTACCGCGTGGCGATGGTGGCCAAGCTGCAGGAATCTCCCGGCCTCGAGATCCCGATGAGCTATCCCTATTACGCGATGGTGGTCGGCGGCGCGTACCTGCTGATGGTGGTGCTGAGAAGGGTGCTCAGGTACGCGCCATGATGATCTGGATCATGCTCGCGCTGCTGCTCGGGATGATGCTGGTCGGCATTCCGATCCTGCTGTGCATCGCCTTTGTCGGCTTCGTCGGCATCGCGGCGGAGCCCGGCATCGTGCTGCCGCTGTTCGCCCAGAAGACCTTCACGCAGCTCGACTCCTATACGCTGCTCGCGCTGCCGTTCTTCATTCTGGCCGGCGTGCTCATGTCGGCCGGCGGCATGAGCCAGCAGCTGGTGGACTTCGCGCGCGTGCTGGTGGGCTACCTGCGCGCCGGGCTCGCCCACGCGGCGATCGTGGCGAGCATGGTGTTCGCCGGCATCTCCGGCTCCTCGACCGCGGATGCATCCGCGATCGCGGCCATCGTCATTCCCACCATGAAGCGCTCGGGCTACAAGCCGGGCTTCGCCGCCGCGCTCATCGCCTGCGCGGGCACCATCGGCGCCATCATCCCGCCCAGCATGATCATGGTGGTCTACGGCGCCATCGCGCAGGTTTCCATCGGCGGCCTGTTCCTGGGCGGGATCATCCCCGGCATCCTGATCGGCCTGTTCCTGATGGCCACCGTGAAGCTCTACAGCTATCACCCGGACTACCCGGAGCTGCGGCGGGCCGAGGGCGCCTTCAGCCCGCGCGCCATCCTCGGCTCGCTGAAGACCGTATGGCCGGCGCTGCTCGCGCCGCTGATCATCATCGGCGGGATCCTGAGCGGCGTGTTCACCGCCACCGAGGCGGGGGTCGTCGCCTGCCTGTACGCCTTCATCGTCGGCTTTTTCTTCTACCGCAAGATCAAGCTGCGCGACCTGACCGAGATCTTCGTCGAGGCGGCGATCACCACCACCATGGTATCGGCGGTCATCGCGGTCTCGGGCGCGATGGGCTGGCTGCTCGCTTACATGCAGTTCAACGACATGGCAATCGCCTGGGTGACGACGGCGTCGCAAAGCCCTCTTATGGTGCTGCTGATCTTCGCCGTGGTGATGGTCGTGCTGGGCACCTTTGTCGATTCGCTCGCCATCCTGCTGGTGTTCGCGCCGGTCGCGGTAGAGCTCAGCAAGCGCTACGGCATCGATCCGCTGCAGATGGGCCTGGTCATGGTGATGTGCAACCAGATCGGCGCGGTCTCGCCGCCGACGGCGCCGCTGCTTTTTGTCACCACCAACATCGCCAAGACGACCTTCGACGACACCAACCGGCACGTCTGGCCTTTCTTCGCCGCGGAATGCCTGGTGCTGCTGCTGGTGATTTTCATCCCGGGCCTGTCGAACTGGATCCCGCGCTACTTCCTGGGCTGAGCTAGACTCGGCGGCATGAGCCCCAAGCAGGAATTCTGGGTGAAAGCCCTGGCAGTAGCGCTGTTCGCGTTCGTCGCCGCCGCCGCTTTCTCCGCTTACCTCAAGCCCGGAATGCTGATCGAATTCGCCAACCTGGTGCTCTGCTCATGACGCCCTCTCAAAGCGACAAGGCGGCCCGCTTTCGCGCGCTGCACCAGGGACCGGGCGCCTTTCTGATGCCAAATCCGTGGGACGCAGGCTCCGCGCGCATCCTCGCCGGGCTTGGCTTCCAGGCGCTCGCGACGTCGAGCGGCGCATGCGCCGGCACGCTCGGCAGGCGCGACGGCAAGGTGACGCGCGAGGAGGCGCTCGCGCATGCGCGCGCAATCGTGCTGGCGACTGACCTGCCGGTCTCGGCTGATCTGGAAAAGGGTTTCGGCGACGCGCCGGCGGCGGCGGCAGAGACGATCCGCCTTGCCGCCGGGGTCGGGCTGGTCGGCGGCTCGATCGAGGACGCGACCGGCGACAAGGATCAGCCGCTCTACGACCTCGAGCACGCCACCGAGCGCGTGGCCGCGGCGGCTCGGGCGGCGCGGGCGCTGCCTTTCGCGTTTACCTTGACCGCCCGCACGGAGAATTTTTTGCGCGGCAATCCCGACCTGCAGGACACGATCAAGCGCTTGCAGGCATTCGAGAAGGCAGGGGCGGACGTGCTGATGGCGCCGGGCCTGCCCGATCTTGCTGCGGTGCGCGCGGTGTGCGCCGCGGTGTCCAAGCCGGTCAACTTCATGGCCGGCATCAAAGGCAAGTCCTTCAGCGTCGCCGAGCTCCAAGCGGCCGGCGTGCGGCGGATCAGCCTCGCCACTTCGCTGTATCGCGCGGCGATGAGCGGCCTGCTCGACGCGGCACGGGAGGTCAATGAAAAGGGCAGCTTCGGCTATCTCGAGCGTTCGCTGACCACGCCGGAGCTGAGCAGCTTCATGGAGAATTGAGATTCATGCACGACGAGAAGATCAAGGTGCGCACCGAAAGCGGTCAAACCATCGAAGTCGTGGTCCTGAACAAGCGGGCCGAGTGGATCGACGTGGTCCTCGGTGAAGGCATCCACAACGTCAAGTGCCAGCTTATTCCGACCCGCAACGGCATGGCCTACGTCGGCAAGGTGATGGGACGGGAAATTGTCTACGAGCGCAGTCGCGAGCAGGTTCAGGCCGATATCGACCGGCTCAATCCGGCGCTGCGCAAGCCAAGACCGCGCTAGCAATTGCTTCAGCGCCTACGCGGGCGTAAGGTACCGTCTTGTCATGGAGGAGTGGCATCGATGGCCAAGCTCAATGTCAATGGCAGGATCCGCGACGTGCAGGCGGAGGCCGACACCCCGCTGCTGTGGGTGATCCGCGAGCAGGTGGGCCTCACCGGCACCAAATACGGCTGCGGCGTCGCGCAGTGCGGCGCCTGCTCGGTGCATATCAACGGCGAAGTGCGGCGCTCCTGCTCCATTCCCGTCGGTACGCTGAAGGCCGCCGACAAGATCGTCACCATCGAGGGGCTTTCGGCCACCAGCTCGCATCCCGTGCAGGAGGCATGGGCGGCACTCGACGTGCCGCAATGCGGCTACTGCCAGTCGGGACAGATCATGGCGGCGGCCGCGCTGCTGAAGAAGAACCCGAAGCCGACCGACAAGGACATCGACGAGGCGATGACCAACATCTGCCGCTGCGGCACCTATCAGCGTATCCGCGCGGCGGTCCACATGGCCGCCGGAAGGAAGGTTTGACATGAATCGCCGTAAATTCATCCTCCACTCCGCGGCCGCCGCGGGCGGCGGTCTCGCGCTCGGCTTCAGCCTGCCTTTTGGCTTCTCCACTGCCGGTGCACAGACTGCGGCCGCTGCCGGAGCCGAGATCAATGCCTGGGTGTTCGTGAAGCCCAACGACACTTGCGTGATCCGCATCGCGCGCTCGGAGATGGGGCAGGGCACGATCACGGGCCTCGCCCAGCTCGTCGTCGAGGAGCTCGAGTGCGACTGGAAAAAAGTCGCCACCGAGCAATTCACCGCCGGGCAGAACCTTGCCCGCAAGCGCGTGTGGGGCGAGATGTCCACCGGCGGCAGCCGCGGCATCCGCATCTCGCAGGACTATGTCCGCCGCGGCGGCGCCGCGGCGCGCATGATGCTGCTGCAGGCCGCGGCCGACCAGTGGAACGTTCCGGTCGGCGAAGTCACGGTGGCGAATGGCGTCATCACGCACGCGGCATCGCAGCGCTCGACGACCTACGGCAAGGTCGCCGGCGCGGCGGCCAGGCTGACCCCGCCGGACCCGAACAGCATCAAGCTCAGGGACCCGAAGGAATGGAAGATCGCCGGCAAGCCCATGAAGCGGCTCGACACCGCCGACAAGCTCAACGGCGCCAAGATCTATTCGATCGACCTCAAGCTGCCGGGCATGCTGCACGCCGCGGTGAAAGCTTGCCCGGTGTTCGGCGGCAAGCTGGTGAGCTATGACGAAAGCAAGCTGTCGGGGCGGCCTGGTGTGCGCGGCGTCGTGAAGGTGAACGACTCGACGGTCGGCGTCGTTGCCAACACGTGGTGGCGGGCCAAGACGGCGCTCGACGCGCTGCCGATCGTCTGGGATGAAGGCGCCGGCGCGACGCAATCGAGCGCGACGATCGCTGCGCGCCTCAAGGAGGGACTGACGGCGAGCGGCGAGCCGCTCGCCGGATGGCAGGAAGGCGATGCGCTCAAGGCGATCGAAGGCGCCGCGAAGAAAGTGGAAGCCGTCTACAGCACGCCGTTCCTCGCCCACGCGACGATGGAGCCCATGAACGCGACCGCGAAGGTCACGCCGGACAGGGTGGAGGTCTGGGTGCCGACGCAAAACGCGGAGGCGTCGCTCGCCGCCGCGACCGAGGAGGCGGGGCTGCCGCTCGACAGAGGCGAGGTCTACAAGCTCGACCTCGGCGGCGGCTTCGGCAGGCGCGGTGGCACCCAGGATTACACGCGCCAGGCGGTCGCCATCGCCAAGCAGTTCCCTGGTATCCCGGTGAAGCTGATCTGGACCCGCGAGGAGGACCAGGCGCACGACTTCTACCGGCCGATCTCGCAGTGCAAGCTGTCGGCCGGCGTCGACGAGAGCGGCAAGCTCGTTGGCCTGCACATTCGCGTGTCCGGGCAGTCGATCAATGCGTTCCTGAACCCGCAGGGGATCAAGGACGGCAAGGACATGCGGCAGCTGCAGGGTTTGTGGAAGGAGCCGGGCGACGCGCAGTTCGGCTACACCGTGCCGAACTTGCTCATCGAATATGCGATGCGCAACACGCACGTGCCGGTCGGCCCCTGGCGTGGCGTCAACACCAACCAGAACGGCGTGTACCTGGAGTGCTTCATGGACGAGGTGGCCCGCGCGGCAGGGCGCGACCCGCTCGAGTTCCGCCGCGCCCTGATGGCCAGCCATCCGAAGCACCTGGGGGTCCTGAATGCGGCGGCGGACAAGGCGGGCTGGGGCAAGCCGCTGCCCGCCGGCGTGCATCGCGGCATCGCGCAGTTCATGGGATATGGCAGCTACTCGGCGGCCGTCGCCGAGGTGTCGGTGAGCGACAAGGGCCAGGTCAAGGTTCATCGCATGGTGCTGGCGCTCAACTGCGGCCATGCCGTCAATCCCGACCAGATCGCGGCGCAGGTCGAAGGCTCGGTGGCGTACGGGCTCACCGCGACGCTCTATGGCGAGTGCTCGGTCGAGAACGGGCGCATGGTGGAATCGAACTTCCACAACTACCCGATCATGCGGCTCGCCGAGATGCCGAAGGTCGAGACCGTGATCGTGCCGTCGTACGACTTCTGGGGCGGCGTCGGCGAGCCGACGATCTGCGTGGTGGCGCCATCGGTCATGAACGCCATCTCCGCGGCGACCGGCAAGCCGGTGCGCAGCCTGCCGCTGAAGAAGCTCACGCTCGCGTAGCGCATGGTTACCAACGCAGGCCTGGTGATCCGCCCGGTCGTCGGGCTGCTCTTTCTGGTGGCCGGCATACTGCTGCTCAGGAACTCCTCATCGCGCGCCGGTGCCTGGATGATCATCGTGGGCGCGCTGCTGCTCCTCGGGTCGGAGCTCTACGGCGTGTTCACGCTTCGACCATTCGTCGGCAGGAACTATGACGAGGCGTGGTACGAGCAAATCGCCACGGTAGACGCGCTCTCCACTCTTGGGTTGTTCGTTTGCGCGGTCGGCCTGGTAGGACTCTCCTGGAGCCGAAGAGCTGGCTGATCTGCATGGCGCCGAGGCGCCGTCCGAATGGGTGGTGCGCTGGGGGCAGCTGGTGACGCGCGGCCCGGTGCTCGATGTGGCGAGCGGGGCGGGACGGCATGCGCGGTACTTTGCCGGGCGCGGGCTGGCGGTCGTCGCGGTAGATAGCGTTCCGCAGTTGATTCCCGGCGTGACGTTCGTGCAGGCCGACCTGGAGAACGGCCAGCGCTGGCCGTTCGAAGGTCAACGCTTCGCGGCCGTGGTCGTTACTAATTACCTGCACCGGCCGCTGTTTGCGCAGCTCGAGCAGGCGGTAGACGAGGGCGGCGCGCTGATCTACGAAACATTCATGGCAGGGAACGAGCGTTACGGCCGGCCGTCCAATCCGGCATATCTGCTGCAGCCCGGGGAGCTGCTGCGTGCTTTCAAGACGCTGACGGTGGTGGCGTTCGAGCAGGGGACGGTGGAGCGGCCGAAGCAAGCGGCGATGCAACGGGTTTGCGCGGTACGAGCGCCGGCCGAAAGCGCTAGAATCGCGCCCTGAAAGGGAGCATTGCATGATTACCGGAAGCCTGGTTGCAATCGTCACGCCGATGCACGAGGACGGCCGCCTCGACATGGCGCGCTTCAGAAGCCTGATCGACTGGCACGTCGCCGAGGGCACCGACGGCATCGTGGTGGTGGGCACCACCGGAGAATCGCCGACGGTGGACGTCGAGGAGCACAAGGAGCTGATCCGCGTCGCGGTCCAGCATTCCCATGGGCGTATCCCCGTGATCGCGGGAACCGGCGGCAATTCGACCGCCGAGGCGATCGAGCTGACCGAAGCGGCGAAGAAAGCCGGCGCGACCGCATGCTTGTCCGTGGTGCCTTACTACAACAAGCCGACGCAGGAAGGCCAGTACCGCCACTTCCGCAAGATCGCGGAGACCGTCGACCTGCCGATGATCCTGTACAACGTGCCGGCGCGCACCGTCGCCGATCTGCAGAACGACACGGTGATGCGCCTCGCGCAGGTGCCGGGCATCATCGGCATCAAGGACGCGACCGCCAACATCGAGCGCGGCACCGATCTCATCAAGCGCGCGCCGCGCAACTTCGCGATCTACAGCGGCGAGGATTCCACCGCGCTCGCGCTGATCCTGCTCGGCGGCCACGGCGTGATCTCGGTGACCGCCAACGTGGCGCCGAAGCTGATGCGCCAGATGTGCGCGGCGGCGCTCGTCGGCGACGTGAAGAAGGCGCGCGAGCTCAACCTGCGCCTGCTGCCGCTGCACCAGCGCCTGTTCGTCGAGGCAAACCCGATCCCGGTCAAGTGGGCGCTCGCCGAGATGGGCATGATCGAATGCGGCCTGCGGCTGCCGCTGTCGCCGCTCGCCGAGAAGTTCCATCAGACGCTGCGCGAGGCGCTGCACGAGGCGGGCATCGCGCTGCCGGGGCTGCGCGTGGTGGAGGGCCGCGCCTGATGAGGAAAATCGCAGTTGCCGGCGCGGTAGCGCTGCTTGCCGGCTGCGGCACCAGCCTCTTCGACAGCAAGGTCGACTACAAGTCGGCGGGCACGCTGCCGAACCTCGAAGTGCCGCCCGATCTCACCGCGCCGGCGCGCGATACCCGCTTCGTCGTGCCCGAGACCGGCAAATCCTCGGCCACGCTTTCGGGCTACCAGGCCGAGCGCAAGGAGCAGGCGCGCTCCGGCAACACGGCGGTGCTGCCGCAGGTCGAGAGGATGCACATCGAGCGCGCCGGCGCCGAGCGCTGGCTGGTGGTGCAGGACCAGATTCCCGAGAAGCTCTGGCCGCTGGTGAAGGACTTCTGGCAGGAGAACGGCTTTCTCATCAAGACCGAAGCGCCCGAGGCCGGCGTGATGGAGACCGACTGGGCGGAGAACCGCGCCAATATCCCCGAGGGGGGAGTCCGCTCGCTGCTGGGCAAGTTTGTCGACCAGATCTATTCCACCGCCGAGCGCGACAAGTTTCGCACGCGGCTCGACCGCACTCCCGACGGCAAAGGCACCGAGATCTATATCAGCCACCGCGGCATGAAGGAGGTCTACACCACGCCGCGCGACGTGGCCGGAACGACGGGCCAGACGATGTGGCAGCCGCGCGAGTCCGACGCGGGCCTCGAAGCCGAATTCCTGCGCCGCGTGATGGTGCGGCTCGGCGCGCAGGAGGAAAAGGCGAAGCAGCTCGCCACGGGCGGCGGGGCGCCGCTGCAGTCCCGCGCGGAGCTCAAAAAAGGCGGCGATGGCAACGAGCTGCTGAAGGTCTACGAGCCGTTCGACCGGGCCTGGCGGCGCGTGGGCCTGGCGCTCGACCGCGTCGGCTTTACCGTCGAGGACCGCGACCGGCAGAAGGGCCTGTACTTCGTGCGCTACGCCGACCCGGACGCGGAGATGGCCAAGAAGGACCGCGACCGCGGCTTCTTCTCGCGGCTATTCAGCTCGGACGATTCCAAGACCAAGGCCGAGCACTTCCGCGTCGAGGTGAAGCAGGACCCGGACGGCAGCCTGGTCAATGTGCTCAACAAGGACGGCGGGACGGAAGGCTCGCGTACCGCGCAGCGCATCCTCACCCTGCTGCACGAGCAGCTGAAATAGCCGTTGCTGCGCTTCGCCTCGCTAGCGAGCGGCAGCAAGGGCAACTGCCTGGTGGCCGAGGTCGGCGGCACGCGCCTGCTGGTCGACTGCGGCCTCAACCTGCGCGATACCGAGCGCAGGCTCGCTCGCCTGAACCTGATGCCGTCCGAAATCGACGGCATCCTCGTCACCCATGAGCACGGCGACCACGCCTGCGGCGTGTTCGATTTCGCCGCCGCGCATGACACCACCGTTTATCTCACGCACGGCACGCTCGGTGCATTAGGCGCCGAAGGAAAAGTCATCGAGGGGGTACGCATCAGCATCATCAGCAGCAAAGACGTTTTTTCAGTCAACTGCATGGAAGTGCGGCCCTTCACGGTGCCGCACGATGCGCGCGAGCCGGTGCAGTTCGTGCTCTCGGATGGCGCCGCGCGCCTCGGGGTGCTCACCGATATCGGATCGCCGACCGCGCACGTGGCGCAGACGCTCTCCGGCTGCGATGCCCTGGTGCTCGAGTGCAACTACGATGTCGAGATGCTGTGGAGCGGCGCCTACCCGAGGTGGCTGAAGGAGCGCATCGCCGGGCCGTTCGGCCATCTGGACAACAGGCAGTCCGAGGGGCTCCTCGGCGCGCTCGATTGCTCGCGGCTGAAGCACCTGATCTGCGCGCACCTGTCGCAGCAGAACAACCGGCCGGAGCTGGCGCGCGCCGCGCTTGCGCGCGCGATGGGATGCGGGGAAAGCTGGATCGGACTCGCCACCCAGGAGGACGGCTTCGGGTGGCGCGAGGCGTGAGCGCTGCTACAGCCCGACGGTGGTGCTGGAGACCGCCGGAAACGAGGCCGCCCAGATCTCCATGAAACGCCCGCGCATCGCCAGCCCTTCGGTCTCGTCGCCGAAGGCGAGCACGCCGCGGAAGAATTGCGCCACCGGCCGGCGCACGAAATGCTGGGAATCGAGCACCAGAAACGCGTCCTGCAGCTCGCGGATCTCCTCGTGCGTGCGGTTGATCTGCATGGCGTGCGAATAGCGCCCGAGGAGGCTCATCATGCGCGGGCACTGGCGCGTCAGGGGGTCGGTGCTGTGGAGCACCAGGTAGATGCGCCGCGTGCGGCTGGACATCAGGAAGCGCTCGAGGCGCGCGATGCGCGGCGGATCGTTAAGCCGCAGCCCGGCGCCGTCGGGGTCGAAGATGCGCAGCTCCCGCCCCGGCTGCTCCAGCAGGCGGTCGACCGCCGCCTGGAAATCGGCGTTGGTCTCGAAGCGCTCGTAAACGGTCTCGCTCATGTCGCCGCCTTCAGCCGCACGTAGCCCGCCCGATGCCAATCGTAGACCAGATCGGCGAGCGGCGCCCGCGCCAGGCGCGCGCCGGGCAACCGCCGCCGGTCGGCGAGCTCCTTCAGCAATGCGCGGTCCTTTTTCCCGACCGTAATACATTCGCCGTTGAGATAGAAGCGGTTGCCCGAATAAAGCAGCTGCGTCTTCGGATCGAGCTGCACTTCGGCGCGCGCCAGCGGGCGCTGGGAGCGTCCCGGCCTGAATACCACGTGCGGTTTCGGCGTGGTGAGGTACTGGCCGAGCACTGCCGAGGCGTCCGTCGGCGAACGCTTTATTTTTTCCACTATGGTTTCCGCAAAGCGAAGCATCTCGCGCGGGATCTGCGCCGGACGCGAGGCGGGCTGCAGGCGCGGGTCCCGGTAGGCGGCGTCGGGCAGGCCGCGCTCGTGCAGCCAGTCGAGGAGCGCGGCGCCGAGCTCCGCGCCTCGAGGCGCCCGGAAGCCGATCGAATAGGTGAAGCAGGGCTCGAGGGCGACGCCGTCATGGCGCCAGCCGGGGGGCACGTACAGGAGATCGCCTGGTTCGACCACATATGTTTTTCTGCCGACGCGCCAGCGGCGGCGCCCGCTCGCCTGCAGAAGAAATACGTCGTACGAATCGACGTGCGGCCCGACCCCGCCGCCCCGGGTGGCGAAGCTCACCATCACGTCGTCGAGGCGCGCCTGCGGCACGAAATCGAAGCGGCGCAGCAACTGGTCCGCGGCCTCGACGTGAAGATTCACGCCGCTGACCAGCAGCGTCGAATTTGTCTTTTTGAGGGAAATTTTTCTGAACGGCCCGTGCGCCGTGATCCACCGCCTGCCCGAGCGTTCCACCAGACGGGATTCAACGTCATCGCGCGCGGCCAACGCGGCGAGCGCGCGCTCGTCGACCACGCCCCGGAATGCCGGCAATGCGCCGCGCACGAAAAGCGGGCGCTTCTGCCAATGCCGGCGCAGGAAAGCGCGCGGCGTCAAGCCAGCCAGCAAACGTAGCCTCATCCAGGAATTATAGGAGTACGGTCTTGTCGCGATTGCGCGACAAGCGTGCGGCGAGGAGTTGTCAAATGAAAAATGATTTGGAATAGAATCGGCGCACATGCTGCAACCTGGACAACCCGCGCCGTCCTTCGCGCTTCCCGACGCCGACATGCAGACGGTGAGCTTGCAGGCGTTCCGCGGCAAGAAGCATGTGGTGATCTATTTCTACCCGCGCGACGGCACGCCCGGCTGCACCCTGGTGACCACCGATTTCTCCGACCACGAGGACCAGTTCGACAAATTCGACTGCGTGGTCCTCGGCGTGTCGCCCGATGACTGCCTCACCCACGCCGATTTCCGCGACAAGCACGGCGTCACCATCGCGCTGCTCTCCGATCCCGAGGGCGAGGTGTGCCGGAAATACGGGGTGCTGCAGGAAAAGGAGAGCGAGGACGGGGCGCGGCGCGAATGCCTGATCCGCTCCACCTTCGTGATCGACAAGAAGGGCGTCATCCGCCATGCCGCCTACGACGTCAAGCCGCGCGGCCACGCCGCCGAGGTCTACGGCCTG
>Ga0210382_10000105_pt1 | contig 32678 bp, 34 predicted proteins | sample PLMedo_FD_155452 | JGI IMG/M metagenome (GOLD analysis project Ga0210382, IMG submission 155452) | Groundwater sediment microbial communities from an aquifer in East River, Colorado, USA - PLM0_60_coex redo | ecosystem: Environmental > Terrestrial > Soil > Riparian zone | place: USA: East... | reverse complement strand
TGCTCGAGGTTGCGCGGATACAGCGTCGCCGCGCCGCGTCCAAACCGTGTCCCCAGACCGGGGACGCTAGAGCTGTGTCATATCCTGGCCTGGTTTTCGATGGCGACGACTCCGAGGCCACGCCAGAACTTCTGGCACACGTGGTTGAACTCGTTGTCGAGGGTCGCGCCGCCGAGCGCGAAGATGCCCGGCGTCATGTTCACGACCTTGCCGTTGGGGAGGCTCTCGATGAACGTCTCGTCGCGGGTCTCCTTGATCAGCTCCGCGACGCGGTCCATCGCCCACTCGCGCTCGACGACTTCCCAGCCGCTCGCACCGGGTTTGCGATGCAGGACTTTCGTCTGGCGGTTCGGATTGACGTGCAACTGGTAGATCGCCGCGCCCTTCGGGCAGAGCGTGCCTTCGTTGTGCGGGCTGCGCGGATCGCCTTCGATGTTGACGATCTTGTCGTCCTTGACGTGAATCAGGGTCGCGCACCCCACCGAGCAAAACGGACAGATACTCGGCACAGCCTTGGCGTCCCGGATGCGCAGCTCCTGCGCCTGGGCGCGAGCCGGCGCGAGCGTCACGCCGAGGCCGACGAGCCCGCCGATCGCGGTGCCGGCGCCCGCGCCGGCGGTCACTCGCAGGAAATCGCGTCGACTGACCTGCATATGCCCCCCTAGAAATCGAACCGCGTGCTGAGCAGGAGCTGGTTGCCCGCCAGGATATTGCCGCTACCGACCTTGACTTCATTGTGCAGCCACTCGAGGCCCACCGAGTACGGGCCCGCCGGCTTAAAACGGATCATCGGGGTGAACGTCCAGCTGCTGTAGCGGCGGGCCGCGGCCCCGATCGCGACGTTGCTGGCCTCGGTAACCACTGTGGCGTTGGCCAACTCCGTCGAGTCAGGCCGGTCGGTGCCGTAGAAGCCCCACACGCTCCACTTGGTGTTCAACGCGTAACCGGCTTGGAGCCAGGCGCCCCATCCCTTGAAGTCGCCGAACTGCACGATCTGGGCGATGTGGTGCGCCATCCCCGAGCCGATGTAGGCATTGCCTTGGAGGGTCAGGTCGCCCCGGGTCGTGTTGGCGCCCAGCTCAACCATGTAGCTCTTGATGCCGGGGTTGACCTTGTTATCGACGTGGGCCACGAGGTACCCACCCCACTTCGGAGTACTGTAGTCGAACCGTCCTTCGATCTGCGGCCCGGCACGCTCGCCCGCACTGGCTGCCGCGTCCGTGCCGGCATCGTCGCTCCAGGAGCCGCTGAGCACCGCCAACTGGAACCGCGTCGTCGCTCGCGCCGCCGGCGCGCTGAGGGTCTTCATGAACCTCACCTGGGTGAACCGCCAGCCGACGAACCCGCCCGACCCGTGACCCAGCGGGAACGCGAGGTGCGACGTCGAGACGGGAATGTTGCCCAGCAATAAGTCCCAGTCCTGCCCGATGCGGAGCGTGGTGCGGCCGTTCGTAAGGTCGGCGTACGCGAGGCGCAGCCGGGGCTGTGGTTGCTCGTCGGCGAATGCGCCTGGTGCGCCGGCGAACGCGCCGAAGAAGTCCAGCTCCACAGTGGCGTTGCCGCGCCACCCCTTGCTGACCTCGGGGCCGGCGAGCGCTACTGTGAGACGGGTGTTGCGCGCGTCACCCCCGTGAATCCAGTGGGGGCGCTCGACGAGGACGTAATTCGCTCTTTGCCCAGTGCCGATTCCGAAGTCGGCGTCTTGAGCGAAGAACGTCGCATCCACGATGCCGCGCAGCGTGATCGCGACGCCCTGGGTTGTTTTGACGTCTTGCGCGGCTGCGGGGGTAGAGAGTGCGGCGACTGCGGCGAGCCAACAAAGAAGTCTCGAACGCATAGCGACCTCCTCGAGCAGCAGGTCCATGACGCGATTCGGTACCACTCGTGCCACTGCACATTGTCATAGTCGACGCGCGGGCGTCAAGGGCTCCCGGAACACTAGCCCCTGGCGGGCGCGCGCACGTCCGACGGTTGCCAGATGCTGATCTTCCGGGTCTCGGGCATCAGGAACAGGCCGAGCAGGAACGCGACGGTCGGGCACCAACTGTGCTTGATAACCCAGACTTGTTCAGTCGGGACGAACGGCTGTGGCCAGCATCAAATTGCGCACCACCGGATGACTTGCGGCCATTGCCAGGCCAAGGTCGAGCAGGCGCTCAAGGGTGTGAGCCGGCGTGTACTCGGCGGTCGTCGACCTGCCGGACGGCGAAGCGGAAGTGGACTTCGACGACGATCGGGTGACGGCCGCACACCTCATCGGCGCGGTGCAGCAGGCGGGGTACGGCGCGAAGCTCGCGGGATAGCGGTTCAGTAGAATGGACGGCGCGACACACGGCCACTATGTTGCTCGCGTCCGAGAGTCATCGCGGAGGACTCGTTCGATGTCCGTCGAAGCACGCCCGGATCAGGTCATGCGGTACCCCGAGCGCTGGCTGGCCGTATTGCGGATCGCGGTCGGACTCTGGTTTCTCAAGGCGCTCTGGACCAAGTTGAGCATCACGCTCGCCTGGGGCGTGCTCCCGATCCCCACCGCGTCGGACCGGTGGATCCACACCATGCCCACGCTGGTGGCGCGGTACGCCGAGGGCAACCCGGTGGGATTCGTCCGCGAGTTCCTGCAGAACACCGTGATCCCACACAACGTGCTGTTCGCGCACCTCACCGCCTTCGGGGAGGCGGCGGTCGGGCTCGGGTTGACGTTCGGCTTTCTCACGTCGCTCGCGGCGGCGATCGGACTCGTGCTCGTCGTCAATTACGGCCTCGCCACGCAGTGGATGACGCCGAACCAGCGAGGCTTCCACCTCCTGCTCGCGGTCTGCATGGTGGCATTCTTTGCGGCGCGTGCGGGGCGCCAGTGGGGTCTGGACGGCTGGCTGCGCGTCAACCGCCCGGCGTCACTCTGGGCGCGACTACCGCTGGGGTGAGGGAGCGGGCGGCACGTACAGCACGTCGTACGGCTTCTCCCCAACCGCCACGGTGGCGATCACCTGGCGCCGGGGTAGGTCGATGACCGTGACCGTGTTGGTACCGCCGTCGGCGGTGTAGAGCCGCTTGCCGTCGGGGGAGAGCGCGATGCCCCACGGGCGCTTGCCGACCGCGATGCTGTCGACCACCGTGTTCGTTGTCGCGTCGATGACTATCACCCGCGCGCCGCGGCCCTCCGCCACGTAGACCCGCTTGTCGTCGGGCGAGATCACCACGCCGACCGGTTTCGTGTCGCCGACCGTGATGGTCGCGATCACGCTGTCCCGCGCCACGTCGATCACGGAGACCACGCCACCGATCTCGGCCGACACGTACGCGCGCGCGCCGTCCGACGTGAAGGCCACCCAGCGGGGGCGTGCGCCGACCGGGAAGCGGCGGATTTCTTTGCCGGCTTGCACGTCGATCACGGTGACGTTGTGGTCGGTTTCCGCGGTCACATAGAGCTTGCGTCCGTCCGGCGACACGGCGATGCCTTCCGGTTCGACGCCCACGGGCACGGCGAAGATGACCCGCTCGCTGTCGATGGCGACCGCCGTTGCCATGTTGGACTTCTCGTTGGACACGTACAGCATGCGTCCATCGGGGCTCACGATCACCTGCTCCGGGTCGATGCCCACCGGGATGGTGTCGACCATTTTGCGCCGAGCGACGTCGATCACGCCCACGGCGTCATCATCGCCCAGCGCGACGTACACGCTCCGACCGTCGGGGCTGAGTTTCAGCCCGCGGGGCCGGCGCCCGACGGGGATCGTGTCGACGACGGCGTTAGTGCGCGTCGAGATGACCGCGATGCTGTTGCCGCGCTCGTTGCTGGCATACACGACAGCGTCCGGCGCCGCCGCCCGCTTGCTGCACGCCGCGACAGCGCCCGTCAGGAGCAGCGCGGCCGGGACAATGCTTCGCATCAGTGTCATTCGCCCTCTCGTCCGTCAGGGATAACGGCTACTGAAAGATGGCTTGGTCTACGTTGCGGGCACTGTCCAGGCCGCGGATCCGATCCCGCCCACGGATGTTACGCAGCACGGCGCCGTTGAGGCTCGCGCCCGCGATGTTCACGTCGGTCAGGTCGGCGCCGGTCAGGTTCGCGCGCGTGAAGTTGACCTTGCGCAGGTCGGCCCCACGCAGGTCGGCGTCCGCGAGATCGGCGCCGGTGAGATCGGTGCGCATCACACCCATCGGCTGATTGCCAGGGTCCGCGCCCAGACGGGCGCCGACGAGCTTGGCGCGCGTGAGCCGGGCGTTGGCCGCCGCCGCGATCAGCCGGGCATCGCTCAAATCCGCCTCGCTGAGATCGGCGGCGGTGAGGATCGTGCCGTAGAGGCTCGCCCCGCGCAGATTGGCGCGGCGGAGGTTGGCCTCCCGCAGCACGGCCATATCGAGCACGGCGCCTTCGAGATTCACGTCCGTCGCTTCGACCGCGTCCAACTGCGCGGCGAACAGCTTCGCTCCGCCAAGGTTGGTTTGCACCAGCCGACAGCGCGACAGGATCGCCCGTTTGAAGTCCACGCCGCGCAGATCGAGTCCCGATAGATCGCTGCCCGACAGGTCGGCGGGGGCGCGTTCGCTCGCGTTTTCAAGTACGGCCAGCACCTGGTCGCGCGTGAAGCGGGGCGACTGATCGCTGGTCGCGAGGCGCCGCGCGAGCGCCAGCAGGGCCTTGGGCAGCAGCTCGGTGATGTTGCCCTTGATCTCGAACTCGTCGCGATAGGTGACCTGGCCCCGCGGGACGTCCACCATCGTGCCGTAGAGGAACCAGATCAAGTTGCTCAGCTTGCTGACCCGGCCAGCCACCACGCGGTCCACGCCGAGCGCACGGCCGAGTGCGATGAGGCAGGCGGGATCCTGACACCGTCCGGGGTCCTGTCCCAGCGACGCGAGCCCGGCGGCGACGCGGGACGGATCCAGGAGCGTGTAGTCACCCGTGGCGGCGAGGTGCGTGGCCAGCCACCCCTCCGCGCTCATGCCGCTCTCGGCGAGCCGGGCGCGCATCGCCGCCACGTCGGGGCGTCCGCTCACATCGACTACGAGAAACTCCACCACGGCCACCGATCGCGCAGCCGGACGGGAGGGGGGAAACGACATCGCGACCGCGGCGACCACGACGGCGGCGAGCGCGGCGAGCGCCGCGAGCGCCGCGAGAGACCGGCTCACGGCGCTGGCTGGTCCGACGCCCGATGGGGACGGCCCGGGGCGAGGCGACCGTCGCTCCGCGCCTTTATGTAGGCGTAGAGCTGCTCAATCTGCTGGGTATTCAAGAGGGCGTTCCAGGACGGCATCCCCTTTGCAACCCGCCCATCCGGTACCGTGGTGAGGAACACGTCGCGCGTCACGGTCCCCTGTGGTGACACCGAGTGGCGGAGATTGGGCGCGAGCGTGCTACCCAAGGCGTCGGTTCCATGACAGCGATAACAGTACACGTGGAACCACTTCCAGCCCTGGTATTCGTCATCGGACACGAGCAGGCTGTCGCGAACGGCGCGTACCGTTTCGCGGGCCGCCGGCGCGCGGCTGCCCGTCATCGCGCTACCGCCCGGGCTCTCGGAGCGCGCCAGCGGAAGCGTCGGGACGTGGTACTCTTCGAGAATGCGCGCGATCGCCGCCTGCCGACGCGCGATGATGTCGTTGAGTTGCTGACCCAGTGCGGCGCGATCCGCGCGCCGCACGCCCATCGCGATGTCGTACGCCATCGGGAGGCCGGTGCGATCATCGACGGAGTCCGGGAGCGGGACGACCGCGAGCGCCACCGATTCCCGGGGCGCGAAGTATCCCCCGAGCGGTCCCCAGACGATCGCTATGTCGATCTCGCCCCGGGCGACGGCGTCGATGATCGCCTCGGGACGCTGCGTGGCACTGTAGAACGTGCCGAAGCCCACCAGGTTACCGACCACGCCGCGCGCGGCCAGCGCCTGCGCCGGCGGCGGGTTCTGATAGTCGTCACCGATCAGGTTCACGCCGATCTTGAGATGCCGCAGCACCGTGTCGTCGAGCGACCGGATGCCCCGATCGCGGTCCTGCCGATACACGAGCACGTATGTCGAGCGGTAGTAGGGCTGCGTCGTGAAGACGGGGTCGTACGCCTTGGGCACGCCGATGAGCAGATCACACTCCCGCGCCTGGAGCGTGTTGCGCAGGAAGCCGCGACGCTGCGGCCACCACGTGTACTTGAGCGTGGCCTGCATCTCCTGGGCGAGGAACTGCGCGATCCGGTTCTCGAACCCTTCCTGGCGCTCGTTGGAGAAGGGGAGGTTGTCCGGGTCGGCGCAGACCCGGAGCTGCTTCGGGTCTTGCGAGTCGGCAAAGAGGGCGCCACTCACGAGAGCAAGCGACGCCGCACAGAGCAAGATGGCCACCAGTCTGACGAGTATGCGACTCATCGGTCTCCCAGTGTGAAAAGGGGCCAGATACTACACCCGGTGCGGGAGCCCTGTTCGCTCCCGCACCGGGTGGGCGTTGCTACAACCGATCTCTGCCCTGCGTTACGGCAGCACGAATACCGTCAACACGCCGCCTTGGTTGCTGTAATTGCCCGCGTCGCCAAACGCGCCGAGCGCGCCCAGCCCTGCGGTGGGATCCTCGGGCCCGATGTTTGCGGCGACGCCGATCCCGGCCCAGCCGCCGACTCCGGAGAGCACGGCCACATACTGCTTGCCGTCCGGCCCGGTGTAGGTCATCGGGTTGCCGATGATGCCCGACGGCGTCTTGAACCGCCACAGCTCACGGCCGGTCCGGGCGTCCACGGCCTTGAGCCAGCCTTCCATCGTACCGTAGAACACTACGCCGCCCGCCGTCGCCAGCGCGCCGCCGTAGGCGGCCAGCTGCTCCTTGATCTCCCACTTTACTGTGCCGGTGGTGGCGTCCCAGGCGATGAAACGGCCCCGGTTGGCGCCCGGCCCTGGATACATCCGGACGATCGCGCCGACGTACGGCTGGCCGGCCGCGTACTTCACTTCCACGCCCTCGTAGTCCATGCAGATGTTGTTCGCGGGAACGTAGAAGAGTCCGGTTTGTGGAGAGTATGCTGCGGGTTGCTGATCTTTGAAGCCGATCGCGGCGGGGCAGATGCCGGTGGTGTTCTTCCGTGCGGTGGTCCCGAACTCCGGGTTTCGCACCGGCAAGCCGGTCGTAAGATCGATCCTCGAGGCCCAGTTCACCGGCCCGAAGGCTTGAGCGACGAGCACTTTGCCGTTGGTGCGATCGAGCGTGTACCCGAAGCCGTTACGGTCGAAATGCACCAAGGCCTTGACGGGCCGGCCACCAACCGTGAGATCGGCCAGGATGTTCTCGTTGACGCCGTCGTAGTCCCACTCGTCATGTGGCGTCATCTGGTATGCCCACTTGACCTTCCCCGTTTCCGGGGTGCGGGCGAAGATCGTCATCGACCACTTGTTGTCGCCCGGCCGCTGATCGGGATTCCAGGTGCCCGGGTTGCCGACGCTGTAGTAGAGCAGATTCAGCGTCGGGTCGTACGAATACCAGCCCCAGGTCGTCCCGCCCCCACGTTTCCACTCGTCACCCTGCCACGTGGAGACGCCGAGGTCCCTGCCGCGGTGCGACGCATAGTTTGCGTTGGCGTCGCCTTCGATGCCCACTTCAGCATCCGGACCCGTGCTGTACATCGTCCAGATGTGCCGCCCGGTGTTGGCGTCGAACGCAGAGATGCGACCCCGCACGCCGAACTCACCACCGGAAATCCCCGCGATCACGATGTCCTTGATCACGATCGGGGCATTCGTCATCGTCGCGCCCGACTTGTAGTCCGTTGCTTCGGGGCCCGAGGGCGAGCGATCAGGATGCCTGGAGCGCCACAACTGCTTGCCCGTCCTTGCATCGAGGGCGAGCAGCTCACCGGCGAGCAGCTGGATGTAGAGCTTCCCGCTCGGATGGTAGGCCAGCCCGCGGTTCACGAGATCGCAGCACGCGATCGGCATGGCATCGCCCGGTTGCTCCGGCACGTGCTTCCACAGCATCGGCGCGCCCGGCTTGGTGAGATCGAGCGCGAACACGATGTTCGGAAACGCGCTGTGAATGTACATGACGCTGCCGACCACCAGGGCGTTGCCCTCGTGTCCGCGCAGCACGCCGGTCGACATCGTCCAGGATGCCTTCAGGGTGCCGACGTTTGCTGTGGTGATCTGGTTCAGGGGGCTGTACCGCTGGAGGTCATACGTTCGTCCGGTCGACAGCCACTGGCCCGGCGCCGGGTTCGTTAGATCCTGCGCGCCGGCCCCGCACACCACGACCAGCGACAGCGCGGCGGCGATTCCACCGGGGAGAATATTTGTGAATCGTTTCATATGCACACTCGGCTAGAGGTGAAAGACATCGAAGAAACACAAAATTGGGTAACTGAGCCGATCAAGGCTCCGCGGCGGCGACTGGAGGCCCGCGCTCACAGTTGGAGATGAGCGCCATAGGTGAGGAGATATCCCGAGGTCCGGGACATGTCAATCCGGGTGTAGGTGGGGGGCTTAATCCCTCACCGCCCGTTCGTGCCAGACACGCGCACCTTCCGCGCGACCCCCTCCTTCGAAAACCACGCCCTGCGCCCCGAGGACTGACCGGACCCGCTGCGCGAGCGCGCGACCCTCGGCCTCTCCTGCGACGATGCCGTAAACGGCCGGGCCCCAAGAGCTTTGGCCGACGCCGGCGGCCCCCCAATCCCGCAGCCGCTGGACCAGCATCGCGCTCCGTCCCGGCGCAAACACGCCGCCCTGGATAGGGGCGAACCATCCTCCCGTCACCCGCTGCACCTCTGAGAGAGCCGCCCCGAATGATGGCAGATCCGCCTCGGCCAGCGCGGGAAGGAGCTGCATCAGAACGATGTGAGCTACGCGCGCCACCTCCCCCGCGTCGGGGGGCGGGAGGTGCTCGAATGCGCTGGCCTCCTCCTCCCCCGATAGCCCTGGCGCTCCGCCCGGCACAGCGATCACCACGCGCCACGCCGTTGGCAGCGGCAGGCGGGCGAGCAGCGGTGCGGGGTCGTCGCTGTCCGCCCGCCGGCCGCCCTCGAGCACGAAGCCGCCATGGGCGAACGTCCAGGTCCCGATGGCGGAGCGGCGCGCCCGCCCTACCGCGCGGGCGAGTGCCGTCACATTGCTCGGGAAGCCATGGAGCTCGGCCAACGCGCGGGCTACGGCCAGCGCGAGTTGGGTCCCGGAGCCGAGGCCGGCGTGGGCGGGAATAACGCGATGCAGTCGGAATCGGGCGCCAAGCGATCGCCCGTGGAACGCCGCGCAGCGCCGCGCGAACTCGAGTGCGCGGTCGGCATCGGGACCCTCGGCGTGAAGGGCGGGGGCGGCCGTCGCCTCGAGGAGCAGCGACGGGGCCGGCGCGGCGGCACCGATGCCGCCGAACCGCCGACCGAGGTCGCCTCGCAGATCGAGCATCCCGAAATGGAGGCGCGCGGGCGCTTCGACGAAGACCGCGTCGGTCACGTCACGTAGGCCGTCAGAAGCGCCATCGCCTCGCGCTCCCGTGGGCCGGCGGTCTTGTCGACGATTACTTGCAGCCGCGCGAACTCGTCGCGGATCTGGGCGGGTGGGAGCAGATGGGTCCGCGTGGCGAGGATCGCCGCCTCGAGTACGGCATGGCGTGCGCGATTGAAGCCGAGGAACTCCCGACGCGTGCCACGATGCTTCACGCGCGTGACGACGCGCGCGCGCGGCGGCGTGTCGTCGATCGTTTCGACGGCGACCTCGCGCCAGAAGCAAGCGGCCTCGAGCACAACGCCGCGCACCGCCGTCGCGGGAACCGCCGGGAACTGGACGTCCGCGATCGCGCCGCGCGCGAACAGCATCACATCATCGGTCAGGTTGACCACGGCAGCGCCGGTTTCACGGAGGTTCTGGAACGTTGTCGTCTCGAGGAACGGCTTGATCACGATCTCATCCTCGCCCCACTCGACCCCCATCGGCGCGAAGTTGACGCGGCCGCTGCCGTCCATGGTGGTGAGAATCGATTCGATGATCACGCGTGAGGCTCAGTGCACCAGATGGACGGGCGGCGGCACGAATCCCTCGGCGGGCGGCGCCGGACGCACCTGATCGGCCCGCGACGGCAGGTCTGCCACGCGCGAGCGGCCCCCGCCGAGAAAGCGGTCGAGCAGCCAGTAGCCGTAGTCGGTCAGCACCGACTCGGGGTGGAACTGGAGGCCGATCACGGGGTGGCGGATGTGCTCGACGCCCATGATCTCGCCGTCCTCGGCCGTGGCCGTGACGCGGAGCTCCGGAGGCACCGTGTCCCGGGCGATCACGAGCGAGTGGTAGCGGGCGGCGCGGAGCGGGTTCGGCAGCCCGGCAAAGATGCCGCGGCCGTCGTGCTGAATCCGGGAGGCCTTGCCGTGCACCGGCGTCCGGGCACGCACGATCGCCGCTCCATAGGCGGCGCCGATGCACTGATGGCCCAGGCAGACGCCGAGGATCGGGATCGTCGCGCCGAGGCGGCGCACCACATCGGTCGAGACGCCCGCCTCCGCGGGGGAGCAGGGGCCGGGCGAAATGACGATGTGCGTCGGCGCGAGCGCCGCGATCGCATCCACCGTCACTGAGTCGTGACGCGCGACGAGCGGCGTCTCCCCCAACTCGCGGACGTAGCGCGCCAGGTTGTAAACGAAGGAGTCGTAGTTGTCGATCAACAGGATCACGGTGTCATCGCGTCCGGGGCGGGTGTGGAGGGAGGGAGGGGGCGCTCGCGAGCGCCGCCACGAGCCCCTGCCCTTTGTGGAGCGTCTCCCAGTACTCCTGCTCGGGATCAGAATCGGCCACGATCCCGCCGCCCACCTGAAAATACACGTCGTCGCCGAGAATCAGATAGGTGCGGATCGCAATGCTGGTGTCGAGCGCCCCGGTGCGGGACAGATACCCGAGCGAGCCACAATACACGGCGCGCTGTGTGGGCTCGAGCTCCGCGATGATCTGCATGGCCCGGATCTTGGGGGCCCCCGTGATCGAGCCGCCGGGAAACGCCGCGCGCAGCAGGTCCACGACGTCGTGCTCGGGCGCGAGCTCCCCGACGACCGTGGAGACGAGGTGGTGGACTGTGGCGTAGTGCTCCAGGGTGAGGAGCTCGGGAGCGCGGACCGTGCCGGGCACGCACACGCGCGAGAGATCGTTGCGCAGCAAGTCCACGATCATCACGTTTTCGGCGCGATCCTTCTCGCTCTCCGTGAGCGCTAGCCCCAACGCCGCGTCGTGCTCGGGGCCCACGCCGCGCGGCCGCGTGCCCTTGATGGGGCGCGCTTCGACGCGGCGGCCCTCGTGCACCCGGAGGAAGCGCTCCGGGGACGAGCTCGCCACGATCAAGTCGCCGCAGTCGAAATACGCAGCGAAGGGCGCGGGGTTGAGCTGTCGCAGCCGGCGATAGAGTGCCAGCGGCGGCTCGGCGAGCTTGACCTCGAGACGCTGCGAGATGTTCGCCTGGAAGAGATCGCCCGCATGGATGTACTCTATCACGCGCGCCACGGCCTGGAGGTAGCCGTCGCGCGTGAAGTTCGAGTGGAGGCCGATCTCCGCCGCCGCCGGCGTGTCGGTCACGGGATAGGAGGGCGCCCGCTGCCCGGCGGGCCGGCCCGACGGTCCAACCGTGCGACCCGGCGGCGCGCCTCCTCGCCCGCGCAGCCGCTCCCTCACCCACTCGAGCCTGGCCGCGGCGCGGCGTGCGTCGTCCAAGTCCGGCAGGCCGGTGGAAACGATCCACGCGCTTCCCGCTTGATGGTCCCACGCGATGACCCAGTCGTAGAGCCCGAGCAGCACGTCCGGCATGGCGAGATCATCGTAGCGCGGTCGCGGAATCCGCTCGAGACGGGCGCCCCAGTCGTAGCCGATGTATCCCGCCGCGCCGCCCTGGAATGGCGGCAGACCCGGTACAGGAGCGGCGGCGTAGGGCGCGAGCAGCTCGCGCACGGCATCGAGTGGGTCGGCCGCGACAGGCAACCAGCGCCCGCCGGTGCGCCGGTCCGCGCGCTCGCTCCGCCCATTCTTGCTCCGCACGACCACCGCGGGATCGGCCGCGAGGAACGAATACCGGCCCAGCCGTTCCGGGCTCGCGACGCTGTCGAGCAAAAGAACGTAGGGGAGGTCGGCAAAGCGGACGCAGGTGTCGAGCGGGTCGGGGGGCGGGCCTGCCGTGAGCTCCTCGACCAGGGGTGCCTGCCCGCTCACGGGCCGCCCTTCGCGGGGGAGCGCCGTCGCTTGGAGCGCTGCGTCCACTTCACGTGCCGGGACGGTTGCTCGGGCGGCGTCAGGTACCCCCACTGCAACGGCCCCTCCTGGCGATAGGTCTTGCCCAGCGTGACGGCGATCTGGGCCTTCATCAGCTCGCGCCCCAGGTAGAAGGCGTGCGTCGCTTCGTCCACATCGAGCCCAGCGAACAGATCGTCGATGTCGGTGCCGCGCGCGAAGATCGTATTGTTGAAGATCGTGATGGTGCCGCCGTCGGCGAAGATGCGGAAGTTCGGGTCCGTCACGGCCCGCTGCAGCGTGCGGAGCTCTGCTTCACTGTAGGCCAGGACCTCCGGATCCTTCAGTGTGACGAGCCGGTCGTCCACGTTCTTGGGGAGCGCCTGGTGCGTCACAGCGTAATGCATCAGGCGCCGGGCGATGTCCACTTCCCGCACCGCACCACGCGCCCATGGAATGACCTCCGTGGTGAGCACCGCGCGCACCCCCACCTCCTGGCAGATGGCCAGGAGCAGCGCGTTCACCCCGGTCGAATCGGCGGCGGTGAGCTCGGTGATGTTGCCGATCCCCATGAACAGCGGCGCCGCCGGATAGCGCCGGCGTGCGTCGGCGTAACGTTGGAGCGAGGCCATGAACCCAAAGCCAATCGGCTCGATGATCGGGTCGATGAGGTAAGGCACGCCCAAGCGCTCCAGCTCCGCGAGCGTCGGCTCGAGCGTCTCGAGTCCCGTTCCGAAGTCGGGAATCGCGACGACCCGTGCCTTTGTGCCCGCGAGCTCGCGCGCGACGTCGCGATTCGAGCCGTTTACGCTGAGGACGAGCTCCGCGCCGGCGCCGACCGCCGTGGAGATTTCTCCGGGATCGAACGAATCGACGCTCACGCGCATCCCGGCCCCCACCAGCTCCTGCACCACGCTACCGAGGTCCGGGAAGTCGCGTCCCGGGGTGCACCCGATGTCGATCACGTCGGCGCCGGCCGCGTGGTAATAGTCCGCTTCGCGGCGGATCGCGTCGCGCGGCAGCCGCGGCGCGTTGTTGATCTCGGCGATGATCTCGATGTCGAAGGCGCCGTAGTCGCTCGCTACCTGCGGACGGCCGAAGTAGGCTGGTATTTGACGCAGGTCCTTCGGGCCCTTCTCCACCCGCACCCCGGTCTTCTCGGCAATCACGGCGGGGTCGCCCTCGCACAGGCCCGGGATGAGCACGAGATCCGTGTGGGCGGGGACCTCGAGGAACCGCGTGATCCACGGCGTCGTCATCAAAGCCGCTACCGTGATCTTCATGACGGCCACGTCGTAGGCGAATGCCGGCGTTATCTCGGCGAGCGTCCGCCGCAGGGCAGGCTCGGCGAGCCGCCCGGTGACGAACAGCACGCGACGCCCCTCGATCACCGAGGATCGCCGGAGCGCACGAACTTGTTCGGCGTGCCCACGAGCGCCCCGCCCTGCGGCCGCCACAGCACCGTGGCATCGATTTGGCGCGCGAGCTCGAAGTCCTTGTCCGTGATGCCGCCGGCCGCGTGGTTCTGGAGCTTCACGACTACACGCGCCCAGGTCACGGCGAGGTCCGGATGGTGGTTGGCGGCCTCCGCCACGTAGCCGATCGCGCCCACCAGCATCAGTGTGATCGGCCAGCCATCGGTCTTGTAGGTGCGTCGGATCCACCCGTCTTCGTACCACCAGCCGGGGAGAGCCTTCAGCTTCTCCGTTATCTGTGCTTCGTCGTAGGTCGGCTCTTTCTTGGTCGTCATGTTACTCCTCCCTCGCGGGGCGCTACATCACGCCGCCGCCGTTGATCATCACCATCTGCCCAGTCATGTAGGCCGCGGCATCCGAGGCGAGGAAGAGCGCAGCGTACGCCACGTCTTCCGGCGTGCCCCATCGCTGGAGCGGCACGGACGCCACGATGCGCGCCTTCTGGTCCGGATCGAGCCCCGCGCCATACTCCGTCTCGATCCACCCCGGCCCGAGCACATTCACGCGGATCTTCGGGGCGACAGTGCGCGCCAGCGCGCGCGAGAAACTGTACACGCCACCCTTCGCGGCGCAGAAGAGCTGCCCATATTCGCCCTGCATGCCCGAGATGACGTGGTCCCAGGACATGTTAATGATGACCCCGCCCCTCCCCCCGCCCCCCTGTGCACGCATCGTCTCGACCGCGGCCCAAGAGGCCAGCACGGTGCCGCGCAGGTCGACAGCCAGTAGCAGATCGAGCTTCTGGATGGGAGAGAGGTTGCGGGCCTCGCCAGTGAGGATGTCGGCACCGGCGCTGTTCACCCAGACGTCCACCCGGCCAAGCGCGGCCCGCGCGCCGGGCCCCAGCGTCGCCACATCTTCAGAGCGGCTGATGTCCGCGCGCATGATATGCGCGCGCCGACCGAGCGCACGGACCGCCGCTGCCACGTCTTCGGCCTGCCGCGCGTTCGAGCGGTAGGTCAGCGCGACGTTTGCCCCAGCCTGGGCGCACGCGAGCGCGATGGCGCGACCGATGCCCCGCGACCCGCCGGTGACGAGAACGGCTTTCCCCTCGAGCGACAGTTCCGTGGCGAGAGTGGTGGGCAACCGTCGTTCTCCCGGCCGCGGCGTTTTGACATCCCCTACCCCGATCCGTAACCTATCAGCGGTTTCCGGCGAGCGACAAGGGAGGATGGCGCGATGCGGCTTTTGGTGAGCGTGCGCGACGTGCGCGAAGCGCAGGCCGCGGTCCGTGGTGGCGCGGAGATTGTGGACGCGAAGGACCCGCGCCGCGGCGCGCTCGGACCAGTCACCTCACGCACGCTGGCCCGCATCCGCGCCGCCGTCCCGTGCGGCATCCCCGTGAGCGCGGCGCTGGGCGACGCCGCGGACGATTGGCCGGTGCCGCGCGGGGTGGCCTATGTGAAAGTGGGGTTGCGGGACGTGCAAGACGCGGAGCACGCGCAGGTGCTGGCCAGCCGGGCCGCCCGCACAGCGGCCGAAGCCGGAGCGGAGCTCGTGCTCGTCGCCTACGCCGACGCCACCCGCGCCGGGAGCCCGCCGCCGCTTGCGATCCCGGCGATCGCCGCTGCCGTCGGCGCCCGCGGTGTCCTGCTCGATACGGCGTTCAAGGACCGGGGCAGCCTGTTTGATCTCCTCGACGTCGCGCGTGTCGCACAGTGGCTCGCTGCGGCGCGCGGGTGCGGAGGACTCTTCACCGCGCTGGCGGGCGGCCTGAGCGAACCGAGCCTGCGCACCGCGCTCGCGCTGGGCGCGGACATCGTCGGCGTCCGCGGCGCCGCCTGCGACGGCGGTCGCTTGGGACGCGTGTCGGTCGCGCGCGTGGCGGCGCTCTCAGCCCTCGTGGCTACCGCCGTCGCCTAACGCACGGCCGAGCGCCTCGAGCTCATCCGGGGCGATGACCTGACACTCCACGCCGGGCGGCAACGCGCGCGGGAAATAGGGGTCGGCGAGTTGCACCGGATCGCCCGCGATGGGCTTCAAGAGGATCAGGCGCGCGGCGCCCACGGCGCCAGCGAGCCACGCCGCGATGCTGTCGCTCGTCACATCCCAGGAATGCGGCAGCGGGTCGGCGGCGCGCAGCCAATGGTAGGGGGCGAGGACCGGGATCCGGCCCGCGGCCAGCGCCACAGGGATGTCCAGCTCACGCTCCACCAACGCCGCCCTCCGGATGCGGCCCGCGAGGACATGCGCATATTGGTCCATGCCGAGGATCGCCATCCAGTGCGCGGTGTCGGCGTCGATCTGGAGGTGATGAGACCGTTCGCGCACGACCTCGGCGAACGGTCCTCCTCCAGGGACGACGAGGAACGGCCGGCCGCCACCGCAGGCGGCGAGCGCTCCCGTGACGCGTTCGAATGCGCCGCTCTGGCCCAGCAGACCACCGCCGACCTTCACCACCGCGACCACACTCGGGCGCTTCGTCACACAGGGGACAGCTCCGCGGAGGCGCAGAGCAGCGCGACGGCGGCGGCCGGCGCGTGCCGCGCTGCCGGCCCCAGCAGCTGCGACAGGGAGGCGACGCCGAGCCCGGCGCGGCGCGCGGCGCGGACCGCGATGAACTCGCCGAGGCCGGTCACGACGGCCAGGCGGAGGGCGGGGTGACGGTGACGCACCGCGTCGATGGCGGCGGCGACGCGGTCCGTCTGCGTGTCTGCGACCCGAGCGGCGATCGCGTCGATCGCGGCGTCGTCTAGCATTTCCCGATCGGCGCAGACGACGCGCGCGAGCCGCTCCGCCGCGTACGCGCGCGTCGCGGGCCGGCCGTCCGGCGTGGGACAGGTGTAGTCCTCCGCCGCGATCGCCCCGAGCCACAGGTGCACGTCCGCCGCGATCGCGAATCCTTCGGCCGAGACGCCCGTGGTGCGGCCGTCGAGCTCGACCGCCGGCGTGATCGCCTCGACCGGTGTGCGCAGCGCCCCGGTATAGATGAGCTCGCCCTCCCGCAGCCGGTCGGGGTCCGTCCGGCCGCGCGCGACGACCTCGCCGCCCACGATGGGGATGACGTCCGTAGTCGTGGAGCCAATGTCCACGAGCACGCAGTCGGGGTGGGCCCGGGCCACGAGTCGCGCCGTCGCCGCCCAGTTAGCCGCGGCCACGACGAGCGGCTCGCAACGCGCGGCGTCGCTGGAGATAAAACGCCCGTCCACGGTGTACACCCGGACGCAGGCGCCTGGGAATGCGGCGTCCACGGCGTCGAGCACGAACCCGACTCCCTCTCGCTTGGTGCGGAACACCTGCGAGAGCTCGGCCGTCATCGTCACGGCATGCACGTCGGCGACCTGTGCGTGCACTGCGCGAGCGAGCTCGCGGAGCAACGGCGCGAGCGCGGCGCGATCCCGCTCGATGGCGAACGGGCGCACGAGCGTCGCGACCACGTCGGTGCCGACGACGCGCGCCACCTTCGTGTTCATTCCTCCGATGTCCCAGCCGATGATTGATCTCATCGCAGCGCGGTCCGAGTAGGGCCGGCGATCACCGGCGTCACCCCAACGACTCGCGATAAGTCGCGGACTGCCCGAAGGTTTCCTCAATCTCCATCTCGATCGCGTGCAGGTGCACTGCGCCAGAGGCCGCGAGCTCCTGCCGCACACGCCCGGCAACGTACTGCGCCAGCATCTCGACGGTCGTGTTGGGGACGGGGAGCAGGGCGCAGTCGATCTTTGGGAACCGGTAGCGGGGTCGACCCTCGTAGGACACCATCACGGCGTCGTCTTGCTCGGAAATCTGCAGCTTCGGATTGTGGAGCGGCAGCAAGACCTTGTGGTCGATCTCGTCCGTCAGCCGCTTCATCAGGCGCTTGACCTCGACGAAGTCGAAGACGTAGTGGGCTTCGGGATCGAGCGCGCCTTCGATGACGACGCGCGTGCGGTAGTTGTGCCCGTGCAGCGTCTCGCAGCGGTGACCGGGGAAGGTGATGAAATGAGCGGACGCGAAGATGATGTTGTCCTTCGACACCGCGATCCTAAACTCGCTACGACCGGTCATGCGTCCCCTCCCCGCGCTCGCGCCAAGCGCCCTCGAGCAACGCCACGAAGAGTACTGCGGCCGTGAGATCGGCGGTGGCGCCGGGATTCCGCGTGTTCCGGGGGTCGCGCAGGTCGCCGTCCAGCGCAGCGATGGCATCCCGCCCCGCGGGTGTGCGCACCCCGCCGCGCTCCAGCACGGTGCGCGCGCGCCCCTGCACGTCAGCGGCCGCTTGGGCCCCGAGCTTGCGCTCGATGTGCGTATCGGGCGCTGCGGCAAGCAGCGTCAGATAGGTCTCGACCGTCGCATCGCACCAGCTCAGGCTGGCGGCCAGCGCCCCCCGCAAAGCCGGATGGCCGATCTCGAAGGTCGTCGCGAAGTCCGTGGCGTACTCGCGCGCGATCGCGTCGCGCTCGGCTGCGAGCGCCATGGCGTCGCGCAACGTGACCGTGGGCTCGGCGGCGACGTCCTGCGCCGCCGCCCGGCCCAATCCCCCGGGCGCCGCGAGCCGAATGGCGGCGTACACTTCGCGTGCGTCAACCACCGTGGTCTGGGCGAGCACGACCGACAGTCGCGTGCGGAGCGGATCCGCCCCCCCCCCGGGCCGGAGCGCGGCACGGGCGAGCGGCGCGAGGAGCAGGACGATCCCGAGATTCGTGTTGCTCGGCACCCAACGACTCGTGGCAGCCACGGCCGCCCGGATGGTCTCGCCGACGGGCCGCGTCCCCGCAGCGGCGATGGCGGGACCGATCGCGATCGCGCTGGCGACGTAGTCCTCGTAACGCGCGTCATGGAAGTCCGCTGCGGGTGTGACGTTCCCCGGCTTCGAGGCGCTGGCCTCGAGCAGGCAGGCGAGCTGCGCCGCGGCGGTCACCTCCTCCGGGCGGCGGGCAGCAGTCACGGGCGCGCCCAGCGCCCGAGGAGGTGCTCGACGATCGCTGCCGCGACGTCGACGGAAGTGGCTTCCTGCAGGCCGCGCCATCCCGGTATCCCGTTCACCTCGAGGACGTAGACCGCGCCGTCCCGCGCGGGGAGTAGATCCACACCCGCGTACTCCGCGCCGACCGCCGCGGCCGCGCGCTGCGCGAGCGTCGACCACTCGGCGTCGAGCGTCACGGCCTGCGCCCGGCCGCCGCGCGCCAGGTTGGTACGCCAGCCGGAGGCGCGGCGTTCGATCGCGCCGATGACCCGCCCCCCGACGACGAACGCGCGTATGTCGCGGCCGTCGTGATCGATCGCGCGTTGAATGTAATACACGCCGCGGATCGCCTCTAGCGCGCGGAAGACGCGGAACGCCACGTCCTCGTCGCTCACCCGCACCATCCCGAGCCCCATCGAGCCGAACAGCGGCTTCACGATCACGTCCCCGAGCGCGCGAAACGCCGTGATCGCCTCATCCACACTCTCGCACACGACGGTCTCGGGGGCGGCGAGCCCGGCACGCTCGAGGATCGCCGTCGTCCACAGCTTGTCCACTGTGCGCTCGATGGCGCGCGGGGAGTTCACGACGGGCACGCCCCGTTCCTCGAGCGCATGCAGCATGTCCATCCGGAAGATGATCTGCTCCAACGAACCGGCGGGCACGATGCGGGCGAGCACGGCGTCGCAAGCGCCGAGGTCTTCTCCGGCCGCGGCGAACCCCGGCGCTCCCCCCGTGCCGCCGAAGCGCGCCACCAGCGCCTCGTAGGGAAGGACGCTGCCCGCGTGTCCGCGTGCAGCGAGCGCGCGGCAGAGCTCGTCGGTGTGCCAGCCCTGCCGCGCGGCGAGAATCGCGATGCGCATGGGCCCGCGTCAGCCCGCGCGCAGCGACGCGCGCAGCACGTCGGGATGCAGACCGCCGGCGTGATACGTCTTGCCGCTCGAGGCGTTCGTGATCCATACCTCCGCGGGGCTGAACAGCAGGGGGTCGATCTTGTAGAAATCCCCGTCGTAGCGCTTGAAGATTTCGGAGAACGGCGTGCCGTAGTCGCGCGACGCGGACGCCGGGATCTTTCGAACGAGCGCTGCGAGCTCGGCGTCGTCGGCCTGCACGGTGTAGTGGGCTTGTCCGCCGTAGAGGATGCAATCGTTCGTGCGGCCGATGGCGCGCAGATCGTTCTTCGCGACCGGCGGGACCGGTGCCGTGCCGATCCCGCCGACCACCTTCTTCAGGTCGAACCCGAGCGCGTCCATCTTGTGGAGTCCCGTCTCGAGGATGCGTGCCGCGATCTGTACGCCCCCCGCGACGCTCGCCGTGGGCGCGACGACGAAGGTGAGCCGCGCGGGCTCGAGCCCCGCCTTCTGTCCCACCCAGGCCGCCACCTCGTCCGTCGGCGGGCTGCGGGTTTCGAGCACTAGTACGCCGCGGGTGGCCCGCTCCACGTAGCCCAACTTGGCGAACAGCTCCCGCTCCACGCGCGCGTGCGCTCGCAACGGACCCGACCCCATCGCCATGTACTTGTCGACGTGGATCGCCCAACCTGCGTACTGCGACGCCATGCAGCTGACCGCCGGGTGGTCCGTCCAGACTTGGACCCCGGGCCACGTCTCGCCGGCGATCGCGAGCGGCGCGTACGTCACGTGCCCGAGCCCACCCATGCAGACCTCGGCGATGGCCAGGCCGGCGCCCAAGCCGCCAGGAACGTCAATGCCGGCATCGATTACCCGCGCTCCGTTGCCGAGCGTGCGCACCGCCACGCGCAGCTCACCGGCTTGGGCCACCATGCGGTCGGCGATCGTCCAGGCGTGCTCGTTCAAGCTCCCGCCCATTCGAGGATCTCTCCTTTGCCGAGTTCGGCGAGGTCACCGCTGTAGCGGTGATAGCGGCCCGCGACCTGACTGTCGGTTACGGGCAGGCCGTAGCGGGTGGCCAGATAGCGAAGCAGCAGACGAATGTGCGGCGGACGGTAGGTGCAGGCGTAGCGGAACGAGGCCGGACGCGCGACCGCGCCGAAGCTGACGATCGAACCCCGCTTGATCCACCGTCCTGTCCCGGCGCCGGCGGCCCCAAACAGGACCACGGTGCCGGCGATCATGCCGCGTCCGGTCCCCTGCCCCGCGTCGCCGGTGACGGCGATCAGTCCGCGCCGCATCCGGGCGCCGGTGTCGGCTCCGGCGTTGCCGCGGATCACGATCTCCCCACCGGTCATTCCGCGCGACGCGCCAGGCGCCGCGCCCCCCGCGTTGTCGCCCGCGGTGCCGCGGATCTCGATCACGCCGCCTGCCATGGCAAGGCCCGCGTCGCGCCCAGCGGCCCCCTCGATCACGAGCTCCCCGCCCACCATGCCCGTCCCCAGCCCGACCGCCCAGGTGAGGTCACCGTGCATGAGCACGCGTTCCGATCGCTCGCCTGTCACGGTGAAGAGGTCGCCCACTGTCGCGGGCCGCCCGCCGTACCACACGGGCAGCCCGGCGATTGCTCGCGCGCCGAGCGCCGGGAAGCGATCGGGCACAATCGCGTCCGCCTCGAGCCGGTGCTCGAGTGGCGCGCGCAGCGTCAGGACCACTTGGTCGCTCATGCCGGAGCCGCGGCGCCCATGATGCGGCGCAGCGGGAAGTGATGGGGGCCGAGCTTTCCGCCGTAGTTGCCGGCCGAGATGACGCGCACGCCCCGGCGGCAGGCCGCCCGGATGCCGGCGCGCATCGCGGCCTCGATGGACGGCACGTCCAGGCCGTCGAGCACGATTTCCAACACGCCGTTCACGCCGTCGGGAAGCTCGCTCTCCGTGATCGCGCGGAGCGTGGGACTGAAGGCGTCGTTCGTGGTGGCGATCATCGTGGAGTAGCGCTTCGAGCCGACCTTGGTGCCGCTGCGCGCGATCCCCCCCGGGAACGGGAGGATAACGCCCGGGTGGTGGCGCATTGCGTCCACGGCCGCTTCCGCCGCGGCGAGCGCACTGTCCGCGTCCTCGGCGAGGATGAGAAAATTGCCCCCGCCCACGCCCTTCTGCATGCCGAACGTCTCGGCCACGAGGAACTCGCCTTCCATCACCGGGATGCGCCAGTAGCGACGGCCGCCGATGACCTTGCTCGCCTGGAATCCATCGCCGAACACGCGCAGCGCCTTCCCGACAGGCAACCGGTCAGGCGCGTCCGGCAGCCCGTCGAAGCACGCCGTGGTGGGACAGGTGAGCACGGTCTGCCCCAGCCGCTCGATCAGGCGCTGGGGCAGGCTGTCCTTGTCCATTGTCAGGAGCAACACGCTGACGCCCGGGCGCCCGTCCAATGTCTCGCGCTCCGAGAGCTCGCGCTCGATCCCCGCCTCGCACTTGCAGCCGATCACCGACGTGGCGAAGCCGGTCATCGTGGTGGCCGCCTGGCGCGCCCAGCGCGCGTTTTTGCCCGTGATGACGACCCGTGCGGCGCGCATCGTGAACGCCTCGGCAAAGGTGTCCGCGATCGTCACCCCGTCGATCTGCACGTCACACGCTCCCCGCGCAGGGATAGTTCTCGAACGAGACGCTGGCGTACTGGTCGAAGTAGCGCTTGAGATCCGGTAGTACCGCGTCGTCGTACTCGGGCCGCACCGCGAGACGGCGCCCCGCCGGGGCGCGGCGGAGCTGCCCTTCCTCGACCACCAACGTTCCCCCTTTGAGCACGTAGCGCGGCGTGGCGAACATCGTCGCCGCGTCTCCGCCCTGCGCGTAGATCGTCACATCCGCGTCCGCCCCGGGGCCCAGATGGCCCTTCTCCGGGAGACCGAGCAGCCGCGCGGGCCCGGCGCGGGTGATGATGGCAATCTCGTTCAGCGTGTACTCGCGAGCGAGTCCGTCGGCGAGCGCGCTGCCCTTCAGGAGCTTGGCGTTCACGCGCTTGATCTGCTCATCCCGGTAGGCGCGATCCATCAGCAGCCGGATCAGCTCGGGATATGATAGAAAGGAGCCGCCGTTCGGATGGTCGGTCGAGAGCACGACGCGCCAGGGGTCGGTCGCGAGCAGGAACAGCTCCAGTCCCACGGCCCACTGCAGCGCGGCCACGGGGGCCCTTTCCTTATAGATGTACGGCACGATGCCACAGCCTGTCTCGAGCTCAACGTCTACGTTGACCCATTTCCGACCGCTGCTCGCGTGGAGCAGGTATCCAACCGGGGCGTCGGCCGTCAGCGTGGTCGCGAGGCCAAACATCACCTGGCCTACGTCCACGCTCACCTCGGGGTGGGCGTTGACATACTCGATCACGTCTTTCGCCCCCGATTGCCAGCCTTGGTCGCGGCCGCCGCCATAGCTGTGGAACTGGACGTGCGTGAAATGGGCGCGCCGACTCGCGAGCGTCTGCATCGTTGCAAGCGTCGTCGCGGCGTTCCCCGGTTGGCCCAGCCCGTTGCAGTGGATATGCACGGGGTGCGGCAGCCCCAGCTCGTTCCCCGCGTCCGTCAGCGTCTCGAGGATCCGGCGCGGCGTTACCGCGGTCGAACCGACCGGGTCGTCGAGTCCGGTGACGTTGCGCGGCGGTGCTCCGCGCTTCCAGAGCTCCACGCCGCCCGGGTTGACGATTTTGATGGCGTACGCTCCGGCGGCGCGGAGCACCCAGGCGGCGTAGTCCCGCGCGCGCGCCCGCTCGTCCGCCGCGATCTGCCGAAACAGGTACTCGTCGTTGCCGAGCAGCGCAAAGAGCCCGGCGTCGATGATCGGCGTGTCATCGAGCTCCGCGTGCGCGTGGCGCGCGAACAGCGGCGCCACCGCTGCTTCCATCGCGGTTGTATAGCCCAACCCGGCGTAGCGGTAGCCTGTGGCGAACGTGCTCGGAATCGTGCCCCCGGTCCCCGAGCGCGCGCCGTCGAGCCGTGGCGCGGGCACCGGATCCGCCGTGTGCTCCTCCGGCTGCAGCCGGCGCCCGTGATTCACGCTCGATCCCGCGATGTGCGAGTGGATGTCCACGCCGCCCGGCATCACGATCATGCCGCCCGCATCCAATCGCGGCACACCGGCTGGCAGTTTGGCGACGACCTTCCCGTCCTCGATGCAGACGTCGCGCACGACGCCGGCGACTCCGTTCGCGGGATCGTACACCGTGCCGCCCGTGATCCGAAGACGTTGAGGCTTCGTCATGGGGACGCGAGCCTCGTGGCGAGGTCGCGCACCACGACCGCCGCGGCTGGGGGGCCTGCGACCGAAGGGCGCAGCGGCAGGGGAACGTCGTCCATGCGGAACGCCGTCCCGCCCTCGTGGATCCCGGCCACGCCCGTATCCACGGCCACGGCCGGCTCGAACGCCGCGGCGCTGGCATAAGGGCCGATCACAACCGTCGGTACGCTCGCTAGGCCGCGCGCCACGGACTCCGGCACCGAACCGGGCGAGCCGATTACGAGTGTCGCATCGATCTCCCGGCGGGTGACGAGCGCGGCGGCGCCATCGTGCGGGCGATAGGAGGGATGGCCGCGCCCGAAGTCCACGGCGCACGGGAATCCGGTCTGCCAGGTGAGCACGGCATCCGCCCCGGAGCGGTTGCCGCCGGCGCGCAGTGTCGAGAGCGCGCACCGCGTCGGGCCGTTCAGCGCCTGCGCCAACGCGATGAGCCCTTCGGCTCGGTCGGGATCGAGGGGAGCTCCGTCGGGCTCCGCGTCATGGACGAGCGCCACGTACTGCGCCTGCATCATCCGGCGTGCGAGCTCGACGGCGGGACGCAGGGCGGGCACGTCCGGGGGCGCATGGCCTCGCGCGATCGCCCGCATCATGCCGAGCGCGTCGACTTCGACGTCCGCCGCCAAGCTGACGCGGGCGTCAGCGTCATCCGGCCCGCGGCGACCATCGATGTCCACGGCGACGACCGTGCGGCTCGGTGCCTGGAGCCCACCCGGCGCAAGCGCATAGCGACTGATGTAGCGCGGGTATCGCTCGGCGGGGTCGACACCCCAGAACACCACGAGGTCCGCGCGCTGGCGGAGCTCGCCCAGCGTCGCGCCGGCCCGTCCACGGCGCTGAGCCGCGAGCACGGCCGACGCGATCTCCGAAGTGGCGCTGTCCACCACGGCCCGCAGCCGATCGGCGATGCCCACGGCCGCCCGCTGCGTTTCGCACGACAGCCCCGCGGCGAGATAGACGAGCGGCCGGCGCGCCTGGGTGAGGATCGTGGCGGCGTGGGTGAGGGCTGCCTCCAGCGCGACGGTGCGCCCCCCGACGCGCGTCTCCTGCGGCACTGTGCCGTCGCCGAACCAGGTCCGCCCGAGCGGGCACGCATTGCGGGCCTCGACGATGCGGTTCTGCCGCACGACCGGCGCGATGTCGTCGCAGGCGCAGCCGCAGCCGAGGCAGGTGACATGTTCGACGACCTGCTCAGCGCTCACGCGCTCCTCGCCCGGGCGTCGTGGCCCTCGAGCTCCGCGTACAACGCAGCGGCGCGACGCCCGAGCGCCGCGCGGCACTCGACCGCGTCGCGTCCCGCGGCGAAGATCGTGCAGATCGGCTGCCCGCGGCGGCAGCGCTGGCCCGGGGCCGAGATGTCGCGCACGCTGTCGTCCTCGAGCCAGGCGCGCGTGTCTCTGAAGACGATGTCCGCGCGGGCGTAGAGGATCGCTTTGCCGATCGTTGGGTGAGGGGCCTGTCGGGCCGCGGCCAGGTCGAACACGGGCAGGCCGCCGGCGCAGGCCCGCGCGTGGATGTCGAAGATCGAGAGGCCATACGCGCGCTCGACCAGCTCCATGGCGGCAGTGTAACGTGGATTCACTTCGATCGGATAGGGCGTGCCCCGGCGCGCGATGAAATCGATCCCATTCACCCCCACCAAGCCGAATGCCCGCGTGATCGCCTCCGCGAGCGCGATGGCGCGGACGCAGAGCCGGTCGTCGTCGGTGAACGCCGCGTCGCCCCTCCGCACCAGGATATTGCCGGCGTACCGGAATCCCGCCGCGCCGAAGGCGCGCTCGCCGGAGAGCAGACGGGAGAGGCCGAGTGGGACGACATGACGGCCATCGGCTGCGAAGACGATCGAGCCTGGGACTCCGGCAATCCGCTCCTGGAAATAGCCGTCGCGCGGCGCGCGCTGGCCGGGGCGCCAGACCACGACGCCCGCACCGCCCCCCGACGCCCGCGGTTTGGCGAGCCACGAACCCCGCAGCGAGCGCGGCGCGGCAGCGCGCACCGCAGGCGCCGCCAGGCCGAGCCGCGCGAGCGTGGCGGCGAGGAGCAGCGGGTCGCGCACCTGCTCGAGCACCCCCGGCGGGTTGCCCCAGAGCGCCCGCCCGACGGCGAAAGCGCGCACGGCGCGCGGGTGGTTCTCGAAACTCGCGACGTACACGACGCCGTCGGCTCGAGCACCCTGCGCCGCGTGTATCGCAGCGGCGGGCGAGAAGCGGCCGCGCGTGTCGCGCGCGAGCCTCACCTCCGCGACGCGGCGCAGATCGAGGTCCCCGAAGCCATCAACGGCGAGCACCCGGTACCCGGCCCGCGCGGCTGATTCGGCGAGCGCGCGCGTCGAGACGCCCGCCATGAGTACGCGCGGCGCCATCAGACCGGCACCGCCGCCAGGCGCGCGCGCGCCCGCGCGGGGGTGACAAAATAGAGGTAGTCGAGGGCCGTGCCGCGCGCCGCGCGGATCCCCAGCAGCTCGACCAGCGCCCGGTGCCTCCCGCCGGCCAAACCATCCGCGATCAGGGCGGCGCCCTGCGCCCCTTCCTTGGCGACCGCGGCGAATCCCTCGAGCAGGCGCGTCTGGCCGACCGGCTCGAGGCGCCGGCGGATCTCCTGCTGCATCGCTTCGACATGCGCCAGCCGTCCCGAGAGCACGAACTCCTTGGGCGCAAGAACCGAAGTCGCGAGCGCCGTCGCTGCCTTCGTCGCGCCCTCCACGAACGCTTCCCACGCGATCCGTTCCTGCGGGGTGGCGGGCTGCGCGAACCGCTCCGGGGACACGGCTGCGCTTTCCCATCCAGCGATGGCGACCGCGCCGCCGTCGAACAACATCGCCTTCGAGATCGTGCCGGCGAGAAACGCTACCTCCCCGTCCAGCGCGCCGGCCGCGCGAAACCCGAGCGGCCCCGACGTCCCGCCAAACCCGTCCACGATCTGCCCGCGCTCCACCGCCACCGCCGCGGTGAACGCTCCGCCCAGCTCGAGCAGCACGAGCGAGACCGAGTTAACGGGGCGGCCGGTGCGCCGTGCCTGCGCGTCGATCGCGAGGGCAGTCGCGCAGACTTTGTCCGCCGTACCCATGTCGACACGGTTCACCTTGCGATGGGCGGGGACCGACGGGAGGTGGATCACACCCGGCGTGAACACCACCGGCAACCCCGAGCGCGCGAGCGCCCGGGCGAGCACCCGCAGACCACCGATGCCGCCGGGCTCTCCTTCCGCGGCGAGAAACGCCAGCCGGAGGTCCTCGTCGGTCGCTTCAGCGGCAGGTGTGATGGACAACCCGTACCCCGAGGGGCCGGCGATCAGGTCCAGGGGGCCGGCGTCCCGCAGCAGTGCGATGACGGCCGCCGGATCTGCCAATGCTTCGGCGGTGGCGAACGAGCGGTCGAGGAAGACGCGGCCGTCCTCCAGACCGCAGAAGTCGATCGTCACGGTCCCGGGATCGATGCCGATGACGCGGGGCATCAGCGCTACGACTTCCGCGCGATCAACTCCCGCGCGACGTCGGCGATCGTCTCGGCGTCCAGCACGAGGTCGTTCCGCTCGAACAGGCGCGCGATGCACGCCTTATGCACCTTCATCTTCAGATTGCCGATGGCGAGCGCCCCGAAGCAGATAACCCCGTCTTTCACCACGCCATCGTCCATCACGTCGATGCCCTCAACGCCGAGCGGAGGAACGGCGTTCACATCCGCGATGACCTTCAAGCCCGGACGGTTCGCCCACGCCTGTTTCGGCACGAGCATCAGGCCCGCGGGGCCCGCGTTGAGCACCAGCGCCGCGTCCTTGCACGCGCGAACGGCCTCACCCGCATCCGGCATCGTCACGGTGCGCACCGTCCCGCCGAAGCGCTTGACCACGACATCACGCGCCCGCTCGCCCGCCTCGGCCTTGCGGGACGTAATGATCACCTCCGCCCCCATTTTGGCGAACAAGCCCGCCGCCCGTATCCCCACGGGTCCCGTCCCGGCGACGATCAGCACCCGCTGACCGCGGACGTCGCCTGCCGCTTGCACCATCTTCGCCACCGCGGCGACGGCCGTCGTGTTCGACCCGCTAGGGTCGAGCATCAGCGACACGGTGAAAGGGCCGAAGAACGCCCCGCGGGCGGCCCCGAGCAGCTGCTCGCCCGCCGTCATGTCCGCGCCGCCGATGAAGACGGCGGTGTTTTTCAGGTCTTTGGGCCCGCGGGTGAAGATGCAACCGTGAATGAGGTCGCGGACGTCGGCTTGCGCGACGCCGCCGTAGCTCAGCACCTCGTCGGCGCCGGCGTCGAGTGCGACGACCCGGTCAAACACGCTCGGGAGGCGGGAGCTGTCGAGCTGCACTAAGAGCTTACGCATCGGCAGTCGAGGAGAGGGAGGTCCCTCCCCCTCGACTACGGGCCGAGTCAGGCGTCCGCGCCGCCGGCGAAAGGATGTTTGGCGGTTTTGGCGTCCCTGATGACCTGATCGATCTTGGGCAGTCCCTTCAGGGCGCGCTCGATGGCTTCCTTGGTGGCCTGATAGTTGTACTTGAAGATCTTGTTGTTGTCCTTCGCTTCCCAGTGAATGAAGACGCCGACGAGGATGCAGTAGTCATCAGCCCGCTCGCGCGGGATGACGCCGGAGGCGACCGAATCCACCACCGCACGGGCCACCGCCGCCTGCGCCGGGCCGAACATCTGCACCGCCTGGCCGGCGTTCTTCATGGTGACTTTGTTGAAGAGAAGCGTGTCGGGCTTGGCCGGCAGGTTGGCGGTGACGACCGCCAGCAGTGTGGTGAAACCATCCTTGTTGTTGGAGAGCGCGTGGCAGAAAGCGCTCCCGGCCGGGCCCCCCTTCGAGCCGATGATCAAATCGACGTGCGCGACTTCGTTCCCCTCGCCCACCAGCGATTCGCCGATGAAGAAATCCGCGGCCATGGCGCCCTCTCAATCTGAATGTGATTGACGCAAGCATCGTCGACTGAGTTACCAATGCGGAGTTGGAGCAGCGTGGCGGATCCGCGCCACCACGCAGTCCCTAAGAAGAGGGTAGCTCGCGCTTGACCGTATTGATGGAGGGCTAACCTGCCCGCCCTCCGGAGGCGTGTCAAGGCGAACCGCTGCGTGGAGGTGACGTCACCTAGGGCTCGAGCCGCTCTTTTTTCCGGACGTCGTGCGGGCCACGGACCCGGGCAAGACGCCTGACAAGTGGCCGCCCGGGGCGCGGTATTCAGCGCGGATGTGAGGTGCGTCACAGCACCGTCCTCACAATCCCTAGATTTCCCAACGAGTTACCGGGCCGAGCCTTACCGGCGCGCTCGGGTACGCGTTTTGCGTTGTGCAGGCCTAGGGGGACCACAGAGGGCAGGCATCGTGCCTGCCTGTGTGGCGCTGCAAGAATGAAAGCTCGCATCCGCTGGTTGACGAGGTCCGTGCTTCGCCGAGTGGCGATCGCGACGGTTGTGACGACCCTGGCGACGGGGGGTCACAGCTCCGCTCCCGCAGCCGCGTCGCCCCCGATCGTCAACACGCTGGTGCTCTCCGATCAGGCGCGGCGGCTCCTCGTGCTGCAGCATCGCTCGTTGCGCACCGAGTTCATGGGCTGCATGATCGGCGAAATCCGAGGAGGCACCGTGGTTGTCTACCGCATTGCGCCGGCTGACGTCGAGCCCTCGCACTCTACGGCCACCTGGGTGTCGCCGCACAAGTCGTGCGAGGACGCGGGGTGGACCGGCACCGTGGGCATAGTCCATACCCATCCCACTTCCGAGCGTTGCTGGTATTTCTTCCCCTCGACGCGTGTCGCGAGCTCAGACGCCGAGTCCTTCGCGCGCTCACCCTACGCCGTGGACGCGATCATGTGCGGTGACTACGTGGTGTGGGTCGGCCGCACCCTGCTCGAGCGACGCATCGTGTTGGTGCGTCGGAAGCAGAGGACGGGGTCGATCCTGGACGGTCACATGAGGGTGGGCCACACGTCGTAAGGCCCGACAGCCTAGTAGGCGCCGCGCATCACGTGCGTCGGCTCGACGAGCCGGTGCACCTCGGCGAGGAATCGTTTGGCGAGCTTGTCCAGCTCCGACTCACCCACCTCATCGGTCCCGACCTCGACGAAGGTGTAGTGTCCTCCCTCGGGCGGCCCGGACGATGCGGAGAAGCCTCGCCCGCCCGTATAGACGACCGAGGCCGGGAGCGATCCCGGCCTCGGCGTTTGCGTCGTGCATCCGCCGTCTTAGAAGAACAGCATGAACCCGGCGGACACATCCGTCCGGTTCGGGAGGCCGCCGAGCACCGCCTGCGCGCCTGACAGGTCGTTCCTCTCGCGCGTGACCTCGCCGACCAGCTTCAGCGACTTCGTCCACTGGTGGTAAACGCCCCCCGTCCAGGAGGACACTTCCCCGATCGACGCATCGGTGCCGTCGCCCGATGTGGTCCCCTTCAGGCGGCTGATGCCGTAGCTCAGACCAAACGTGGTCTTGCCGGACTTGTAGGTAGCCTGCGCGTAACCGCCGTCGGACGGACGCTCCGAGTCGTCGCCCGCCAACTCGTCTCCGAAAAACGCCAGCGCCGTGCCGGTGCCCTTGGCGGTGTAAGCGGCCACCACGACCGTGAGATCCGAGAAACTCCCCCGGACCCCGGCCGTCACACCGGTGCCGTTCACGCTGGCACCCGCAGCGTCTTCGGCCTTCTGCCACTGGCCTCCCACCCACACCAGCCACTTGCTGCTGCCGGTCGAGCGGTTCCACGTGACCTCGGCCTCCAGACGTGGAAGCTGGGTCTCCGCGAAGAGCGCGGTTGTTGGGTCTCCCGCAGTAGCGTCGCCCATCACCGCGGGCTGGAACGCGCCGACGCTGAACTGGACTGGGTTTTTCGCGGGGGAGCTGTAGGTGATCTGAGCGTTGAAGTTGGGGTAGATGTAGCCGTAGCCGATCCGGCCCAGCGTGGTGCCGCCGCCCTGCGGACCCCCCACCGCGCCCACGCCGAACAGCGTCATGTCGTTCAGGATGTTCTGGCGCTGATACAGCCCGAGTTCGCGGCCGGCCAGGATCTGGCTCCCGCCCTTGAACCCGATGGTCAGGAACACCTGGCGGAGGTCGATTTGCGTACCGAATTGGTCGTGGGCGCCGTTATTGTTTTGAATCTGGTTGCCGAAGCCGACATGCACGCCCAGGTCCAGCCCCGCTTCCTTGCCCGTCGCCGCGAATGTCGCGAAGGCCGGCAGCAACCCGGTCCGGACGGAGCTGTTGGAGGGACCGTTCTCGTCGGACGTGAATACCCAGAACACGTTGACATTCCCCGCGAACGTGAACTTCCAGCCATTGCCCATCTGCATCGTCAGTCCCTGTGCCTGCGCCATGCGGGGGGCGACGAGTGCCGCAGCGAACAGCAACAGCGATAGACGCTTCATTTGCACATCCCTCCTGTAGGAGTTGACCTGCCTCTGAAGGCGTCCCTACTCATCCTTGCCCTGCAACCGCCCGTTGATGTCCCGCAGCGCCAGGTACAGCGGCGTGGGGACATGATTGTCCCACCAGTAGAACTCGTCGAGCTGCGTCGCGCACACCATCTGCCCGAACGGGAAACGCAAGCCGCCTACACGCTAAAGCGAGTCTACCGTTCGGCGCAAGGCGGCCGTGTCCGGCGGCCGTCGCGCTCGCCGTCGGCGAGGGCCACGCCGGCCAGGAAGCCGGCTACGTACGCCCGCTTCTCCCGGGGCGCAAACACACCGGCGCGACGACTGAACACCATCGAGCCCAATGCCTCATACTCACCTCCCTTTGAAGGACGGTCAGCGACCCGCTCCCAGCGTGAATCCCAGGTACAGGTTGCGGCCGGGGGCGGGTTCGTAGTAGCGTCCCGGCGCGCCCCCGATGGGGGCCGCGTTGATCACCACCGACCCGACGTACTTGTTGTTGAAGACGTTGTTCAGCGCGACGAAGGGAGCCACGCGCACCCGACCGACGCTCCCCTGCCACCCTAGCCGCACGTTCGTCACGCCCCACCCGTCCACGGGCACTGCGGCAGCCAGGGTGTCGTCCACGCCGACGCCCGAGGAGTACATGAAGTCCACGTCCGCCCACCCGCCGCGCGCAAACGCCGGCTGCGCACGCAGCCCCAGGCGCAGGGCGTGCTTGGGGATCCCCGGCAGGGTCCGGCCCTTCAGGTCGAAGCTCCCGATTTGATAGTCGGTGTACTCGAAGTCGGAGTACGTCCAACTGGAAATCAGCTCGAGTCCCCGCGCGAAGCCGACCGCGCCCCCGACCTCGAGGCCGCGATGGCGCGCTGCCCCGGCGTTGCGGAAGAACCGCCGGGAGGTCCCGCCGGGCACCTCGTAGGAGATGAGCTCGTCGCGGACGTCGGCCTGGAACAGCGCGACGCTCCAGTTGGCTCGGCCGTGCACGATGCCGCGCGCCCCGATTTCGAAGTTCGTGGCGGTCTGAGGCTCGAGGTCGGGGTTGAACCCGCCCGCCCCCGTGGGCCCGTTCGCCAGCTCCGTGGTCGTGGGCGTCTCGAACGAGGTGCCGACGTTGGCGTACGCCGTGAGGGACGGCGTCGGGCTCATGGTCAGGCCCACGGTCCCGCTCACCGCGTCCATCAGCCGCCTCCCGGAGTCGTCCGCCCCATCGGTCACGTGGCGGTCCTGCACGCGGAACGTCACCCGATCGTAGCGCAGCCCCGTCGTGAAGCTCACGCTTCGTGTCACGTCGAGCACACCCTGCACGAACGGCCCGACCTCGCTGACACGCTCGAGCTGGTCGCGCGTCAATGTGTCCGGCCGGTTGTCGGGCGTGGTTCCGAGCGCCGCGTTCGGCACCACGTAGCTGAATTCGCTTCGATCGTCCCGCTGCCACTGCACATCGAGGCCGGCGGTGATGCGGGCCTTGACGCCACCGAGGTGGGCGGGCCGCGACGCGCTGGCGCGGAACCCGTAGGCGCGGCGGTCGATGGTGATGTACGCCTGCGGGAGGGGGTTCGTGAGGTCTCGGGTCAGGCCGAACAGAGTCAACGCCAGGTCTCCGCCGTCCGCCGCAGCGCGCTTCAGCGTCACACCGCCCTGCACTTG
>Ga0210382_10000104_pt1 | contig 32696 bp, 29 predicted proteins | sample PLMedo_FD_155452 | JGI IMG/M metagenome (GOLD analysis project Ga0210382, IMG submission 155452) | Groundwater sediment microbial communities from an aquifer in East River, Colorado, USA - PLM0_60_coex redo | ecosystem: Environmental > Terrestrial > Soil > Riparian zone | place: USA: East... | reverse complement strand
GGCCAGCGGCTGCGCCCGACGACGCCACTCGAGGGCGCCTGCGCCGCCCGCGCCGAGCGCCACGGCGGCGAGCACAATCAGCGCGACGCGGCCCCGCCCTCCCCCCCCCGCCCCCGCCCCCGCCCCCGCCCCACCGCCCAACGCGACCAGCCACAACGCCACCCACGCCGCGCCCGCGACCACCGCCCACTCCGCGGGGCTCGCCCAACCCACGGTGAGCAGCTGCTCGCTCGCGCGGTCAGGCGCCGAAAGAAGGCGGCGGGACCGCCGGATCACGGGGTCGCGCGGTGCGAGGCGCGTGGCACGCATCCACGCGGCCGTCGCCTTGCCGTCGGCGCCCGCGCGATACAGCGTCGCACCGAGGTTGTACCAATGCGCCGCGACGCGAGGCGCTCCCGCCGCACGCGCGGCGAACGAGTCAGCGGCGGCGCGGAGCGCTCCGGCCTCGTACAGCGCCTCGGCACTGGGCGATTGCGCGGCGACCCCCGACCCGGAGCCCGCCGCGACGAGCAGCACCACGGTGGCGAGGATCCTCCGCCGACGTCGCGGACCGGACTCAGCGCCGAGCACCCGGAGCACCTCCTGGATCTCGGCGGCTAACTCGGCCGCGTCCCCCAGGCCGCGCGGGCCATAGCGGGCCGCGCGTAGCCGGTCGCGCAATCGCTTCACGTGGTCCGCCACGGCGCTGTCGACGCCGGCGGCCCGGAGTGCCTGACCCAACCCGTCGCCGTCGCGAGCAAAGGGGTCGGGGACGTGGCTCGCAAGCACGGCCACAAACTCGCGTTCCAGCCGCCCGAGGTGGGTGACCGCCGAGGCCGCGGTGCCGTCCGGAGCAGGGCCGGCGTCGGCGACGCGGCGCGAGCGTCGCCGCCCGCGCGCGAGCCACACACCCAGCGGCGGCAGCAGGGCCACGGCGAGCCAGCCGCCCAGACCCAACCGCCGGAAGAGCCGGCCGGCCCACGATTCATCGCGGGCACCGAGCAGGGGTGGCAGCGCGCGCGCGGCGCGGGGCTCGGCGCCCGGTGCGATTGCCAGCACGCGCGGCGCGGCCGCCGCCGCCGCGTACCGCCCCAGTGCCACATCGAAATAGTCGTATCGCAGGTCCGGCAGGAGGAAACTGCCGGCAGAGTCGGGCACGGCGAGGAACCGGAACGTCTTGCTTCCCGCGACCCGGCCCTGCTGTGGCGCGAGCCGCACTTCTATCTGGGCGGGGTAGCTGCGGAATCCCGGCGGCCAGCGCAGCACCGGCTCCGGCCACAGCGCGACATTGCCCACACCCGTGATGGTCGCCGCGATTTCGAGCGGCTCACCGACCCGCGCCTCCGCCGGCTCGATCCGTAAATCGAGTGTCAGCCCCTGCCCGACCACGCCGCGGTCGGCGGCGGGCCTGCCCGCCGCGGGGAGCGGCAGCGCGACGATCGGGAGCGAATCGCTCCGCAGCGTGTAGCGCTCCTCGCGGCTGAAGAAAGAAAACGTCACCGGGACGGCGTACTCGACCGATGCCGGCGGCACGATGATGCGCCCCGGAGCCAGCGGGAACACGATCTGGGACGTAATGAACAAGTCCATCCAGCGCCCGCCGACCATGCGGGCCGCTGCGACGCCCGTCGGCGTGGAGGGCGGGTAGGCCCACACCCCTTCCGGAGTAACGAGGGTCAGCAGGGGGAGGCGGCGCATCCGCTCCCGCAAGTCGCGCGGGACCCAAGCCGCCGCGATCAGATCTACCTGTTGGCCGACGAGTACCGTGTCGGCGGGCACGATGACGGTCAGGGCGACCTCGTCGGCGCGCCGCCCGCCGGACCGTGCTGCGGGGAGGGCGGCCTTCTCGAGCAGCACGCGCACCAACGGGCTGAGGGCGGTCGCGACGCCGCTCGCAGCACTGTCCACCGTAATGAGAATCGGCTCGGTCGCCAGTGTGCTTTGGCCTTGCCGTACGCGCACCGGGCCGATCAGCAGGGCGCCCGGCTGTTCGGCCCGCAACTGCAGTTCCCGCACCGTCGTGCGCACCGCTCCGGCCGTGCCGCTCATCGCGACCTCGGTGAGGTCGCGCGAGCCGACGATCGCGAAGCCGGCGAGCGGTGGGAGGACGATTTGCAGCGGCTCGGCCGAGCGGGTGCGGGCGCGCACCGTGAGCATCAGCTCCTCACCCACCGTGACTCGCGGATGGTCCACGGTCGCGGTGACTTCGGCCCCCTGCACCGCGAGGGCGGAAGCGACTGCCAACAGCAGCACCGGTGTCACCAGTCCTTCACTCCCGCGAGCGTGGCGCGCCGGGGGCGGCCGGTGCGATCGCGCCGCGTGCGCAGCTCCTCCTGACCGATGGACCGCAGCACCTGATCGGCCTGCGACTCATTCAGCCCTCCGCCGCCTTGCGGCTGAGGTGGAGGAGGCGCGCCGCTGGGCCGGGGCGTGGGTGGAGGCGGCGGCGGATTCGGCCGGTTCGCTCCCCCGCCCTGCTTTCGCATCCGCGTCGCCAGCTCGAGATTCCATTTGGCCGCCGCGTGTCGCGGCTTGAGAAGCAGCGCCTCGCGGTAGGCCCGCTCGGCATCGGCCAGGTACACTTCACGATTCGCGGTGTCCGCGCCCGTCCGCGCGAGGGCGAGCAGGCCGAGGTTATAGAGCGCCCGGAACCGCACGTCGGGATCGAGCGACGCGGCGGCGCGGGCCAGGTTCGCCCGCGCCACGTCGCCGTCGCGAGCGGCGAGCGCGGCCGTGCCGGCGTTGTACCATGCCGTGTCGTCGTCCTGGCGCAGCGCCAGCTCCGCGAGGTAGGCGACCACCGCGCCGGCGGCGTCGCCGCGGTCCCACGCTTTCTCCGCCGCGGTGCGCGGCCGCGCGGGCGGTGGCATCTCTTGCGTCGAGGCGGGCGTCGCGACGCACAGAGCGAGGGCGGCCAACGCCGCGGTGCGGCGCGCCGCGGTCTGCGCCGCGAGCACCATGAGCGCGAGCAACAGCGGGATCCAGGCGCGCGGCCGGCCGCGCTGGGTCCTGCTCTCGGTCGCCGTGGCGCGCTTGTACGATGCCACGAGGTCGCGCACGGCGCCCGCCTGATCGGGCAGCTCTGCCGCGACGAGGGTGCCCTGCGCCGCATCGGCGACGGCACCGAGGAGCACGTCGTTGCGTGCCGTCTCGATCGTGTTGTCGTCCGCGTCCTTCTGCCAGGCCACCAGGACGCCGCGCTCGTCGCGCACGGGGATGCGGGCCGGGTCGCGCCCGCCCTCCGCCACGAGAATCAGGTGGATGCCGAGCTCGCCCAGCTGCCGCGCCTCCTGGAGGGTGCGCCCGATCGAGTCGTGCGCCTCGCCGTCGGTGAACACCACCAGGACGCGATCCGCGATCTCGGGACTGGCGCTCAGCAGCTCGGCGCCCTGGGCGAGCACCGGGGCGAGAGCGGTGCCCCCTTCCGACGCGACCTCGGGGTCGAGCGCGTCGAGGTACAGGGCGATCGCCGACCCGTCCACCGAAAGCGGTGAGAGGATGTAGCTCGTGCCCGCAAAGGCCACCAGGCCGAGCCGGTCGCCGTCCAGATCCTGCACGAGGCGCCGGGCTTCCCGCAGCGCCCGGGCGAGCCGGTTTGGGGCGGCGTCCCCGGCGAGCATCGACCGCGAGATGTCCATCGCAATCACCAGGTTCAGCCCCCTCGTCTCGGTCACGATCCGCTCCTCGCCCCAGCGCGGCCCCGCGAGGGCCACGGCGGCGAGGGCCGCCGCGAGCCCCAGCGTGCTCGATCCCAGTCGGCTCGCCGCGCGTGCCGTGCGGGCCGTTTGCTCCGACCACGCCGCGGCGCGCTTCACCCGCGCGCGCCGCGCCCATGCGGCGGCGAACCAGATCACGACCCCCACGACGGGAGAGAGCGCGACGACGACTGGCGCGTCGAAGGTCATCACGGCGCCGTCATTTATGGCACCCGCACGGCGAACGTGGCGCCCACGACGAGCTCCAGCGCCAAGGCGAGCAGGCCGAAGCCAAGCGGCCAGCGGTAGGCGTCATCGTAGCGGCGGTACACGAGGTGCTGCACAGGGGCCTTCTCGAGGCGGTTGATCTCGCCGAAGATGTTCGACAGCGACGCCGCATCGGTCGCACGGAAATAGCGGCCTCCCGTCGTGCGGGCCACTTCACCGAGCAGCTGTTCGTCGATCTTGACCGGCATGGTCTGATAGCGCAACCCCAGCGGCCCCTGCCCCACGGGAACCGGCGCCTCGCCTTCCCGGCCGACGCCGATCGTATAGATCCGGAGCCCGAACGTCGCCGCGGCCTGGGCCGCGGTCCGCGGGTCCACCGTGCCGCGGTTGTTCTCGCCGTCGGTCAACAGGACGATCACCTTGCTCTTCCCCGGGGCGCGCCGCAGGCGGTTGGCCGCGGTGGCGATCCCGGTGCCGATTGCCGTACCGTCCTCGAGGATCCCGATTCGCAGCTGCCGGATCGCCGTCTCCAGCACCGGGTAGTCGGTCGTGATCGGTACCTGCGTGAGGGCCTGGCCCGCGAATGCGACGAGCCCGATGCGGTCCGCCGTGCGCGCCCGCACGAAATCGATCGCCGTTCGCTTGGCCACGTCCAAGCGATTGTTGGGCGCGAAGTCCTCGGCCAACATGCTGCTCGAGATGTCCAGCGCCAGGACGATCGAGATCCCCTCGCTGTGGAGCGCCGTGCGCGCGGAGCCGATGCGCGGCCCGGCGGCGGCGACGATCCAGGCGCCGAGGCAGACCGATCGCAACGTTACGGGGAGCCGCGCCACCCAAAGGCGCTCCGCGGGCCCGGCGGCGGGGCGTACGTCGCTGATCGGGGCCCCGGGGGTGCGGGCCAGTCGCCGCGCCCGCCACCACCACCACAGCGGCAGCGCCGCGAGGAGCAGCAGGAAAACGGGCCGCGCAAACGTCACGGCTCGAGCTCCTCGGCGAGGGCCCGGGCCCGCGCGGCGAGCGGGGCGACGTCCACGCCGTGCGCCGTCGCAAACTCTACTTGGTCGAGCGCGCCGAGCAGGTCGCGCAGCTGGCGGAGCGGCGCGTCGGGCCGCGCCCGCTCCACGGCGGCCAGGCACTCCGGCGTGCTCAGAGCTTCATGCGCCTCGGGCACCGCCCGGGCGACGGCGTTGCGCAAGCGGTGGGCGGCCCGGGCCGCGACCGCCTTGGGCTCTCCTGCCGCGAGCCAGCGCGCGTCGGCCACCTCGGCGTCGAGCTCGAGGTCGGGCGCGGGGGCGACCGTTCGGGAAGGGCGGCGGCGCCACGCGACGACCGCGACGAGGAGCCCCGCCGAGAGCAACAGGGCCGCGAGCGCCGGGAGCGGTGAGCGGCGCGCGAGTCGCAGCGGCGCGAGCGCCGGCTGCGGGGCGGGCGCGCGAACGCTGTCTGGGATCACGCTGGCGACGCGAAACGTCGCCGTCCCACCCGCCAACGAATCGGCGGTGCCGTCCGGACCCAGGCGCCAGAGCGGCGGCATGTCCGTCGCGATCACGCCCGGCACCCACGCGACCACCGGATACCGTACTGTCCACCCACCCGCGACGCGCACGACCGCGGCGTCCCCCAGCGGCTCGGTGGTGGGCCCGGGATCGAGCTTCGCGATGCGCATGCGCCAGCCGGGCGGCGCGGGCACCGTCCGCTCGAGCCAGATCGTGTCGCCGACGGTGGGCCGGGCGGGGATCGCGGCCCAACCGCCCGCCTGCTGCAGCAGCACCGCGAGCAGGGCCGCGGGACCCATCACCGGGCGAGCCGTCGCGCCCGCTCCGCGAACGCCCTGCGCAGCGGCACGCCGTACGGCACGGTGGTCTGGAGCGCGACGCGGTCCACCCCGGCCTGCACGAGCTTCCGGGCGCGCTCCTGTTGCATCCGCTCGGCCGCGACGCCGATCCGCATGCGCGTCGGCGCGTGGCTCGTGTCCACCAGCATCCGCTTACCCGTCTCGGCGTCCTCCACCTCGACCCAGCCGGCGTCGGGGAGGTTGTACTCCCGTGGATCGTCGACCGTGATGGCGACGACCTCGTGCCGGGCGGCCAGCTGGCCCAGCGGCTCCTCCCACGCTTCGGCGCGGAAGTCGGAGAGCACGACGACGATGGCCCGGTGGCGCAGCAGTTTGGCGGCATAGCGCAGCGCGCCACTGAGATTGGTCCCGCGCCCCCGCGGCGTGAAGGCGACGAGGTCGCGGATCACGCGCAGGGCGTGGGCGCGGCCCTTCGCCGGCCGCACGGCGTACTCCGGGGTGTCGGCAAAGAGGAGCGCGCCCACGCGGTCGTTGTGGCGCGCGGCCGCCAGCGCCAGGACCGCGGCGACCTCGACCGCGAGTCCCGCCTTGGTGTAGGGGCGCCCAAAGTGCAGGGAGCCCGACTGGTCCACGATGAGGAGCAGGGTCAGCTCCCGCTCCTCCATGAACGTCTTGACGAAGGGATGTCCCATCCGCGCCGAAACGTTCCAATCGATGGCGCGGAAGTCGTCGCCTTCCTGGTAGGCACGCACTTCGGCGAACTCGATCCCTTGTCCGCGGAAGACCGACCGGTATTCGCCCGTGAAGAGGGTGTTGACCAGGCTGCGGGCGCGCAGCTCGATCCCCTTCACGTGCTTCAGCACTTCGGGGCCGACGGCCCGCCGGCGCGGCCGCCCAGGGGACGAGGGTGCATCCCGGCGCCGCTCTACGCCTTCGTATCTCACGGCACGCGCACGGCGTCCAGGATCTGGCCGATCACGCGATCGGCGTCGACGTCCTCGGCCTCCGCCTCGAATGTGAGGAGCACCCGGTGCCGCAACACGTCGAACCCCATCGCCTTGACGTCCTCCGGCACGACGTACGCGCGGCCGCGGAGATAGGCGTGCGCGCGGGCGGCCTGCGCGAGGTAGATGGACGCCCGGGGCGACGCGCCGAACGCGATCAGGGGCTTCAGTTCGGGGAGCCCCACCGCCTGCGGCTCGCGCGTCGCGCGCACCACGTCCACGATGTAGTCCACCACTTTTTGGTCCATGAACAGCTCCGCGATCGCGCTGCGCGCCGCGAGGATGTCGTCCGCGTCGGCGACGCGCTGCACCTCGATCGGCCGGCCCGACGCCATCCGCCCCACGATCTCCTTCTCCGCGTCTCGCGTCGGATACCCGACCCGAACCTTCAGCATGAAGCGGTCGAGCTGCGCCTCCGGCAGCGGGTACGTACCTTCGTGCTCGATCGGGTTCTGCGTGGCGAGCACCAGGAACGGCTCGCCCAGGTAGAACGTCTCGCCGCCGATCGTCACCTGCTTCTCTTGCATCGCCTCGAGCAGGGCCGACTGCACCTTGGCGGGGGCGCGGTTGATCTCGTCGGCGAGGACCAGGTTCCCGAACAGCGGACCCTTTTTCGCGTAGAACTCCTGCGTGCGTTGATCGAACACCATCGTCCCGATGACGTCCGCCGGCAGCAGGTCGGGGGTGAACTGAATGCGCGAGAAGGTGAGGCGCAGGGCCTCCGCCACGGTGCGCACGGCGAGCGTCTTTGCGAGCCCCGGGACCCCCTCGAGCAGAACGTGCCCGCCTGTGAGCAGCCCGATCAGCAGGCGCTCCACCATCACCTCCTGTCCCACGACGCGCTTCGCGACCTCGCGCGTGATGGTCTGGGCCAGGACGACGTCGTTGGCCTTCACCGCCCGTGTCGTCATCTCAGAGACGCCTCCGCCGCACGCTTCACCGTCGGCTCCTTGTCACGGGTATATAGCTCCAATAGAGCGCGGGCTTCGGGCCGGTCGAGCCGCCCCAAGCCTTCGATGGCCGCCGCGCGCACGTAGGGCGTGCGTCGCGGCCGGCCGCCCGGCTCGGCGTATTTGGCCAGGACCTCGAGCGCTTCCTTCGTCCCGAGCTGGCCGATCGCTTTCAGCAACGCAGCCAATACCCCTTCGTCGCCCTCCTGCTCCAACCGTCGGACGAGGACCGTGGTCGCGCCGCCATCGCCCGCCGCGGCGATGGCCCGCGCCGCCGCCATCCGCACCAGCACCGACTCGTCCTTGAGCGCGGGCATCGCGGGCCGCGATACCTCGCGGCCGCCGAGCTCGGCCAGGCCCAACAGCGCCGCCTCGCGCACCCGCTCGTCGGCATGGCGGCTGACGCCGATCAGGAGTTGCACCGCCTGGGGGCTCCCGGTCAAGCCGAGGAACTCGGCCGCCGCGGCGGCCACTTCGGGCACCCGGCTCGCCAAGCGATCCTGCAGCGTTTCGAGGGCGCGCTCGCCCGCCGCGCGCATGGTCGCGCGATACGCCTCCCGCAATTCCGCCGGCGCATTGATATATGCGTCCACGACCGGCCCCGCGGCGACCGCCGCCAGCGCACCCACCGCGCTCACCAGGTGCGCCCGCTCGGCGGGGGGAACCCGCGACTCTCCCAACCGCGCCACCATGCGCTCCACCACGACGTCATCGGTGAGTGCCGCCGCGACATCGCCGATCCCCTCTTGCGCCACCGGGTCCTCGATTTCTGGCAGCGCGCGGTCGAGCCCGGCGACGATCTCCGCGATGGTGCCGACGTGACGCAGGGCGAGCACATCGCCGGTGAGCCGTCGTAGCTGGTCCACCAGCGCCCGCTGCTCTTCGGGCGTGTGGGCCGTCCGCAGCGCGGCGACGGCACGCCTGGCCTCGACGTCGGCGGGCAGCACGTCGGGACGAAACACGGCGCCCGATCGCGTCGGCGCAACGGTCTCCGCCGCGGGCGGCGGTGACGGGGCTGGAGGCGGCGGCGGAGCGGGAGCCGCGGGAGGGGGAGGGGGAGGAGCGGCCTCCGCCCCAGACGCTCTGCTCGAGGAAAGGCGCTGGCTCGCGCGCCGGCCGAGCAGCAGCGTGAGGCGGCCGAGCGCCGCGTCGTCCGGAGTGACGTTGCCCACCGCGACGCCGAACAGCGCGAGGAGATGCTCGGGTGTGAGGCCGGGATTCACCTGGATCGCCCGCACACCGCGCGCGTACAACAAGCCGGACAGCTCGGCCACCTGGGTGTTGCGCGGGAGGAGGTGCTGGCCGTGCCAGTGCAGGCCCGTGGCGCCGATCTTCCATTCCACGGTGCCGAGCCCGGCGAGGGCGGGCAGGGCGGTTGAGATCTGCCGCATGGCTTCGAGCACCGCCGGATGCGTGGGCGGGTACAGCCGCGTCAGCCGGAACGTCGTCCCGATGGCGCCGAGCGCTTTGTCCAATCCAGCGGTGTCGATGGCCATCGCTCAGGCCTCCAGGCGCTCGATCGCCTCGATCTCCCGCGGCGTCAGGGCACGCCAGCGCCCCTCGGCGAGTTTCCCCAGCCGCACCGGGCCGTACGCGACGCGGTGCAGCCATTCGACCTTGAGGCCCAGCGCTTCGGCCACGCGGCGCACGATGCGCTGCCGCCCCTCGGCGAGCGTCACCTCGATCTCGACCGACTTTCCCGTCGGCCGCACGCGGCTGGCGACGATCCGCACCGGCCGCCCGTCGATCACGATGCGCCCGGCGAGTCCCGCGCGCACCGCCGGCGCAGCGGCGCCGTGGACGCCGAGCCAGTAGCTGCGCGGCACGGCGTAGCGGGGATGCGTGAGGCGGTGCGCCGCCGCCCCGTCGGTCGTGAGGAGCAACAACCCCGAGGTCATGAGGTCCAGCCTCCCAACGTACGTGAGACCGGGCACCTTGGGGAGGAGGTCGAACACCGTGGGCCGTTTTTCGGGATCTGCGCGGCTGACCACGTAGCCGATCGGTTTGTTGAGAGCGAGCCACGTGGTGCGGGCGGCCGCACGGACGCCCCGGCCGTCCACCGTGATCCGCTGGGCGTCCGGGTCGACGCTCGTCCCGATGGTGGCGGGCCGACCGTCCACGTGCACGCGCCCGGCTCGGATCAAGTCCTCGGCCTTGCGCCGCGACGCGACGCCCGCGCGCGCCAGGGCGCGCTGCAGGCGCATCAAACTCATTCGGGTTCTTCGGCCGGCGTGGGCGGCCGGAGGGCCACCGACAGCTCCTCGAGCCGCGGCAGCTCTTCCAGGTCCTTCAGTCCGAGAATCTCCAGGAACTGCGGCGTCGTGCCGTAGAGCAGCGGCCGACCCAGACCCTCGCCCCGCGTGACCACCTCGACGAGGCCGCGCTCCAAGAGCTTGTCGATGACGGCGCCCGAGTCCACGCCGCGGATCTCGTCCACTTCGACGCGTCCCACCGGCTGGCGGTAGGCGACGATCGCGAGTGTCTCGAGCGCCGCGGGCGACAGGCGCCGGGGGCGCAGCGCGAACTGCGCGCGGTCGATGGCCTCGGCATACTCGCGACGCGTGAGGAACTGCCACCCCTCCGCGATCTCCGCCAACTCGACCGCGTGGTCGTCGCCGTACGCGGCCCGCACTTCGCTGAGGGCCGCGCGGAGCGCCGCGTCCCCGCTCTCCGGCTCGAGCGAGGCCAGGTCCTCGATCGTCAGCGGGCGCGACGCGGCGAACAGCGCCGCTTCAAGCAGCTTCGCGAGGGGACTCACGCCGGATCACCATGGGGGCGAAGGGCCCGGGTTGGGCGAGCGACAACGTGCCGCACTTGGCCAGCTCGAGCAGCGCGATGAACGCCGACAGCACATCGACGATCGTCGCTCCGGAACCGACCACGTCGCCCCAGCCGAACGTCTCGCGCTCGGCGAGCAGCGCGTGGATCTTCGCCGTCGCACCTTCGACGTCGAGCGGCCGCGGCACCACGCGGTGCAGCATCGGCTCGGGGATCAGGGCAATCACCCGTTCCGCCGCCGCCAACAGATCGTTCAAGTCGATCTGCAGCGGGGCGGGCGGCGCGTCGGGAGGCGGCGCTTCGTAGCCGCGGCCGAATCGCTCCGCCCGAACAGCCGCGGCGCGGGCCAGCCAATCGACCAGCTCACGGATCTGCTGGTACTCGAGCAGCCGCCGTACCAGCTCGGCCCGCGGGTCCTCCCACTCGTCGTCTTCGAGGCGGCGCGGCAACAACATCTGCGCCTTGATCCGCAGCAGGCGCGCCGCCATCTCGAGGTAGTCCGCCGCCGGATTCAGGCCGAGGTCGCTGATCGCCGAGAGGAACTGATCGGCAATCTTCGCGATCGGCAGGTCGGTGATATCGACCTCGTCCTCGCGGATCAGATGCAGGAGGAGGTCGAGCGGGCCGGAGAACTGCTCCAGCTCGACGACGAAGCCGCCTTGCTCGCGCATGACGGGAGAAGGCGTCGTCACTAGGCCGCCGGAATTTCGAGGCCGCCGACGAGGCTCAGGGCGACTTTCAAGAGCCAGTGGGCCGGCCACAAGAACACGTTCACCACGCCGGGCAGCAGCCACACCACGAGCATGATCGGGATGATCCCCAGGGCGTACAGCTGGCGAAACTGCATCCCGGCGGCGGGGGGCAGGACCTGCTTCAACACGTGGCTGCCGTCGAGCGGCGGGATCGGAATCAGATTGAAAAACGCGAGGACCAGGTTCAGCCACATCCCGAAGTACAGCATCTGTTGCAGGATCCGCAGGGTCGGCTGCAGCACGGGGACGCCCTGGGCAACGAGCCCGACGAGCGCGAACCCAATCACGCTCACGACGAACAGGCCGAGATTCGTGACGATCCCCGCAAGGGACACGATGATGTCCCCCTTGCGGTAGTTGCGGTAATGCCGGGGGTTCACCGGAACCGGCTTCGCCGCCCCAAACACGAACGGTGCGTGGATCCAGATCAGCACGATCGGGAGCACGACGGTCATGAGCGGGTCGATGTGCTTCAGCGGATTCAGGGTCAGCCGCCCGAGCATGTAGGCGGTAGGATCGCCTTGTCGGTAGGCTGCCTCGGCGTGCGCATATTCGTGCGCCACGATGGAGAACAGGAGCACCGGGGCCAGCATGAGGATTTGCTCAAATGGCACGGCCTAAGATAACGTAGAGCCTTGACCCCACGCAACTTACCCTCTATGTTCCGCGCCTCACTCGAGGGGACTACGACCCGTGCCGAAGATCAAATCCGCGAAAAAGGCGATGCGCCAGGCGCGCTCGCGCACCGTGCGTAACAGGGCGCAGCGCTCGGCGCTGCGCACTGCGGTGAAGCGCGTGCGCGCCGCCGCCACCGCGGACGCTGCCGCCCAGGCCTACCTCATTGCCGCCCGGCTGCTCGACCGCGCCGCGCGCAAAGGCCTGATCCACAAGAACAACGCCGCCCGCCACAAGTCGCGCCTGGCGGCGATGCTGAAGAAGCTGGCGGCGAAGTAGGTTACAGCGCCGCCAGTTCCGCCCCGCAGCTCTCGCAGTACCACTCGGTCGCCAGGTTCATCGTCCCGCAGTCCCGGCACTTCAGCGTCTTCGACACCTCGGCTTCGTCGTTCAGATCTGCGGCGGGCGTGATCGACATCGGCGCGCCCCGCGGCGGATCGCCTGGAATGGACGGCTGAAACTGCGCCCCGCTGGCGCGCTTGGGCGACGGCGCCGCCTTGTCGTCCTCGGTCACGGACTTGAGGAACGCCAGCTCGTCAATCGCCCCTGCCTTCGGCCGGTCGTCGGGTCGGGCTTGCGGCCGGGGCGGCGGCCCGACGCGCGCACCCGGCTTCGACCAAACCAGCGCGTCGAGCTCCCCGAGCCGCGCGATGTCGTCCGCCACCACCTGCAGCTCCTGGCGCACCGCCACCAACTCGGCGACCGCGTCCTTGTGGACCTGCGTCCACTGCCCCTCGTCGTACTCGCCGACGGCGTGTCGCAGCTCCGTCTCGGCCAGGCGCTCGGCCGCGGCCTTTTCCTTCTTGTGTAGCTCGACGATGAGCTCCTTGCGTTGCGCGACCAGCTGGCGGGCGGCGTCGGCGTGCGCCTTCAGCTCCTCGGTCACGGCGTGGAGCCGCGCCTCGTAGTCGGCGCGCACCCGCGTGCGCACGTGCTCCGGCGCCGCGTCCCCCGCGGCGTTGATCCGCGAGAGCCACGCCTCGTATTGCCGGCGCTCTTCCAGTAGCCGCTCGATGGCGGCCGTGCTCTTCGACGACCCCTTAGGCATCCGTCTCCCGTCGCGCCTGGGCGCGTAGCGCTTCGAGTCTCTCGACGGCGGCGGTGTCGAGCGGCCGCGGCCGCCCCACAGTCCGGGCGGCGAGGACGATCCGCGCCGCGTGCTCCAAGCTCTCCATCCGGATCCACGCCTCGTCCAGCGTTCTTCCCATCGTCACGGCACCGTGATTCGCCAGCAGCAGCGCGTCGTACCCCCCCTCTCCCACCCCTCCCGCTGCTCGACCCCCCACCCCAGCCAAATACGGCTCTACCCGGTCGCCCAGCTCAGGCGTGCCGGGCGTGCCATACGGGACAATCGGCGCCCGTCCCACCAGGAAGATAAGCTCCGGCAACAGATTAGCGGGAATCTCCTCGCCCGCAACGGCAAATCCGGTCGCCGTAGGAGGATGGGCGTGCACCACAGCTCCCACGTCGCGGCGCCGATTCAGGATCCGCAAGTGTAAGTCCAACTCGCTCGTAGGGTTGCGGCGCCCGCGCCGCCTGCGACCCGTCAGGTCCACCTCGACCATGTCGGCCGCTGTGAGCAGCGCCTTGATGAGACCGCTCGGGGTCACGAGAATCCGGTCCCGGCCGAGCCGCACCGACAGGTTGCCGTCCCGCCCCGCGATCAGTCCCCGGGCCGCCAGCTGCCGGCAGCACAGCGCCATGCGCTGGGCAACCGCCGCGGAGGTCATGTAGTCGCCGGGCGCTCTAGGTCGTGAACGACCTTCCCACCCACCACAGTGAGCGTCGGCCGGCCACTCAGCTCGCGGCCGGCAAACGGCGTGTTACGGCTCTTCGAGTGGAAGGCCGATGCGTCTACCGTCCACCGCACCGCGAGATCCAGCACCACGACGTCGGCGCCGGCTCCGGCGGCGAGCGTTCCCCCAGCCAACTGGAACACCCGCGCCGGCTCGGTACTCATCCGCGCGATCAGTTGGGGCACGGTCAGGACACCCCCCAGCACGAGCTCGGTGTGCGCGACCGCGAAGGCGGTTTCGAGCCCCACGATCCCGAACGGCGCGTCGTCGAACGCGGCCTCTTTCTCGTCGTAGGAGTGAGGGGCATGGTCCGAGGCGATGCAGTCGATCACACCATCCTTGAGCGCGGCGCGCAGCGCCGCCACGTCGGCGGCCTCCCGCAGCGGCGGATTCATCTTGGCGTGGGTGTCGTAGCCCTCGCAGGCGTGGTCGGTCAAGGTGAGGTGATGGGGCGTCACCTCGGCGGTGACGCGCGCCCCGCGTTCCTTGGCCCGCCGGATGAGGTCGATCGAGCCGCGCGTGGACATGTGACAGAGGTGCACGTGGCCGCCCGTCAAGTCGGCGAGGAGGCAGTCCCGGGCCACCATGATCTCCTCGGCCGCGGCGGGGATGCCCTTCAGGCCGAGGCGGCTTGCCACCAACCCCTCGTGCATCACACCCCCCGCCGCGAGGCTCGGTTCTTCGCAATGATTGGCCACGGGGATGCCGAACGTCCGGGCGTACTCGAGCGCCGTGCGCATCAAGTGACTCGAGGCGACCGGCCGGCCGTCGTCCGACACCGCCACCGCCCCCGCCCCGACCATTTCGCCGAACTCGGCGAGCTTCTCGCCGCGTTGGCCCACCGACACCGCGCCGATCGGATACACGCGGGCGAGCCCCGCCCGCCCCGACTGGCGCACGATGAACCCCACGGCGGCCTGGTTGTCGGTGACGGGATCGGTGTTGGGCATCGCGCAGACGGCCGTGAACCCACCCGCGACGGCGGCGCGCGCACCGCTCGCGACGGTCTCCTCGTCCTCGTTGCCCGGCTCGCGCAAGTGCACGTGCACGTCCACGAGCCCCGGCGCGACGATCCTCCCCGCGACGTTGCGAACCTCGGCGCCGTCCGGCACGCCCAGCCCGGGACCGACCGCGGCGATCTTCTCGTCCTGCAAGAGCACGTCGGCGACCTGGTCGAGCCCGCGGCTCGGGTCGATCACGCGTCCGCCCTGGAGCAGTAGCGGTCGCATCAGTCCGGCCCTCCCCCTCCCCCACCCACTCCACGCTTCGCCGCGTCGGCCAGCTCCGGCCGGCCCCCGGCCAGCAGATAGAGCACCGCCATCCGCACCGCCACGCCGTTCGTCACCTGATCGAGGATCACGCTGTGCGGTCCGTCGGCCACGCGCGAGTCGATCTCCACGCCGCGGTTCATCGGACCGGGATGCATGATCGTGAGCGGGTGCGGCGACCGCTCGAGCCGCTCCGGCGTCACGCCGAACACCCGGTAGTACTCGCGCAAACTCGGGATGAATCCCTTCTCCATTCGCTCGAGCTGGAGGCGCAGGATGTTGAGCACGTCCGCCCATTCGATCGCCTCTTCGATGCGCGGGAACACGGTGACCCCCAGCTCTTCGATGCCCCGCGGCAGCAGCGTGCGGGGTCCGCAGACACCGACATGCGCGCCGAGCTTGGTCAGGCCCCAGAGGTTCGAGCGTGCGACGCGGGAATGCAGGATGTCGCCCACGAGACAGACCTTGAGGCCTTCGATCTTGCCGTGCTTGTCGCGGATGGTGAGGAGGTCGAGCAGCGCCTGCGTGGGGTGCTCGTGCTGCCCGTCCCCGGCGTTGATCACGTTGGAGCGGATGCGCGCGCCGAGAAAATCCGCCACGCCGGAGGAGGGGTGGCGGATTACCACCATGTCGATCCGCATGGCCTCGAGGTTCTTGGCCGTGTCCACCAGGGTCTCACCCTTCGATACGGACGAGCCGGTGGCGGCCACGTTGACCGTGTCCGCCGAGAGCCGTTTTTCGGCGAACTCGAAGGAGATGCGGGTGCGGGTCGAGGCTTCGAAGAAGAGGTTGACGATCGTCTTGCCGCGGAGCGCCGGGACCTTCTTGATCGGCCGCTCCGAGACTTCTTTGAACGGCTCGGCCGTATCCAGAATGAGCCGGATCTGCTCGGGCGAGAGGTGCTCGAGCCCGGTCAGGTCCTTGCCCAAGCTCGCGCTCATCGGACCAGGTCCACCTGGTCGCGGCCGTCGATCTCCTCCACCAGCACGTCCACGCGGTCGCCCGGCCCGGTCTTGACGACCGTGCCGACGATGTCGGCTTGGATCGGCAGCTCGCGCCCGCCGCGGTCCACGAGCACGCAGAGCGAGATGCGCTCGGGGCGGCCGAAGTCGGCCAGCTCGTCGAGCGCGGCCCGCACCGTGCGTCCCGTGTAGAGGACGTCGTCGACGATCACGACGTGCTTGCCGGAGAGGTCGCCCGGCAGGCGGGTTTCACCGATGACCGGCTTGGGACCGACGGTCTCGAGGTCGTCGCGGTAGAGCGTGATGTCGAGGGCGCCGCGGGGCACGGCGACGCCCTCATCTTTTTCGATGAGCTTCGCGATCCGCTCGGCCAGCTCGACGCCGCGCCGCTGGATCCCGATCAGCAAAAGGTCCTCGGGGCGTTGGGCTAGCTCGAGGACCTCGACCGCCATACGCTGCAACGCCCGCGACATGGCGCGGGCGTCGAGAATCGTGGTGCGGTCTTCTGTCTTTGAGGGTCGAGGCATCTCGAGGCTGAAAGCTAGCGAGGAGAACACCGGGGTCAACGGGACCGTCAACCCCGGTGCGCGAATCGGCCTATCTCGGTCCGTCACCTTTCTCGTCGCCGTCCGGCGTCAGCACGGAATGACCCGATCGGTCCGCCGCGATGGTGAGGTGCGCCACGCTGCGCCCGAGCAGCTGCCCGGCCTCGATGTCAAACCGGTAATGAATGCCGCCGTACATGCGCGACAGCCCCGCCTCAGTCACCATCGCGTCCAATTCGCCGCGCTGTGCCGGGAAGAAGGCGCTCAGCACCTCCGCGGCCGACGCGGAGATGCAGCTGTGCCCCGAGGGATACGCCGGGTGGTTGGGTTTCCCGACCGCCGCAAGAACCGTGATGGCCGCGTCCGCCTGCCACGGCCGGACGAACCAGTAGATCTCCTTCGAATCCCAGCAACCGATCTGGGCGTCGAACATCGTCGCGCTGAGCAGCGCGTAGAGATGCGTCGCCCGGCGCTCAGAGTAGCCATGTTGAGCGATGCCGTCCGTAGCGACCCGGAGCCAGAACGCGGCTGTGGTCGGTGTGCCGACGCCCTGCGCCCAGGACGTGGCGATCTGCACCTGCAGTGCCGTGCGGGTCTGGGCGATCGCGCGGATTTCCGCCAGGTCAGCCTGGAATGCCGCCGACCCGAACGCCGGGGGCGGTGCCGACCGGAACTGGCTCGCGGACGCCAGGAACCAGGGGCGCGTGCCTGCCAACGGCCCACCAGCGACCGACGGCGGTGTCGCCTCGCTGAACCAGAACCCGGCGCCAACCGGCGGGGAACCGGTGAACGGCGTCGTGAAGCCGTCCGCCCGGCCTCGCGTGACGATCTCAGCGCCCACCGCCCGGCCGACCGCTTCCCCGCGTGCGAACGCCAGCTGCGATCCTACGTCACCCACACCCCGCTGCGCCGTGACCATGTCCTCGAGTGCCTGCGCCTTGGTCGGGAACAGGTAGGTCAGGACGACGGCGGACGCGCCCGCGACAGCGCCGCGATCGGCATCACGACGGCTCCGCCCGCGCCCGGTCTCGTCATCAGAGTCTTCGGCCCGCTGCACCGCCAAGTACTGCGCGACGCCGACGAGGGAGTACATGCGAGTCGCCACCGTGGCAGGCAGGCTGGCCTGCGCGACGAGGGTTGCCGCGGTTCCCTGCCAGCCCGGACTCGCCAACGTCTCGATCGTGGGGATCCCGCCACGCGATGCCGTGATGGGTCCCACGAGCCCGGCGGGGTCCGCGTCCGGCTGGCAGGCGAGAATGGTCACGGCGAGTGCCGCTGCCGCAAGCCACCGGCTGTGTGAGTGCGTCGAATGAGGTCGCATCTGTCGCCTCCGAACGGGCGTGAACTGCCGATGGTCGGCGATCTCGGGGTCGGGGTGGCGTCACGTGGAGACGTCAGAGCGAGGGCGAGAGGGCCACGCGACTGCGAGGCCATCGAGGAGCGGAGAATGTATTGCGCGGTTGGACCGACCGCTAGACAGGGCTCGTCTTGAACACGGCCGTCAGCGGTGGGTTGCCCGAGAGCACGGCCTGCACGTTGGCGAGAGCCATCGCCGCCATGCGACGGCGCGTGTCGTCGGTGGCGCTGCCGATGTGGGGGAGGAGCACCGTGCGGGGAGCGGCGAGGAGCCGGGGATGGATCGCGGGCTCGTCGGTGTAGACGTCGAGTCCCGCGGCGCCGAGGCGGCCCTCTTCCAAGGCGATCGCCAGCGCCTCCTCGCGCACGAGATCGCCACGCGCGGTATTCACGAGGATGGCGCCGGGTTTCATGCGACTGAGCGTGTCGCTGTTCATGATGCCTTTGGTCTCGGGAGTGGCGGGCGCATGCAGACTCAGGATGTCGCTCTCGCCGAGGAGCCGGCTCCACTCGACCCGCGCGGCCCCCGTCTCGCGCTCGAAATCGGGCTTCGGCTGGCGGGCCGCGTATTGCACCCGGAGGCCGAAGGCGAGCGCGCGGCGGCCGACCGCCTGGCCGATGCGCCCCGCTCCCAATAAGCCGAGCGTGCGGCCCCGCAGCTCCAGGCCGAGCAATTGGCTCGGATGCCATCCGGCCCACCGCCCGCTGCGGACCAGCTCGACGCCTTCGACCAGCCGGCGGGCGCAGGCAAGGATGAGGGCCCACGTCAGGTCCGCCGTGGCGTCGGTCAGCACATCCGGGGTGTTGGTGACGATGACCTTCCGCATCTCGGCCGCGACGAGGTCCACGTTCTCGTAGCCCACTGCGCAATTAGCAACGATGCGCAGGCGCGGCAGATGCTTGAGCTCTGTCCCCCCCACCCAGCGCGACAGCAGCGGGACCAGCGCCACCCAGTCGCCCTTAGGGACCGCCTTGTCGGCCGGCAGCCAGGTGACCTCGAGTCCCTCGAGGCGGTCGGCGTGTATAAGATTCCTGAGTTCGGCGGCGACAAGGATCGGGTGGCTCACGGCGCCAAAAGTACGAGGAAGGAGGCTTCGATGCATCCGATGCGATTGGTCAGCGTCGCGCTAGCGATCGCGCTGGCCGCGTGCGACCCCACGGCGACGCTGGTAACCGGCATCATCCAGGAGGGCGGCACGGTACGGCGCTCACTCGCCTTCGCCGCCCAGCCGGCCGGGGCGGAGGCCGGAGACATCCTCACCCCGGCGATCCTCGTCGCGGTTCAGGATTCCCTGGGGAACACCGACCCGACGTTCGTGGGGAACGTGACGGTGGCGCTCGGTGCAAACCTGAGCGGCGGATTTCTCGATGGGACGAAGACGGTCGCCGCGGTGTCGGGCGTCGCGAGTTTTGGGAACCTGAGCGTGGACAAGGTCGGGAGCGGGTACACGCTGGTGGCGAGCGCACCAGGAGCGGCGCCAGCGGCGAGTGCCTCGTTCACGATCATCGAGCCAAGGCCGTAGCGGACAGGGAGGGATTCGAACCCTCGATACCCTTACGGGCATACCGGTTTTCGAGACCGGCGCCTTCAACCACTCGGCCACCTGTCCTGCAAGGCTGGACAACAGGGCACTGTAACCGGTACCAGACGCACAGCGGGTTACAGACGGACAGGGTGGGATTCGAACCCACGAAACGGTTGCCCGTTTACACGCTTTCCAAGCGTGCGCCTTCAGCCACTCGGCCACCCGTCCTCGTCGCGGGGAAGAAACTAGCCGCGGGCACCCCCTCAATCAACCGCCGTTACGCTCTAAGCTACGGCCCGACTGGCCGTTACCATCCAGCGAGGCGTCGACGCCACACCACGTTCGCGGCCGAGAGGCGGTTCCATCAGGCGCAGTTCTTGCCCTAAGGAGTGGCGTGACGACGCCGAGCCTCTACAAGCCCCGCGCCCCCCTCCGCCCGCCGCCGGTGCCGCCACGCGTGGTTCGGTCGCGCGCCTTCGACGAGGTACGCGCCGCCGCCGTCCTGGACCTGCTCGAGCCGTACCTCTTCGACCACGCCGGTTTCATCGAGCTCATCCGCGACGAGCTCCGGAGTCCCGTTTCTCGGCCGCGCATCATCGAGTTCGGTTGCGGAACCGGCCGCCTGACGGTGCCGGCGCTCACGACGCGACCGGATGCCGTGTACCACGGCTTCGACCGCTCCGAGGCACGACTCGCGATCACGAGCTGCAAGTTGGGCGGCCAGGGGCTGCTGCGCGGCGCAACGCTCACCGCGCCGTTCGAGCTCGACCGCGCGTCGATCGGGGAAGCACTCCAGGGACTGCGCGCCGACTTCCTTCTGCTCCCTCGCTTCCTGCAGACCGTGCCCTTGTGCGCGACGGAGGGCGGCGGCCTGCACCGCACCGCGTTTCTGGCCTTTTGCCAGCAGCTGGTGAAGCCCGGCGGGCGGATGCTCATCATCGAGGAGGTCTACGGCGAGGACGCCGCCGAGCACGCATGCCTGTCCCGCGCGGCGCTCGAGGCGTTCCGCGCGCGGCTCACGGCCGACCTGCCACGCGTCCGTCATGGGCTCCAGGGCCTCGATCCCCAGCTCGCGGCCCGCTTGGGACTGCTCCCGGGGGATCCATTGCTGCTCGGCGAGCTGCGTTCCCGCGCCGGTCCCGCCGGCGCGGGAACGCAGATGCTGCCCCTCTCCGCGTGGCACCGGATGTTCGAGCACCTCGGCTTCACCTACCGCACGCTCCGCTTGGAGAGCCAGCCGCAGCTCTGCCTGTTCACCGTCCGTTGCTAGGATGACCGCCCGGCGCTAGGGTTCCCGAGCCTCAACGGGGAATCCCATGCCGGTCACGTACGCGAGCTACCTCAAGCTCGACGAGCTCCTCGCCCTGCAGCAACCCCGCTCCGACGGCCCGGAGCACGACGAGCTGCTGTTCATCATCGTGCATCAGGTCTACGAGCTGTGGTTCAAGGAGCTGCTGCACGAGCTCGATTACCTCCAGCGCCTGCTCCGCGCTAACGACCGCTCCCGCGCGCAACACACGCTGAAACGGATCCTCACTGTCCTCAAGGTGATGGTGGCGCAGATCGACATCCTCGAGACGATGACGCCGCTCGAGTTTCTCTCGTTCCGCGACCGCCTCGAGTCGGGCAGCGGCTTCCAGTCGCAGCAGTTCCGGGAGCTCGAGTGTGTGCTCGGGGTCAAGCGTGCCGAGCATCGCGAGCGGTATCCGGAGACGCGGTTCCGGGCGCCGGGGTTGTGGGACGCTTTTCTTGCGTCGCTCGCCCAGAACGGCTACGCGGTCCCGCCCGACCTTCTCAAGCGCGACCCGACCCAACCGATCGAGCCTTCCCCTGCCCTGCAGCGCGTTCTCGTTGACGTGTACCGGCGCGATCCTGTGATGGCCGGCCTGTGCGAACGCCTGGTGGACCTCGACGAAGGGTTCCAGGAGTGGCGCTACCGCCATGTGAAGATGGTGCAGCGCACGATTGGGACGAAGCGTGGGACGGGCGGCTCGGCCGGTGCTGAGTACCTAGTGAAGACGCTCAATCAGCCGGCGTTTCCGGACCTCTGGGCCATCAGATCAGAGCTATGATCTCTACCCATCCCACCGCCCTTTGATTAATCCCGCGGAGCTCGCCAAGCACTACACCCGGTTCCGTGTCACAGAGCGGATTCTGCTCACCGGACACTCGCACCAAGCGTGGCCGGATGTGGCGTTGCAGGCGCAACAACAGGCCTGGCTCGATGCGGCGGCATACGTGGACGACGTATGGGAGAAGGCGTTTGAGAAGGCCGCTGAAGTAAGACGTGGGTTCGCCCGACTGCTCGACGATTCACCAGATCAGATCGCACTGGCGCCGAACACGCATGAGCTCGTGGTGCGGTTTCTATCTGCCCTTCCGTTGAAGAAGCGTCCCAAGCTCATCACAACGGACGGCGAGTTTCATACGATTCGCCGGCAGCTCGACCGGCTCGCCGAGGAGGGGATCGAGGTCGTCAAGGTCGCCCAGTTGCCGGTTGCCACGTTGCCGGAGCGGCTCAGCGCGATGGTGAACGACCGCACGGCAGCGGTGCTGGTCTCCGCGGTGCTGTACACGAATGCGCACATCGTCCCGAATCTCCGACCGGTGCTCACGGCCTGCGACCGGGTCGGCGCCGAGCTGCTGGTGGACGCCTACCACGCGCTGAACGTCGTGCCGTTCTCCTTGAAGAAGGAAGGGCTCGAGGGGGCGTATGTCGTGGGGGGCGGCTACAAGTACTGTCAGCTCGGCGGCGGGAACGCGTTTCTGCGGATGCCGGCGGATTGCGCGTTGCGCCCCGTGGTGACGGGTTGGTTCAGCGAGTTTGCCGATCTCACCAAGGCGCCGAGTGGACGGGTGGAGTATGGACAGGGGCCGGCGCGGTTTGCCGGAGCGACGTATGACTTCACGAGTCACTATCGCGGGGCGAGCGTCTTCGCCTTCTTCGAGGAACAACAGGTTACGGCGGAGCGACTGCGGGAGCTGAGCCAGCACCAAGTGGGACTGCTTGCCTCAGCCTTCGATGCGCTCGGTGTCGATCCCAAGGTCGTCAGTCGAGATCGGTCGGTGCCGCTCGCCGCAATCGGCGGGTTTCTCGCTGTGCGGACGCCGCATGCGGCGCGGCTCTCAGCCGCGCTCAAGGAGCGGGGGGTGTGGACCGACTATCGGGGGGACGTGCTCAGGCTGGGACCGGCGCCTTACCTGGCCGACCGCCAGCTCAACGCGGCCGCTGCGGCGCTGGGCGACGCGCTGCAAAAAACTCTCTGAGCAACGCCCCGCACGCGTCCGCCTCGACGCCGCCGACAACGTCCACGCGATGATTTAGACGGGGATGCCGGACCAGATCCCCCACGGACCCGCACATTCCGGCCTTGTCGTCGTAGGCGCCGAACACCAGCCGGCCGACCTTCGCGAGCACGATCGCGCCGGCGCATTGCGCGCACGGCTCGAGCGTGACGTAGAGGGTGCAGTCGTCCAGGCGGTCGCTGCCCAGGGTTTCGAGCGCGCGCTGGATCGCGAGCAGCTCGGCGTGCGCGGTGGGGTCGTTGCGGCCGACGGTTTCGTTGTGCGCCGCGGCGACCACCCGCCCGTTGCGCACGACGACCGCGCCGACAGGCACCTCGTCCAACGCCGCCGCGCGGCGCGCCTGCTCGAGGGCCGCCTCGAAGGCGGCCTCAGGCACGGACCGGCTCGGCCGCCGCCGTCGCCCGGACCCGCTCGAACGTGAGCGAGTTCCCATCCTTGGCCCGGTCGACCCGAATGCGGTCCCCATCGGCGTACTTCCCCTCGAGCACCGCCATGGCGAGCGGGTTCTGCATGAGCCGCTGGATCGCCCGCTTGAGCGGCCGGGCGCCGTACACCGGATCGTAGCCCTCGGCCACGATCAGTTGCTTTGCCGCCGGCGTGATCTCGATCGTCAACTTGCGCTCGCGCAGCAGCGCTTCGACCCGCTTGATCTGGATGTCCACGATCTTCGCGACGTCTTCGCGCGACAGCGGCCGGAAAATGATCACGTCGTCGACGCGGTTCAGAAACTCGGGCTTGAAGCTCTGGCGCAACAGCTCCATCACCTTGGTCTCGGCCTGCTCCCAGCCGACCGCTTCCGCGTCCAGCAGGTATTGCGAGCCGACGTTCGACGTCATAATCAGAACGGCGTTACGGAAATCGACCGTCCGGCCCTGTGAGTCGGTCAACCGCCCGTCGTCCAGGATCTGCAGCAAGACGTTGAACACGTCCGGGTGCGCCTTCTCGATCTCGTCGAACAGCACCACGGCGTAGGGCCGGCGCCGGATCGCCTCGGTGAGCTGGCCGCCCTCTTCGTACCCGACGTAGCCGGGCGGCGCGCCGATCATGCGCGCGACCGCGTGCTTCTCCATGTACTCCGACATGTCGAGCCGCACCATGGCGCGCTCGTCGTCAAACAGGAACTCGGCGAGCGCCCGCGCGGTCTCGGTCTTCCCGACCCCGGTGGGCCCGAGGAAGATAAACGACCCCGTGGGGCGGTTCGGGTCCTGCATGCCGGCGCGGGCGCGCCGCACCGCGTTCGCCACCGCGGCCAGCGCCTCCGGCTGCCCGATCACCCGCTTGCCGAGCTCCTCCTCGAGCCGCGTCAACCGCTCGCGTTCCGACTCGAGCATCTTCGAGACCGGAATCCCGGTCCATTTCGCGACGATCTGGGCGATGTCCTCGGCGTCGACCTCTTCCTTCAGGTACTTGCCCTTTTTCTGGATGTCGGCGAGGCGCTTCTCCAGCACACCGATCTCCTTCTCGAGCGCCGGGATCCGCCCATAGCCGATCTCGGCCGCCTTCTGGAGGTCGCCGCGGCGCGTCGCCTGTTCGGCTTCCATGCGCAGCTGCTCGAGCTCCGCCTTCTTGCCCTGCAGCTTCGTAATGGCGTCCTTCTCCGCCTGCCACTGCGCCTTCATCGCGTTGGACCGTTCGCGCAGGCCCGCCAGCTCCTGCTCGATCTTGGCGCGCCGCTCCTTCCCGACCTTATCCTTTTCCTTGGCCAGCGCCGCGAGCTCGATCTGGAGCTGCACGATCTTGCGCTCGACTTCGTCGATCTCCTGCGGCAACGAATCGATCGCGATGCGCAGGCGCGCCGCCGCCTCGTCCACCAGATCGATCGCCTTGTCGGGCAGGAACCGGTCCGTGATGTAACGCTGGGACAGCGTCGCCGCGGCAACGAGCGCGTTGTCGGTGATGCGCACGCCGTGGTGGACCTCGTACTTCTCCTTGAGGCCACGCAGAATCGCGATGGTGTCTTCGACCGACGGCTCGCCCACGAATACCGGCTGGAAGCGGCGTTCGAGCGCGGCGTCCTTCTCGATGTACTTGCGGTACTCGTCGAGCGTCGTCGCACCGATGACATGCAGCTCGCCGCGCGCGAGCGCGGGCTTCAGCATGTTGGAGGCGTCCACCGCGCCTTCCGCGGCCCCGGCGCCGACCAGCGTGTGCAGCTCATCGATGAAGACGATGAACTTTCCTTCCGCGGCTGTGATCTCCTTCAACACCGCCTTGAGCCGCTCCTCGAACTCCCCGCGATACTTGGTGCCCGCGATCAACGCGCCCAGGTCGAGCGAGACGAGATGCTTTTGTTTGAGCGAGTCGGGGACGTCGCCGTTCACGATGCGTTGCGCCAGCCCCTCGACGATCGCCGTCTTGCCGACGCCCGGCTCACCGATCAGCACGGGGTTGTTCTTGGTGCGGCGCGACAGCACCTGCATCACGCGGCGGACCTCCTCGTCCCGGCCGATCACGGGATCGAGCTTGCCTTTGCGCGCCAGGTCGGTCAGATCCCGCGTGAAGCGCTGCAACGCCTGGTACTTCGACTCCGGCTCCTGGTCGGTCACCCGGTGTGCGCCGCGCACCCCTTCGAGTGCGGCCAGCAGCTCGGCCCGGTCGATGCCGCCCGCCGACAGCAGCTGGCGCGCCGTGGTCCCCTTCTCCTCCGCCAGCGCGAGCAGCAGATGCTCCGTCGAGACGTAGGCGTCACCCAGGCCCTTCGCTTCCTCGTCGGCCCGGTCGAGCACCCGCGACAGCTCGCGCGACAGCGTGGGCTCCGCTCCGTCGCCGGACTGTTTGGGGAATCGCGCTAACTCGCGCTCGGTCTCCGCCTTGAGCTGGGCAACGTTGAGTCCCGCCTTTTGGAGCAGCGGAACGACAATTCCCTCGTCTTGCTCGAGAAGAGCGTGAAACAGATGGGCGTCGTTCACCACGGGGTTGCCCCGCGTACGGGCGAGCGACGCGGCTTGCTGGAGGGCCTCGGCGGCCTTAACGGTTAATCTGTCGGGTCTGATCATAGCGGCCTCCCCCAAGGCAACCTCTATGCCGGGGGAAAGATGCCGAAGTGACAGAGGGGAGTCAAAAATGGACGGCATAAGACGGCAAAGGACGGCAGAGGGTAAGCCCCCGTGCCGTCCGTTGCCGTCCGTTGCCGTCCGCTACTTCATTACGATCATCTTTTTCGTGTAGCGTCGCCCGTCTACGATCAACTGATAGATGTAGACGCCCGAGGCGGCCTCGCGGTCCGTGTTCAGGACCTTGCCGTCCCAGTAGGCGCTGAAACTGCACCCCGACGTCGTACCGCAGCTCAACTCGAGGTTATCGAGCGCTTCGCCGGTCCCCTGGAGAATCGGCACGGCGACGACCTGCGCCAGCACGTTGTAGATCTTCAGCGACACCTTCGGCCGGTGACCGTTGGCAAACAGATCGCCGCTCAGGATGAACGGCATCGTGGTCGCCGGATTGAACGGGTTCGGGTAGTTCTGTCTGAGCTCAACCGGCGGGGGAGCGTTCGCTGCCTGTCCCCAGACTTCCTGCGCCCCCGCGGCTACCAGCCCGAGCCCCAGCACTGCCCAGGCAGACCGCTTCATCTTCCACCACTCCTCGGCGAACGTAAAGACGCGTTAGACCGCTCTCCTTTTGTTGCTGTTGGGCGCTAGGTGACTACTACCGCTTGAACCTAGGAACCGTCGGTCGCCCCTGTCAAGCGCGCCAGCACCCGCGCATCGCCCTGCCGCTTCGTAATCCCCCGGCGATCGGCCCATTCGAGCAACGGAATCAAGTACTTGCGGGTCAGCCCAAATCGGTCGCGGAGCTGGGCGGGGGTCGCCGGGCCGAGTTCGCGGAGCGCCGATTCGAGCCCCCGCCGGAACTCCTCCAACGCCGGTTTCGCCGCGTACCGTTCTTGGTCCACCTGTTCTACACCGCCCTCCCGGGCTAGGTGGGCGAGGAGTGCCGGTACGGCGAGGTCGGCGAACTCCCGTTGCAGCTCCGCAACGGTCGGCACTTGCCACGCCGCCTCGGCCAACCGCCGGACGAGCCGGGCCCCGGAGTCGCCAGCCGACGCGGCGAGCGCCGCTTTCCACCCCGGGCGTCGTACGACTGCCCCCCCCCCGGTGACCTCGAACGCCTGCTTCTTGATGCCGTGCTCCACCAACAGGTCCAGCACCGGGCCTCCCGCCGGCGCCGGCACGGCGGCGCGGAGCGCTTGCAGGGACAATCCCGGATCGAGCGGGTGCGCCTGGTGGTACGCCGCCACGACACCGGCCAGCCGGTCCACCTCGGCCGACAGCGCGCGGCGCGCCACGAGGAGGTCTCCGGAACGCAGGACGCCCTTGCCCGCAGCCTCGATGACGTCACCTACCGCGGTCGGGAGGATGCCCAGGCGGACGGGAAGGTCACCCGCCGGTACCGCGCCGAGGCCCGCCTCCTCGACGAGGCGTGCGAGCCGCTCCCCCGGTGACTGGTGGGCCGCGAAGCCCCGGTCCGAGACCCGGGGCCGTTTCGGCGGAAATGGGTCGAGCACCACGCCGCCGCCGATTGTCGTCACCGGCGAGAAGCTGCGAACGACAAAGCGGTCGCCCCCCCGCGCCACGAGTGGACGTTCGAGCATCAGCCGCGCCAGGCCCGTCTCTCCCGGGGCGATGGACCGGACCTGGGCCACGCGCCCCAGCACCTCGGCGGTGCCGAGGTGGACGCGCACCCGCGTTCGCGCCGCGACCGGTTTCCGCGCACCCGGGAGCAGCTCCAGGGTCACGTCCAGCGTGGTGGTCGCCGCCCAGCCGGCGCCGGTTACGGCCACGTGACCGCGGTCCAGCGCCTCCTTGTCGACGCCGACGAGCGCGAGCGCCGTGCGACGTCCGGGCACGGCCCGTTCGGCTGCCTGGCCGTGCACCTCGATCGATCGCACCCGCACCTCGCGATCGAGCGGCAACAACCGAACGGAGTCACCCACCGCCACGGTGCCGCTCCACGTGGAGCCGGTGACGACGGTTCCCGCGCCCGCGACGGCGAAGACCCGGTCGATGGGCAGCCGGAACAGGTCGGCCGCAGGGCGTTCAGTGAGATCGCCGGCCAGGGCGCCGAGTGCCGCCCGCAGCTCGTCGAGCCCGGCACCGGTCAGCGCGGAGACCGCGATGGGAGCCTCCCAGCGCACGCGGCTGGCCTTCAAGCGCTCGGCTACCTCGCTGCGGACGAGCGCGAGCCATTCGTCGTCCACCAAGTCGCGCTTGGTCAGGACCGGGATGCCGCGCCGCACACCCAGGAGTTCCACGATGGCGAGGTGTTCCTCGGTCTGGGGCATCACCCCCTCGTCGGCGGCGATGACGAGCAAGGCGACGTCGATCCCCGTCGCGCCCGCCAGCATGTTCTTGACGAAACCTTCATGGCCGGGCACGTCCACGATGCTCGCTTGGATGTCACCAGCGAGGGGGAGTGGTGCGAAGCCGAGATCGATCGTGATGCCGCGGCGCTTCTCTTCCTCCCAGCGGTCCGTGTCCACGCCGGTGAGCGCCTTGACGAGCGCGGTCTTCCCGTGGTCGATGTGGCCGGCGGTGCCGACTACGAAGCGGCGGGGGTGACCCACGCGCGGCGCTCCCAGAAATCCATGGCGCTCAACGGGCCGGACTCGCCCATATGATGTCGGACGAACCGGGCGACGAGGCGGCGGTGCGCCGCCGCGTGCGCGGCGTCGAGCGCCGGCAGCTCGGCTCCCGCGTCGTTCAGCGCCAGGAGGTCGCGGTAGGCGTCCGGAGGGAGTCGTGTCGGGGGTTGTGGGCCGGCACAGGCGGGACAGAGGACGCCACCGTCGGCGGTGCTGAACGCCACGCCGCCGCCGTTGCCCGCGACCGCGGTACCGTCGCGCACACAAGCGTCGAGCTCGGGCGCGAAGCCGAGGACCCCCACCAGCAGCCAGACCCAGCGCACCGCCATGGCGTCGGCCCGCGCCGGGGCGACCGCGGCGAGCCCGTCGAGGGCGCGGGTGAACGCGTCGTAGGCGGCGGCCAGCGGGGCGGCGGGCGCCATCTTGAGCATGACCTCGGCGAGGACCGCCGCGCCGGCAAACCGCCCCAGGTCGCGCGCCAGGTCGCGCCGCAGCTCGGTCACGTCAAACGCCGCGAGGGTCTGCAGCTCGCGAGTTTCCTTGTGATAGAGCTGGGCCACGCCCTCGCTCAACGTCTCGAGCGCCGCCCCGAACGGGCTGCGCGGCCGCAGCACACCCTTGGCGATGGCGCTCTGCACGCCCAGGTCGCGTGTCGCGAGCCGGACGATCTTCGAGGTCTCGCTGTAGCGGAACGTCTGGAGGACGACGGCGGGCGTCGAGACGAGAGACATCTAGTTTATGAGCGGGACGGCCGCGAGCACCGCTGCTGCAGGACAGACACCCACGGTCACCGCGGTGAGCTCCCGGTAGGCGGGCGGAGCCGACAGCACGTGCACCGTACCTGGGCCGGCGCACGCTCCCGGCGCGACGGCGTACACCCGTCCCCGTGGATCGACGGCGAGCCCCGCGATGCCGAGGCCGGCCGGCTTCAGGCCCTCACCGGGCCCGCGGGTGACGGTGCGCTTGAGCGTGTTGACCTCGAGGATGCCCTCGGTCGCCGAGGCGACAAGGAGCCGACCGGAGGGGTGATACACCGCAGGCCCTGGCGACTCGCCGAGCCCATTGAGGACGGCCACCTCGCGCCGGGCGACCGGATCCACGATGGACAGTTTTCCGTCGCCGTCACCCGCGGTACCGGCACACACCACGTACAGAAACCCGTCACCACCCATCACGGCGAACCGGGCGTTGGTGCACGAGAGAGTGAAATCCCCGAAGGCGCGGATCCCCGTGGACCGTGTCAGCCACCTAACGGTACTGGGCCCGGCCGCCTGCCCGCCGCTCAGGTTGCCGTTGATGAAAAACACGTATCCCGATGAGAGGGCTACCGCCTGCGGGAACGTGCCCGCCGTAAAAGTTGCGGTGTCACCGGTGAGATAGTTCACCAGCGTGACCGCGTTCAGGTTGGGGCTTGCGACCCAGGCGAGTGAGTCGTCGTCGATGGCGACGCCCGTTGCGCCCGAACCCGCTGGCAGCGCGATCACGGACGGAGCGCCGGGCGGCAGGGTGCCGGAGCTCACGACCCGAACGGCGTCGGCGTCGCCCATCGGAACGAGGATCACTGTGCCCCGGGCGTCGACGGTCGCCGGCGTGCCGGTCGGGGGCGTGAGGTCCGCGACGGGGCCGGCGGTGAAGCGGGTGGCGTCCACCAAGGACAGGTTATTCGACCCCGTGTTCACGACGGCGACGACGAGCCCCGCGGTCGTGTCCTGTTCGAGTGCGTCGCTGCATCCCGCAGCCGCGACGAGCGCCGCCAGCATCAGGGTCCGTGCCTTCATCGCTGCCACGCTCCGGTGAACCGTCCTCCGAAAAATAGGCTGCGGCCGCGCACAGGGAAGTTGGCGATCTCCCGGCCCCGGTCGTCACAGAGGTTGTCGGCCCGGACTTCCAGGGTCAGCCCCCAGCGGACCGGGTACTCCACGCCCAGGTTCACGCGCGTGTAGGGGTGCAGGGTCACGCGACGCTGCCCGGGCGGAGAGAAATCGAGATCGTCCCGGTCGCCCACGAACCGGACGGCCAGAGTCGCGATGCCCCCGCCCGCGACGTTCGACCGGACTTGAGCGCTCAACGCGTTGGCCGGCCGCCGGATGAGCCGCTTGCCCGTCGCGAACGTGGGATCGCCGCCCCCGTTCAGGACGCGCGTCTCGAGATAGGTATAACTGACGGACGCCACGGTGCCACGTTGCACCGCGTAGTCCAACTGGACTTCCACCCCGTTCGCGCGGGCCTCGGCGATGTTCCGGTAGTTCGGCGTCCCCGAGACAAATACGATCAGGTCGCGGAAGTGCTGGTCGAAGTAGGTGACGGCGAGCGAAATCGCCGTCCCCGGCAGCGTATGCTCGACCCCTCCCTCCCAGCTGAACGACCGCTCGGGCCGGAGGTCCGGGTTTCCCGTCACGAACCCGGCGGCGAAGTTCTCGAAGAACGTGGGCTCCTTGATCCCCGTGCCGAGCGAGCCGCGCAGGCGCGTCGTAGGGTCGAGCCGCCAGCTGGCCCCGGCGCGGACGGTGCCCTGGGTGCCGAACTTGGAGTTGTCGTCGAGGCGGAGGCCCAAGGTGACCGCAAGCGGTCGTCCCACGCCGAGCAGCGCCTGGCTGTAGTACCCTGCGTTCGTCCGGTGGACGTTGATCGAGTCCGGAAAGCTCCCGTACGAGGCCTCGAAGAGGCTGCGCCCGAGTTGACGCTCCTCTTCGTACTCACTGCCGAGCGTGAGCAGCGTATGGCGCGTCGGGTGCCACGTCGCGCTCACGCCGCCGCCCGCCCGCCGGATCAGGTCTCGGCTGGTAAACGCCCCGTCCTCGCCGGGCGAGTCCGGCAGGTCGCTGAACCACGCTCGTTGCTCCCGCAGGACCCCCTGGACTCGGAACTCGACCGCGGACCCGAGCCGTCGCGTCACGTCGAGGGCCAACGTGGGACCGCGCGCGGCTGAGAATTGGTTCGAGTCCACCGGCTCTCCCCAACTGTTCGTAGGAAACTCGTACCGGTCGTCGCCATAACGGTAGGAAAGGTTGGCGTCCGTCCGGGCATCCGGCGCGAAGCGGACGCGGGCGCTCGCGACGCTGTTCCGGTAGGCGTTGTTTTAGCGGTATAGCCCCTGCGCGCCGAAGTGCGACGCGCCGAGCGCGTACCCGAGCCGCCCCCCCCCCAAGACCCCCGAAACGTCGATCGACGACTGCGTGGTGCCGCCCGATCCGCGGACCAGTCGCGCGCCGAGCGCCGCCGGACCTGACCCGCTCTTTGTGAAGATCTGGATCACGCCGGTCATGGCGTCGGACCCGTACAACACGCTCGTCGGGCCGCGCACGACTTCGATGCGGTCGACCTGATCGGTCGTCAAATGCGCAAAATCGAATGCGCCCCCCGGCTGGTTCAGCGGCACGCCGTCCAGGAGCACCTTCACGTAATCGCTCTCGCCGCCGCGCAGGAACAGGGACGTGATGCTCCCGGAGGGACCCGTTTCGACGACCGCGGCACCCGGCACGTCACGCAGCGCTTCGGCGACCGTGCGGACGCCGCGCTCGCGAAGCGACGCGCCGCTGATCACCGTGACTGCGGCGGTGACCGCATCGGCGGGGGTCGGGACGCGCGTCGCGGTCACGACCACCGGTTTCAGCACGACCGTGTCCTGAACGGCAAGCGCGAGTAGGAGGAGGGCGGCAGTCATGCGTGCTCCTTGGGCTGGCGTAGGGGAATCATCTGGGGGCGGCCGTCGAAGGGTTCGATCGCGACGGGCCAGGCGAAGACGCGCTCGACGGTCTCGCGGGTGAGCACCGCGCCGGGTGCGCCCTGCGCGGCGGTGCGCCCGTCGGCGAGCAGCAGGACGTGATCGGCAAAGCGGGCCGCGAGATTGACGTGGTGAGTGATCATCACCGCCGCGAGCCCGTGGCGATCCACGAGGGCGCGAACCAGCTCGAACAGCTCCATCTCATGGCGCACATCGAGCGACGCCGTCGGCTCGTCGAGCACGAGGAGGCGCGGCTCCTGCGCGAGCGCCCGGGCGAGGCGCACGCGCTGGTACTCTCCACCCGACAGGGTCCAGATCCACCGGTCGGCGAGGCTGAGCGCGTCGCAGCGCTCCAGGGCCCGCGTGACCGCTGCGCGGTCGGCGGGGCGTTCGGCGCCCCAGAGCGACAGATGGGGATAGCGGCCGAGCAGGACGGTCTCGCGCACCTGTTGGGGGAACAGGTTGTCCTCGCGCTGCGCGACGACTCCCACCACGCGCGCCAGCTCGCGGCGCGACCAAGCCGCCGCTGGTCGGCCGGCGAGGTCCGCGGTTCCGGTCCCCGGGGCCAAGAGCCCCAGCGCGATCCGGACGAGCGTCGTCTTGCCGCTGCCGTTCGGGCCCAGCACGGCGTGGAATTCTCCCGGCCGCACCTCGAACGACACGTCCAGCAGAGCGTCGCCGACGGCGCCAGGGTAGCGATACGTCACGTGCTGGGCCGAGAGGAGCGGAGCCGCGCCGGTCATCCGCGGGCCCCCCCCCCCCCCCCCGGCCCGCGA
>Ga0210382_10000102_pt1 | contig 32981 bp, 30 predicted proteins | sample PLMedo_FD_155452 | JGI IMG/M metagenome (GOLD analysis project Ga0210382, IMG submission 155452) | Groundwater sediment microbial communities from an aquifer in East River, Colorado, USA - PLM0_60_coex redo | ecosystem: Environmental > Terrestrial > Soil > Riparian zone | place: USA: East... | reverse complement strand
GCTGGCCGCGGCGTCGGACCAGCTGACGGCGGATTTCGGGACGTGGCGCACGCCGTGGGGCGACATCAATCGCTTCCAACGTCTCACGGGCGACATCATCCAGCCCTTCAGCGACGCCGGGCCGAGCATTCCTGTGCCCTTCACGGCGTCGCAGTGGGGATCCCTCGCCGCGTTCGGCGCGCGCGCCTACCCCGGCACCAAGAAGTGGTACGGAACCTACGGCAACAGTTTCGTGGCGGTGGTGGAGTTCGGCGACAGCATACGCGCCAAGGCGGTGACCGCGGGTGGCGAGAGCGGGCACCCCGACTCTCCCCATTTCAACGATGAAGCGGCCCGCTATGCCGCCGGCAACCTGCGCGACGTGTACTTCTACCGGGCACAGCTCGTGGGCCACACCGAGCGGGAGTACCACCCGGGGAATTGAAGCAGCGCCTGCTGCGGCTGTACCGCACCTCTCGCCCGCACCCTGGCGCGCCTCGACGCTGGCGCGAGCCTTGCAAAGCCAGTGGTGCATGCGCAGAGCGTGGCTGTTCGCCTTGGGCCTCCTGACGGCCGGGTGGTTCGGCGCCGGATGCGGTGACGCTGTGAGCTCACGCGGCGGACCGGCGATGGACACCATCCCCATCGTAGGCCAGCGGCTGTACGTTCGCCACGGCTTCGCGGTCAATCTTTTTGCCGAGCAGCTGAGCGGTGTCCGCATGCTCGCGCTGGCCCCGGACGGCGCGGTCTTCGCCGCCCTATCGGGGGGCGGCGAGATCGTTCGTCTCGTCGACGCGAATGGTGACGGTGTCGCCGAGGCGATGACGCCGGTGCTGACCGGTCTCGACTATCCCTTCGGCCTCGCGTTCCGCGGCGACACGCTCTACTTCGCCGAGGAGGGGGGCGTGCGGCGGCTCGACCCCGGGCAGAGCACAACGGTTCCAATCGTATCCGGCTTACCTACCGGCGGCCATGTGTCTCGTTCGATCGCCTTTGGGCCGGACAATCGACTCTATCTCGCGATGGGCTCGTCGTGCGACGTGTGCGACGAGCCACCGCCACGGGCCGCGGTCACGCGCTACAACCTCGACGGGTCCGGCCCTCACACCGTAGCCACCGGGCTTCGTAACTCCGTCGGGCTCGCCTTCAACCCTACGACGGGTGAGTTGTGGGCCAACAACAACGACCGTGACCATCTGGGCGACAACGTGCCACCCGAGCACCTCAACATCGTGCGCGACGGCGCGTGGTACGGATGGCCGCAATGCTACCTGCCTGGCCGGCCGAACCCAGAGTACGCGGGCGCCGATTGCTCGACCGTCGAGCCTCCCGCCATTACCTTCCCGGCCCATGCGGCCCCGCTCGGCCTCGTGTTCTACACGGGCGACATGTTCCCCGCCGAGTACCGCGGCGACGCGTTCATGACCTATCACGGCTCCTGGAATCGCTCGCAGCCGATCGAGCCCCGGGTGGTGCGCGTGCGGGTGCAAAGCGGCCGGCCCGCCGCCATCGAAGATTTCCTCACGGGCTTCGAGCCGCGTGGAGGCTCGCGCTGGGGTCGCCCGGTGAGCCTGCTCGTCATGCCCGATGGGGCGTTGCTCGTGAGCGATGACAGTGGAGGACGGATCTGGCGGGTGAGTGTGTCTCGGTGACGTGTTTCTAGACGTCGTCGAAGGTGTGAATGATGGGATGCCCGTCGGTCGCGGCTTCCCCCGGCGCCCGCACACACAGGGCCGTGTCCATCCCCGCCGCCCGTGCCCCATCCAGCTCGGCAACGACGTCCGAGACAAACAGCATGTCCGACGGGGCGCGGTTCAAAGCCGCGGCGATGCGCGCGTAGCTCTGCACCGCCGTCTTGGGGCCTGTGGTGGTGTCGAAGTACGAGCGAATGAAAGGCGTGAGGTCGCCCGCGGTCGAATGCGCGAACAGGTCGCGCTGCGCCTGAACGCTCCCCGATGAAAAAATGGCGATGTCTCTACCCTGCGCGCGCCAGCGGGCCAGGGCAGGGGGGACGTCGGGAAAGACCTCGCCCCGCAAGTCGCCCGCGCGGTACCCTTCCTCCCAGATCTTGCCCTGAAGCGATTTGAGACCCGTCGATTTGCGGTCGCGATCCATCAGCCAGTGCACGAATGCCGAGACCGAAGCCATCGGGGGATTGGGTGCCGGCACTTCGGCGGCATGCTCGGCTCTGAGCAGCGCGATGTCGGCCTGGACGTCCGCATCGGCTTCGTGGCGCTCCAGGAATTCCTGCACCCGCGCGCGCGCGTACCCAAACAACGTCGTGTGGACGAACTCGAGGGGCGTTGTCGTGCCCTCGATGTCCAGCAGGATGGCGCTCAGCGCGACAGCGGCACGTACGTCGGCCCGAAGCAGACCGGCTGATAGCCCTGGTCCGTGCCGCTCTGCGTGTAATGAGGCGTCCAGCCGGCTTTGTCCTGGAACAGGCGGATCGCCCGGATGTCGCGATCGCCGCACAGATCGAACCAGTGCCAGGTGCCGCGCGGGACGCGAATGAGATCGCCGGCTTCCACTTCGATGGCGATGACCGGGCCGTCGCCGTCGCGTGGGTGGACGTGAAACAGACCGCGCCCGCGAACGATGAACCGCACCTCGTCCTCGTCGTGCCAGTGCTCGGTGTTGAATTTGGCGAGCATCGCCTCGAGCCCCGGCGTCTGCGCGGTCACGTCGATCACGTCGGCCGTGACATACCCGCCGCGCGCCTTGAGCTGCTCGATTTCCGGCGCATACGCGGCGAGGACTTCTTCGGCCGATGCGGTCTGCGGCACCCGCTGCGCACCCGGCCAGCGTTCGTAGTCGATCCGCAAGGTGGCCAGGTAGCGCGTGACGTCGTCCTGAGCGGTCAGGGTGCGCTTCTCGTCGGGGATTCTCACCGTTGCCATGTCATGCCTCGCTTTCGCCCCATCACTTCAAACAAGAACTCCAGAATCTCGACCTGCCGCTTGGCGTCGGCCAGATCCCGGCCCCACGTGTAGAGCCCATGGCGGCGGATCAGAAACCCGTGCGCATCGGCGTGCTCTCGCAAGATCGCCTCAAGGCGCGGGACCGCGGCAGCCCAGTCCTGAGTGTTGTCGAGGATCGGCAGCCACTCGCGATGGTCGTGGGTACGCACGCCGTCCAGCCCCTTCAGCATCTCGTACCCTTCGATCGCCAGGCCGCTCTCGGGGGCGTTGTCTGAGAGAATCGTGCTCCAAATCGAATGCGTATGCAACACCGCGCCGGCCCCCCGGGCCCGCGCGATCGCGATGTGCAGACTCGATTCGGCCGAGGGTTTGCCTGCTCCCGCCAGAACGTTGCCATGCTCGTCGATCTCGACGATCTGGTCGGCCGAGAGGAGGCCCTTATCGACTCCGCTGACGGTGATGGCGAGACGCAGGGGATCGCGGCTCAGGGTCGCGCTGAAGTTGCCGCTCGTGCCCAAGGCCCAGCCGCGCGCGTAGCACTGGCGCCCGATCTCGACGAGTAGAGCGGCCAGCGCGCCGCTCGACACGTTACGACTCGCCTTTGCGCCGCCTCGGCTTCTTCTCTATCGCAAGCGGCTCCTGCGGTATCCCCCCGGAAGCGGCGATCACGCGATCGCGGCCCTGGCTCTTCGCCTTGTACATCGCGGCGTCGGCGCTCGCAATCAGCTCCTCCGGCGTGTCGCCGTGCGACGGGTACTCGGCGATGCCGATGCTCACCGTCACCTTCCCGCCTTCGAACGGCTCGGTGGCCACGCGGGCCCGAACGCGCTCACCCACGATCGCCGCCGTCGTCAGCGGGGCCTCGAGCAGCATGACGAGAAACTCCTCGCCGCCGTAGCGCGCCACGGAGTCCACGCCGCGTGTCGCCTTCCTCAGGATTTCGGCGACCTTCACGAGTGCCGCGTCTCCGCCGAGGTGACCGTTCGTGTCGTTGTACCGTTTGAAGTGATCGACATCCGCCATCATGATGGAGAAGGTGCGCCGCAGGCGCCGCGAGCGCTGTACCTCGTTGGCCAACGTCCCCATCAGGTGCCGCCGGTTGTAGAGGCCGGTGAGGGCATCGGTGACGGAAAGCCGCTCCAACTCGCTCTGACCCTCCCGCTCTCGCAGCCGCGACACCATATGCGCGAAGGCCCGGGTCAGGTACCCGACCTCGCCGCTCCCGCCCGCGGGAAGCTCGGCATTGAGATCGCCCGACGTCACCTTGGCCGCGGCGCTGCTAAGGCGCTCCAGCGGGCGCGCGATCAGCATCCCCAGACCGTAGGCGACGAGCCCGACGCCCACGACCAGCACGAGCAGCATCAGGATCGTGACGTTGCGGAGCCGCGCCAGGTCGGCGAACGCCTCAGCGCGCGGCACCTCGACGACGGCGGCCCAGCGCAGCTGCGGCACGCGTCGCAGGATCGCGACGACCTCGCGTCCGTCCGGACGCTCGTACGTCACCGTCGCGCCTTCCCTGTCGAGCAGCGGTTGCAGCGTCGCCGCCGACAGGTTGGTGCGCATGACCTCGGCGGTGCTGGTGCGCGAGGTCAGGATCAACCTGCCGCGGTCCGTCATCACCGAGACCTCGCCGGCGCCCGGCGGCGCCAACCGCGCCAGCGTGTCGGCGATGGAGCGCAGGTTGATCTTGGCGCTGAGCGCGCCGAGGAAGCGGCCGTCCGCCTGGCGGATGGGCACGGCGAGCACGATGGCGGCCTTCGCCAGCCCGGCGTCCCAGTACGGATCACCCACGTGCGCGTCGCCGGTGCGGAGCGCGTTGAGGCGTTCGAGCGGCAGCGACATCGCGCCCGTGCGCCCGCCGCTGCTCGTCACCGCGTGGCCGGTGGCATCGATGATCAGGAGCGTCTCGAAGGCCGGGAACCGCTCGCGCGCCGATGTGAGGTGGTCGCGCAGCCGGCCGACGGCGCGGTCGGCGCCGCTGCCCTGCGTCCTCCCCACGTTGTCCGACAAGACGTAGGAGCTCGCCGACACGTGCAGCTCGTCGAGTCGCTCGTCTAGCCACTGGTCGAGCGCGCGGGCCGTCTCGGAGCTCGTGCTGCGCAGCTCCTGATCGACCTTCTCACTGAGCGCGCGGCGGTTCCGGCCGTACGAGATGACGGTCGTCGCGAGCGTCGGGATGAGCGTGGCCAGCACCGCCAGCGCCAGGATCTTGTTCCTGATGCTGTCCAAGTGCAGCGCGCGCAACGGTACCGCGATGCGTTCTCCCCAAGTGCTCATGGACGGTTGCCTCTGGGCATGCAGCAAGATCGTCGGCTCGGGGAGAACATCAACCCCCTATATTCCTCCCCCGTGACCCCTGAGATCCCCACCGATCTCCAAGCCGCGCTGGGCGAGCGCTATAAGTTGCGTCGGGTGCTGGGCCGCGGCGGCATGGCCACGGTGTACCTCGCCTACGACGGCAAACACCGGCGCGAGGTCGCTGTGAAAGTGCTGCTCCCCGGCCTCGCCGCCTTCCTCGGCGTCGAGCGGTTCCTGAAGGAAATCCAGATCGCGGCCGGCCTGACGCACCCGCACATCCTCGCCCTCCACGATTCCGGTGAGGTGGGGGGCTTCCTCTACTATGTCATGCCGCACCTCGATGGCGGCTCGCTGCGCCAGCGGCTCCAGGGGCGGCCCCTGCGCGTGGACGATGCCCTCACGATTGCGGGTCCGGTCGCGGACGCGCTGTCGTATGCGCACCGGATGGGCGTCTTTCACCGCGACATCAAACCCGAGAACGTCCTCTTCTCACAAGGTCATCCCATCGTCGCCGATTTCGGGATCGCGAAGGCGATCAGCACGGCGGGCGGCGCGAACCTCACGCGTACGGGGTTTCCGCTCGGCACACCCGGCTACATGAGCCCCGAGCAGGCGGCGGGGCTCACCGATCTCGACGCGCGGACCGATGTCTACAGTCTCGCGGTCGTCGTGTACGAGATGCTCGTCGGGGAGATCCCCGGGCGCTGGCCGACGGAAGAGGCGGTGCGCACGGGGCGGTTCCTCGAGGCCACCGCTCCGCATCGATCCCGGCTGGCCGACGTGGGCACCCGGCTCGAGGGCGCCTTGGTCCGCGGCCTCGCCATCCGGCACGACCAGCGCACGCCCACCCCCGGGGCGTTGATCGACGAGTTGACCGGTGCGGGCCCGCCTCCCTCGCGCCGGCGTTACAGCGGGGGCGAGGTCGAGGAGATCGTGAAGCGAGCTACCGAGATCGAGGCCGGCGCACCGACCGCGAGCGGCGCGATGACGATCGGTGGTGTCGAGGCGCTGGCGGCTGAGGTGGGAATCGCCCCGGACGTCGTGCGCGCTGCCGCCCAAGCGATCAACCAACCGGGCAGGGCAGCGGCGGCCATCGAGCCGCCGCGCCGCAACCCCTGGATCGACGGACCGACGTCGCTCTTGTTCGAACGGGTGGTCGAGGGAGAGCTGCCTGACAGCGATTGGCAGGTGCTGGTGGACGAGATCCGGCTCGTGCTGCGGAACGCGGGGCAGGCGAGCCAGTTCGGCCGCTCGTTCTCGTGGGTCGCGGCGCGCGGCACCGCGGTGCGTCGCGATCTCGAGATCGCCGTGTCGGTGCGCGGCGGGCGTACGCGCATCACCATCCAGGAGAACATGGGCCAGCTGATCGGGGCGGTGTACGGGGGCATCGGCGGCGGCATGGGTGGCGGTGGACTGGGCCCGATGCTGGGTATCCTCGGCGGCGCGATGCATGTCGCCGGGCCGCTGCTGGTGGCGCTCGTCCCGGTATGGCTGGGGGTTACGTACGCGACCGCTCGCGCGGTCTATCGTCACAACACGAATCGCCGCGCGAAGGAGCTCGAAGGGCTGGCCGATCGGCTCGCCGAGCTGGTGCGAGAGTTGGTGCCCGCGCGCCCGCGCCTACCCCGGTGACCGTTCGACACAGTTCGCTGCGCGAAGGTGCGTGGCTCAGCGTCCTAGAAGGCCCCGCCGCCACCTCCGCCTCCGCCGCCTCCCGACGACCCGCCGCCGCCGAACCCCGACCCGCCCGAGCTCCGGGGCGACGAAGTGAGGGTCGACCCCGCGGTAGTCGAGAGATGGGCCAGGTTGGCCGAAAAACCGGTCACGTTGAAATGGCTCATGCTCGGGCCCACGAACCAGGCGGGCGGCTGTGTGTAGATGCCCTCGAAGGCTCGCGCCCACTTCCGTTCCACGCCGAATGCCATCGCGAAGGGCAGATAGCGGTCGAATAGCTCCGGGTGCCCGATGATGATGCGTTTCAGGTTCTCGGACTCCACACGTCGCAGAAACTCCTCGAAGCCGAGCACGTGCTCGAGCGCCCGCGCCCCGGCCTCGGTGCGTGCCGGCATGATGAGGCTGAAGCACAGCAGGATCGCGCCGACGAGGATTCCGGCGGCGATGAACGGCGTGGGGGTCATCAGGAAACCGGCCGACAACGCGCCGCCGCCAATCGCGATCAGGGCGCCGAGCACGACCGCCCCGCCGATCCACCTGGCGCGCACCGTGTCGGGGCGCGCGTGGTAGAACCCGCGGCCCAGCAGCCGGTCAAACACCCTCGTCTTGATTCCGGGGATCTCCGTGTAGAACTCTTCCTTTAGATCGGACAGCTCGACGAGCCCGCTGCGCCCGGAGAAGATGCCCTCAAACAGGCGCCGTTCATGCGGTGCGAGCTCAGCGGCTCCCGCGGGAGGCTCCAGGCGGCGCAGCATGTAGTCCCGGCTCCCCTCGCGCTCCTCGATGCGCAGATGCCCCCGGACGGCCAGGTCCACCAGCGTCGCGGTGATGTCGCGCAGGTCCGCGGAGTTATCGAGCAGCGTGCCCGCTTCGGCGGGGCTCAAGCCGCGCGGCGGCTCATACTGCACCGCGATGGGCCGCCGGCGGGGATCCTTGCCCCGGCGGCGCCAAATGAAGAACGCCAACAGGAAAACGGGAATCGGAATCGCGAGCGGCCAGTTGCTGCTGACGGCCTCTTGGGCCCGGGCCGTGACCGGCGGCTCCACCACGAGGCCCTTGTTCCACCCGACGACCGCGGTGAGCCCCTCGTGAAAGCCGAGGGCGTGGGGCATCGCGACGGTGACCGTGGTCCCCCCGGTCTCGACCTTCGCCTCCTGCGCCGTGGACCCGTACGCGCCGTTGAAGGCGATCGCCCGAATGCCCTCGGCGCCCGATGGCAGCTCGATGCGCGCCGACGCGGCCCCGAGCGGCACGTCCCACTCGTCGCCGGTGACGTTCCAGTAGAGCTCGTCGTGGTCCTCGAAGAACCGCAGCCCGTTCGTCGCCCGGTAGCGGAGCACGACGGTCCGCGTGGCGTCCGCGGCGCCGGGGATCCACATCTTGAACTTGATGTAGTGCCGCTCGCGGTTCGCCTCGACGCGCAACGGCCGGCCCTCCCCGTCCGTCGCACTCTGCAGACTCAGCCCCAGCGTCCAATTGAATCCCTGCGGCGTACGGTACGTGACCGGGATCGTGCGGTAGATCCCGTTCCACGACCCGACGAACCGCGCGGTGATCGTCTCCGTCACCTGGATGCTCGCGTCCCGCTCGACCCGGATGACCGCCTCGAAGCGGTCGATCGTATACGAGCGTTGCGCGGCGGCGGACGTGCCCCAGAGGCCGACCAGCAGTAGGAGCCCGATGCGCCCCCTCCCCCCCCTCCTCACGCGCTCGCTCCCGTGTCCACGCGTGGCACGGCGCGTTCGGCGGCGTCGTCGATTCCGAAGAACTCGCGCGGCTTGAAGCGGAAGGTCCCGGTCACGAGGTTCGCCGGGAACTGCGCGATCCCGGTATTCCAATCCCGGACCACCGCGTTGTAGTAGCGTCGCGCCTGTTGCAGGGTGTCTTCGACGTCGGTCAAGGTGCGCTGTAGCCCCGCGAAGCTCGCCGCGGCCTTCAGGTCGGGGTACGCCTCGGCGATGGCGAAGATCTGGCGCAGCGATCCCTCCACCGGGTTTTCTTCTCGAAAGCGCGCGGTGGGACTCCCATCCGACGCCTGCAGAGCGCGGCCGCGCGCGGCGACGAGGGCTTCGAGCGTCTGCCGCTCATATCCTGCATGCCCTTTCACGACCGCGACGACCTGGGGAATGAGATCGTGACGGCGCTTCAGCTGCACATCGATATCGGCCCACGCGTTGTCGCTCAACTGGCGCAGACGCGTGAGCCGGTTGAAGATCACCACCGCCCACAGCGCGATCACGACGACGGCGGCGAGGAGCAGTTTCATGCGGCCAATATAGGGTCAGGTTCGGACCGCGTCGCGGTCGATCACCAGTCGTGTGACATGACCGGACAGTCGCCGGTGCACGCGCCAGATCAGGACCAGCGCCACGAACACCAGGCCGGCCGTGAGCCCCCACCACAGGCCGCGCGCCCCGGTGTGGAGGCCGAAGCCGAGGGCCGCGCTCACCGGCAGCCCGACTAGCCAGAAGCCCAGCACGTTGATGATCATTGGCGCGCGCGTATCAGCGACGCCGCGCAGGATGCCGATCGACACGACCTGGATGCCGTCGAACACCTGAAACACTCCCGCGATGGGGATGAGGGTTGCGGCGAGGGCGGCGACGCCCGCGTCGGTCGTATACAGCCCGGCGAGCGACGCCGGCACGAGTAGCATGACCAACGCGCTCGCGGACATGAAGCCGACGCCGCAGATGAGGCCCGCCGCGGCCGCGCGTCGCGCCTCCGCGATGTCGCCGCGCCCAACGGCGTGCCCGACGAGGACCGCCGCGGCGGCCGACACGCCCAGCGGCACCATGAACGCGAGCGAGGCGAGGTTCAACGCGACCTGGTGCCCCGCCAGCTGGGCGGTCCCCATCCAGCCCATCATGATGCCGACGACGGCGAAGACGCCGTACTCGAGCTCGTACTGGATCCCGATGGGCGCGCCGAGCGCCGCCATGCGGCGCAGCGGCTCCCACGCCGCGGCCTCGCGCCGCAGCGGCACGAGCTGCGGCCGGAGCGTCCGCCACGCGACGACGAGGAGCCAGGCGAGCATCACCCAGCGGCTGACCGAGGTGGCCCACGCGGAGCCGACGGCCCCGGCCGCCGGGAACCCCCAGTGCCCATAGATCCAGAGGTAGTTGAGTCCGACGTTGGCCAGGTTGCCGGCGACCATCGCGCCGACGATTGGGGCGATGCGCTTCAGCGCCTGCAGGCTTTGCCGCAGGGCGCCGAACAGATAGAAGGGAAGGATGCCCGCGATTTCGATGCGGGCGTACGCCGCGGCGACCCCGGCGACTTCCGGGGGTTGATGCAGCACGCCGAGCACCTGCCGCGCGGGCAGGAGCAGCACCGCGGCGACGACGCTCAGGGCGAGGGCCAGGATCAAGCCCCGCTGCACGCCGCGCGCGACGGCTTCGGTGTCACCCGCGCCCACGGCCTGCGCGACCACCGGGTCGAGCGCCATGAGGGCGCCCATCCCGAAGATCGCCGCGCCGAAGAAATAGAGATTGCCGAGCGCCACCGCCGCGATCGCTTCGGCCGAGACGTGACCCACCATCACGGTGTCCACGACGCCCATCAGCATTTGCCCCAGCTGCACGACGACGATCGGCAGGGCGAGACGCACCATGGCGTGCAGCTCGGCGCGGAACGTCATCGGTATGCGGGACATGCGGGGAAATAACGAGCCAAACCGTCTGACTGGCAACGACTTCCGCCATCTGCCGATTCCTGACTTGGCCCGGACGTTGGGTCGCCCAAGAGACAGCAACCTTTGAGGTCCGATGAGCGTCAGACTAATGACCCCACCTCGAGCCGCCGCGATGTCGAGAGCGATCGTCCTGTTCGTAGCGCTCGGCGCTGTCGCCGGGCCCCTCGTCGCCCAGAACAATCATCCGACACCGCCGCCCGTTGCGCGCGCCGTCCCCCTCCAAGGGGCGATTCAGCTCGACGGACGCCTCGATGAACCGGTCTGGCAGTCGTCACCCCCGGCCACGGACATGCGGCAGGCCCAGCCTCACGAGGGCCAGCCCGCCACGCAGCGCACGGAGGTGCGGTTCACGTTCGACGGCGCGGCGCTGTACGTGGGAGCGCGGATGTACGACGACTCGGGGGCGCGGGGGGTGCGCACCCGGCTGGTGCGGCGCGACGGCGATCCCAGCTCCGACTACATCCAGGTCATCTTCGACACGTACCACGATCACATCGGCCGGCTGTTCTTCCTGGTGAACCCATCGGGGGTGAAGAACGACGCCAACGGCCTGGGCGGCGGAGGCGATCCGTCCTGGGATCCCGTGTGGGACGTGCAAACCAGCATCGACTCGCTGGGCTGGACGGCCGAGATGCGCATCCCCTTCTCGCAGCTCCGGTATCCCTCCACGGCCGAGGCGCAGACGTGGGGCCTCCAGATTTGGCGCCAGGAGAACCGCCTCAACGAGCTGTCGATGTGGTCGTTCTGGGGGTCGCAGGAGACCGGCGGACCACCGCGGTTCGGGCATCTCGAGGGCCTGGTGATCACGCGGCCGCCCGGCCGCGCCGAGATTCTTCCGTACGTCGTGGGACGGTCGGCCAACGTCCCCGGCGACGCCGCCGATCCGTTCTTCGATCCCCATGCCCTCGACGGGCGCGTCGGTGCCGACGCGACCCTGCGGGTCACGTCGAATCTCACGCTCAACGCCACGGTAAACCCCGACTTCGGTCAGGTTGAAGTCGACCCCGCCGTCGTGAACCTGTCGGCCTTCGAAACCTTCTTCGACGAGCGCCGGCCGTTCTTCGTTGAGGGCGCGGGGTATTTTGGCCTCGGCGGCTTCAACTGCTTTTTCTGCTCCAACGTCTCGAGCCTGTCGATGATCAGCACGCGGCGGATCGGCCGGCCACCACAGATCTCGCCCTTCCGCGCGGGTCTCCCGACCCCCATCGCGTTCGCCGACGTGCCCGAGAATTCCACCATTCTCGGTGCGGGGAAACTCACGGGGCGCACGCCGACCGGCTGGTCGATCGGCATCCTCGACGCTGTAACCCGCCGCGAGCGGGCCCTGGTGGAGGACACGCTGGGGGTGCGTCAAAGGCTCACCGTCGAACCGTTCACGAATTATTTCGCCGGGCGCGTTGCCAAAGATCTGCGCGGGGGCGCCACGGTACTCAAGGCCATGGCGACCTCGGTGTTCCGCGACCTGGATGAGCCATACATCGCTTCGCGGCTCTCGAAACACGCGGAGGTGTTGGGCGTGTCGAGCGACATGTGGTGGCGCAAGCGCGAGTACCGGCTGATGATGCAGCTGGCGGGCACCCAGGTCGTGGGCGACACGGGGGCCATCCGGCGCATCACGAGGTCGTCGGCGCACTTCTTTCAACGGCCGGACCGGTCCGATACCGCGGACGCACGCCGCCCCCGGACCTCGATCGATGGCGTGGGTGGATACGCTCGCTTCTCGCGCGAGTCGGGCAAGGTGCTGTTCGAGTTGTCCACCAACTTCCGCACGCCCGCCTTCAACAACAACGACATGACGTTCTTTTCGCGGGCGGACTATTGGTGGATGGGCGCGAACGTGTTCCCGCTGTGGACGAAGCCGAGCAAGTGGTATCGCCAGGCGTTTCTGATCGGCGGCGCGCAGCAGCAATACAACTTCGATGGTGACCTGACCGACCGGCAGGTGCACGGGTTCGCGCAGATCCAGACGCTTGGCTATTGGTGGCTCAGTACGTTCTGGATCCATCGACCCGACGTGTTCGACGACCGGCTGACGCGCGGCGGTCCCGTCGTGCGGCGCCCGGGGATCGACTATTGGTCCGCCAATGTGAACACAGATTCACGCAAGAAGGTGGTGTTGAGCTTCAACACCGACCGGGGCTGCAACCGCGATGGCGATTGCGATCACTCCGCAACCCTGTCGGCGGAATTGCGCCCCCGCTCGAACGTCTCCCTCTCGCTCGGACCGTCGATCGGACACGAGGAGACGGGATTCCAGTTCGTCACTGCGTTTACGGATCCCGCGAGCACCGCTTTCTATGGATCGCGCTACGTATTTGCCCGCCTGGAGCAGAACTCACTGTCCATGAACACCCGCTTCAACGTCACGTTCTCGCCCACGCTGACGCTGGAGCTGTTCATGCAACCGTTTATCGTGAGCGGCGAATTCTCGCGCTACAACGAGTTCGCGGCGCCGCGCTCGTCGCGCCGGCTGGTCTACGGCGTGGATACCGGCACCGACTCGGTGAAGGCGGGCAATCCGTCCCTCGGCGTCCGCGATTCGATCTTCATCGATCCGGACGGGGGGGGACCCGCGGCTCAGTTCGTCATCGAAAACCCGAGCTTCACCTTCCGCTCGCTGCGCGGCAACGCCGTGCTGCGGTGGGAGTATCGGCCGGGTTCCACGATCTTCGTGGTCTGGACGCGCAGCAGCCAGCTGCCCTCATTGACGCGTGGGCAGATCGACTTCAGCGAGGATGCGAGCGCCATTTTCCGGGGACCCTCGGCGAACATCTTCTTGATCAAGGTGAACTACTGGCTCGGACTGTAACGTCCCCTGCCTGATGCGTTAACGCCCTGTTGTGGCGACGACGCGGCAGTTGTGGCCGCCACTCCCCAAAAACCCGCCGCTCGGCCGTTTTCTGCGGTGCAGCCTCGGGGCGACCCGCTCCGGCCCGCTTGTTGCGCTCCCCCGAGCCGGGTCCTATGACTACTACCGCCGCAGTGCCAGTCGTCCTCATCGCCGTGGGGCGCGAGCGCTCCCTCATGCGAGTCCTTGGCCCCACGGGATACAGCGTTCTCGAGGCGGCGACCGCGGGGCGGGCGCTCGAGCGGGCCCGCGACACCCGGCCCGACATCATCATTCTCGATAGCGACCTCCCCGACTTGACGGGGCTCGAGGCGTGCCGGCTGTTCCGCGGGGAACCGCACATCGGCCGCAACGTCCCGATCCTGCTGCTGACCTCCGGCCCACCCACACCCGACCAGCGCGTGACGGCCCTCCGCGCCGGCGTCTGGGATTTTCTCCGCCATCCCGGTGACCCGGATGAGCTGTCGCTGAAGCTCGAGACCTACATCCAGGCCAAGCGGAACATCGACGCCACGCTCGCCGAGGGGTTGGTCGATCCAACGACGGGCTTGCACAGCCGCCCGGGGTTGGCGCGGCGGGCGCGCGAGCTGGGGGCGTTGATGGCCCGACATCACGGCGCCCTCGCGTGCGTCGTCTTCGCGGTGGAGTCCAATCCAGCGGACCCGAGAGCCGGCAACTTGGTGGCACAGACGGCGCGCGTGTGCGACGTCGTCGGATCGTTGGGCCCCGGCGAATTCGCGGTCCTCGCTCCCGGAACCTCCGACGCCGGCGCGATCCGGTTCGCGCAGCGCGTCGCATCGGCGCTGTGCGCGTCGCCCGGTGGGAGCCGGGAGAACGCCGTCACGCCCGGCCCGGGGCTGCGCGTGGGCTACGACGCCGTCGTGAACCTGAAATACGCGCCGATCGATCCCGTCGCCCTGTTGGGACGCGCGGCGGCGGCGGTGCGCAACGGCCGGCCTGAACCCGGCTATCCGTGGGTGCGCCGTTTCGACGTGGGGACGGCGTCTCACGACGATGTCCGCGCCGCGGTGCGCAGCACGCCACCGGGCCTCGTACTCGAGGATGGGGGACACAGGTAATGCGGAACGTTCGTTTCCTGCGCGCGGCCCTGCTCGGCTGTGTCGCTGTCGTCGCGGTCAGCTGTTCGGAACCCACGAATCCCGCACCGCAGGCCGGCCTGCTCGACGGTGATCTCTTCGGTGACCTGACGCAGCGCACCGGCCTCCTCTATTGCGCGCCGCTCCCCTACGACTCGGTCACGCAAACGATCGGGCCCGAGGGCGGGATCATTCAGGTGGGCCCGCACACATTCACCGTCCCCGCCGGAGCGCTGGACACGGAGGTGACGATCACCGCGGTCACGCCCTCGGACACGGTCAATCGGATTCAGTTCCAGCCGGAGGGGTTGGTCTTCAACGAGTACACCACCCTCCGCATGAGCTACGCGAACTGCAACCTCCTGGGCTCCCTCCTGCCCAAGCGGGTCGCGTACGTCAGTTCCGATTTCGTGATTCTCGATTACCTGCCGTCGCTGGACAACGTCTTCACGCAGACGGTCAGGGGCAAGCTCCAGCACTTCTCAGAGTATGCCCTCGCTTGGTGAGCCGCGCCTGAGCACTCCGTTCGCTCCGCCTGCCGCACTGCTCCAACAAGCGCGCGAGCGCGAACGGGCGGGGTCTCTGCCCGAAGCGATCCAGCGCTACGAAACGGCGATCGCGACGGCACAGCAGTTCGGCGACCAGCGGGTCCTGGCGGAGGCGCTCCGCCGTCTCGCCGTCGTGCGGCACCAACGGGGGGACGCTGATCAGGCCCGCGCACTCTGCCTCAGGAGCTATGACGTAGCCCACCACGTCGACGACGACGTGCTCGCGGCTGAAGCGCTCAATACGCTCGGCGTCATGGACATCACCACGGGGTCGCTGCAGGACGCGCGCGAGACGTTCCTCAAAGTACTGGACCTCGGAGGCGCGAGTCAGGCGCTGCGCGCGCGTGCCGAACAGAATCTCGGGATCGTCGCCAACATCCAGGGTCAGTTGAACGAGGCCGTGGCGCGGTACGAACGCTCGCTCGACGCGTACCGCAGCTGCGGCGACGAGCACGGCTGCGCGATCGCCTATCACAACCTGGGCATGGTGAGCGCCGACCGCGGGCGGCTCGACGCGGCGGATTGCTATTTCCAGGAAAGCCGGGCATTCGCGGAACGTGTCGGGGACGTCCATCTCTGGGCGCTATGCCTCCTCAATCACGCCGAAGTGCACGTCGCCCGGCAGCGCTTCGAGGACGCGCGCCAGAACGCGGAGTCGGCGCTCGCCATATTCGATCAGCTCGGGGCGCAGCGCGCCAAGGCGGACACCTACCGCGTGCTCGGCATGGTGTATCGTGAGACCGGCCGCCCGGCCCTGGCCGAATCGCGGCTGCGCTCAGCCATCGATCTGGCGAGCGCCGCGGGCTCCGCGTTGGGGGAGGCCGAGGCCTCCCGCGAGTTGGCGCTGGTGCACCAGGCCATGGGACGAAACGTAGAAGCGCTGCGCCTGCTCAACGCCGCCTACCGTCTGTTCCGCCGCCTCGACGCCCGAGTCGATCTGGTGTACGTCGGAGGCAAGGTGGCGGAGCTGGAGGGCTCGTACCTGGCCCTGGTGCGCGAGTGGGGCCAGTCGATCGAATCGACCGACAACCACACCTATGGGCACTGCGAGCGCGTCGCGAAGCACGCGGTCGCGATGGCGCGAGCCCTCGGACTCGACGAGCACGCGGAGACGACGGTCCTGCTCGGCGCCTACCTCCACGACGTCGGCAAGGTGCAGGTGCCGCACGAGATCCTCAAGAAGCCGAGCCCGCTGACGCGCGCGGAGCTCGAGGTGCTGCAGTTGCATCCTATCTGGGGCATCGAGCTGCTGGCGACCGTCGACTTCCCGTGGGACCTGAAGCCGATCATCCGTTCGCACCACGAGCGCTACGACGGCACCGGCTACCCCGACCGTTTGCAGGGCGACGAAATCCCGCTTGGGGCGCAGATCGTCGGGATTCTGGACGCGTTCGACGCCCTCACGACGACGCGCGCCAATCAAGCGGCGCTGTCCACGGATCAGGCGATCGCGGAGCTCACGCGGCGGTGCACCTGGTGGTCGCCGCGGGTCTTCGACGCGTTTCTCAAAGTGGTAGCGATCAGCGCCCCCGCGAAGCCCGCTGCGGCGGAATCGGCAGAGTCACCGTAAACGTGGTCCCCTGACCCAGGGCGGACTGCACGTCCACCTGGCCCTTGAACATCTCCTCCGTAATCTCCCGGACGACGGTCAGTCCGGTTCCCGATCCCGACCCGAACACCTGCGTCGTGAATCCCGGCTCGAAGATCCGGTCGCGATGCTCGGCGGCGATGCCGACGCCGCGGTCTTGGACCGCGAGGCGCAGCGCATCGCCCGCTTGAGCGAAGGTGACCACCACGGGGGTCTTCCCGCTCTGTGACGCCACGACGGCGTTCCGGATCAGGTTCGTGAGGATCTGATAGAGGCCGTTCGGATCGCCCTGCAGGAAGAGCCCGTTCACCGCGACGGTTCCCTCCAGCGCGATGCCTTTCTTGCGCGCCAGCGGCCGCTCGAGCGCGACACACGACCGCACTACCTGCCCCGCATCGAAGCGCTCCCAGCGCGCCAGCCCGCCGCGCGCGCGGTCCTGGATCGATCGCAAAAAGGCGATCGCCTGTTCCATGCCTTCTCCCACGCCGGTCAGGTCTTCGAGCAGCCCCGCCCGGAACGCCGGGTCGAGCGACGCCGTTTCACGCACACGCCGGAAGCACCACTCGAGTCCCGCCAACGCCGCCGTCAGCGGGTTGGCGACCTCGTGCGCGATGACGCTCGGCTGCCGCACCAGCTCCGCCAGGGCGTCGGGCTCAGGCGTCCTGGGGCGGACGGCCACGCGCGGCGTCTGATCGACCAGGCCCAGGCACAGGCCGGCGAGCTCGAGGGTGATGCGCTCGCGGCTGCGACGCTCTACGCCATGGGGGGGTGGGGCAGGGGGCTGATTCCGCACCGGAGCGATGCACCAGTGTCCGGCGTCGTCAAGCAGGCACCCCACCCACCGGCTGCCCTGGATGATCGGCGCGCTCCAGCGCTGCAGCGTACTGCTCAAGTCGAGATTCGTCGCGCCCAGAGGTGGCTCGGGCACGCTCGTCAGGATCGGGAGCACCTCCGCCCGCGCCGAGACTTCCCACATGGCGACGATCCGCCCCTGCAGCGCGACACTCGCCTGGCGCAGAATCTCGCGGCGGCGGGCGACGCCTGGATCGCCTGCGCTCTCCGGGCTGTTCATCGGCGTGGTGGGAGAGCGCTGCTAGGAGCGGGCGCGACGCTCGAGGAGCTCGAGCGCGCGTTCGAGCCGCCGCAACGCTGCGGCGAGATCGGCTCGCTGTTCGACGTGGAGGCCGTCGGTCTCGTACAGGTGGTGCATCAGCTGGAGCGCGTTCCGGACGTGCTCGGCGGGAGTCTCCGTCGCCCGGGGGCGAATGGCATTGCGTCGATCGAGCGTGCTGCGTCGCTCGGTACCACGTCGCAAGTCCACGACGCGGCGGCGATTGACGGCGACCGGCGCGAGGACCGTGCGTCTCGGCACGGCCCGGCGGTCGACCCCGCCGCGACGGTCGGCAACCAGGCGACTGGTCGTGGGCACGACCTAATCTGTCATTAACGGCGCGCCGGCGCCACTCGCACGGCGGTCGTGTAAATGAAGTCTCCGAGCGGCGAGTCGTCGTCGTTGGCGGCATTTCCAGCCGCGTGGAATACCACGAGGCCACGTCCGTCACTGGGCGCTGTCCAACGCACCGACCAGCGACCGGCGTCGCCGCGCAAGTCGGTCCCAAGCAGCGTGTGCTCGATGTAGCTCACGTGCGACAGTGTGTCCCAGATCACAACCGAACGCCCGTCGCCGGGTGCAATGACGCCCGCCGGCCGCCCCGCCGCGGCGCCGTCGGCGAAGCGCGCGGCGAGCTGAAAGCCGGCCCGCAACATCCCGGCGTGCCGCAGCACGACCTCCAGCTGGTAGGTTCGGCCCGGTGCGTAGCTTGCCGGCGCCCCGGTGATGGCGAGCTCGCCGCCCGGCTCGTTGAGGCCGGCGTCGGAATGGCACGCGCGGCAGGTCGGCTCGCCGAAACCGCCGGTGTGCGCAGCCGGCGGTCCCGTCTTGAAGAGCGGAACCGCCGCCAACGACACCCCCGCCACGACGAGGGCGCCGAGTTTCACGGGCGCCCTAGGGGACAGGCGTCGCCGGGGGGTTCGGCAGCTGGGCCCGGCCGATCGTGTTGGCATCGCTCCCGAACCAGATGGCCCGCGCGTGGGGGTCGAACACCATGTGGCGGATGGTGCCGCCGCCGCTCGGGACATCGACGCCGGGGAGGAACTGTCGGGTGCGGGTGTCGAAGCCCACGAACCGATTCGGTTGGGCCCCCGTCTCCACTACCCAGATCCGGTCCTGGTCATCGACGGTGACCGCGTAGGGCCTCGCGCCGGAGCCGCCCGGCAGCGGCCACTCTTCCACCTGCTTGGTGCGCGGGTCGAAGCGGCCGAGCTTCCCCCCCGCATAGTCACCGTACCAGACGGCACCGTCGGAGGTGATGGCCATGCGCCGCGGCCGCGCCTCGGCGCGAGGCAGGGGATACTCCGTCAGTGCGAACGTCGTGGGGTCGACCGTCGCGATCTTGTTGGTCCCAAACAGGACCACCCACGGCCGGCCGTCGGGAGCGAGCGCGATGCCGTAGGGGCGGGCGCGCGGCGTCGGCACCTTGACCAGTCGCATCGTCCCGGTAGCCACCGTCAGCTTGCCGATGAAGTTGCCACCCTGGACCGTGAACCAGATGTCGCCGTGGCGATCCCAGATCATCGTGTGCGGGTCGCGCGCCATCGAGTCGGACATCGGAATGCGCGTGATCGTCCCGGTCTTCGGGTCGAGCCGCCCGATATGCGACGACGCGTTGCCCGAGTACCACACGATGCCGGCGCTGTCCAGAATCAGGTTGTGGGGACCGGCGCCGGGCGCGAGGTCGAACTTCTTGAACTCTCCGGTGGTGGGGTCGAGCACGCCCACGTAGTGGCCGGTTTGTCCCACGAACCACACCCGCCCCGCGCGATCGAGGTAGGGGTCGCGGGGGCGCGTGCCGGCCCAGGGCACGTTCCACTCCTGGATTTTCGCGGGGGGCTGCTGCGCCGCGGCTGGGGCAGCCAGCACGGCGAGCGCGACGAGAGTCGAGCGCGAGAGGGTCATGGAGCCGTCCGTTTGGCGAGCCATGCGTCGAGGGTCTTGCTCCCACCCCCCGACGCCCAGATGAATAGGAAGATGAAGCAGTACAACACCGGAAGTTCGCCGCGGTTCACCCAGGGCCAGAGGCTGTGGTTCTTCGACGCGTGCATCCAGAAGAAGGCGACGGCCATCTCCCCGGCCACGACGAACGCGACATAGCGAGTCCACACGCCCGCGGCGATCAAGAGCCCGCCGAAGAACTCGAGGATACCCGCAAGGCCCACCGGCCAGAACGCCGTGAACGATCCCTGGGCCCCGAACCAACCGAACAGCTTCATGCCGCCGTGGGTCATGAACAGCAAGCCGGCCACGATGCGAAGCGCGTTGAGCGTCAAGTCATAATACTTCTCGCCGAACCGTCCGGACATCGGGAGCCTCCCGAAGCGTGATGGCGCCAGTATAGCCGGGTCTCGCGCGGTGCGCCATCTTTGCGGATCTTGGAGCGTCCGTGAACGACCATACGAATCATCGGTCCGCCGTCGTCGCCGGCTTCCTCGGCTGGATGCTCGACGCGTTCGATTTCTTCGTTGTCGTGATGACACTCACGGCGATCGCGAAAGAGTTCGGGCGCAGCGACGCCGAGATCGCGTTTTCGATTACGCTGACGCTCGCGTTCCGGCCGGTCGGGGCGTTCATCTTCGGCTTGCTGGCCGACCGCTACGGGCGGCGCCTGCCGTTGATGCTCGATCTCATCTTCTATTCCATCGTCGAGGTCCTCTCCGGGTTCGCACCGAGCTACTGGTCGTTCCTGGTGTTGCGTGCGTTGTTCGGGATCGGGATGGGCGGGGAGTGGGGGGTGGGGGCCTCGCTCGTAATGGAAAAGGTGCCGCCCAGGCTGCGCGGCGTCTATTCGGGACTGTTGCAGCAGGGCTACGCCGCGGGCTATCTGCTCGCCGCCCTGTGTTACTTCTTCGTCTTCCCACGCTGGGGGTGGCGGCCGATGTTCTTCATCGGCGGGCTTCCGGCACTGCTGGCCCTGTACATCCGGTTCCAGGTGAAAGAGTCCGAGGTCTGGCAGCGGACACGCCACCGCGATTGGTCCGGGCTCGGCCGCGCCATCGTGTCGCACTGGAAGCTCTTTCTGTACATCTGGTTGCTGATGACGATGATGAACCTGGTGTCGCACGGCACCCAGGACCTCTATCCGACATTCTTGCAGCGCGATTGGGGATTCACGCCGGAACGTCGGGCGATCCTGACGATGATTGCGAACGCCGGTGCGCTCACGGGAGGCGTGCTGTTCGGGCTCTATTCCGACCGCATTGGACGGCGCCGGGCGATCGCCGTCGCGCTCGCTGGCGCGATCGTGATGATCCCGGCCTGGGCGTTCGCGCCGTCACTCCCCGTACTTTTTCTCGGGGCCTTCGGGATGCAGTTCATGGTGCAGGGCGCCTGGGGAGTCATCCCCGCCCATATCACCGAGTTGTCTCCCGACTCCGTGCGGGGTTTCCTCCCGGGCTTTGCCTACCAATGCGGCGTCGCGGTCGCGGCGTTCGTGCCAACGCTGCAGGCGTGGATCGCCGAGCGCGTGACGTACACCGTGGCGATGCCGCTCACGGCGGGCATCGCATTCGTCGCGTGCGCGATCGTGGCATGGCGCGGTCCCGAGCGGCGCGGCATCACGTACGGCGCGGCGCCGCCACTCCCGCCCGCATAGGTGTCACCGAACAAACCCCATATGGCCCGCGAGCTCCACGCCGACGTCATTATGATGGACTGCGCCCTGGGCGAATGTCATTTGTGAGCCAAGCCCGCCTGCCCTAGGGTCCGCTTCCCGCCCGAATCTCGGACCGCGACGCTGTGGCGCACGGTTACCCGTGCCCAGGAGGATGCTATGTCCCCGCACAGCCGCGCCAGAAGCGCTCTATTCGCGGCGGCGCTCGGCGCCATCGCCGCCTGCGATGACGCGCCACCCGCCACCGCGCCCCCCACCGACCTGCCGCCGCCGGCGGCGCTGTTGATCCCGTTTGCGCCGGCCGGCAGTCCGCTCCCCGATCTCACCGCCGATCAGCTCGCGCTGTTCCAGCGGGGGAGTGCCGTGTTTCAGATCGAGTTCGCTCCTGAGAACGGGCTCGGACCGCTCTTCAACGCCGTCGGGTGCGCGGCCTGTCACGAGAATCCCGTGGTCGGAGGCAGCGGCAGCAACGACCCCGAGGAGGAGGGCGAAGACATCGAGGGTCACGCGACCGCTTTCAAAGGCGGCGTGTGCGACAACCTCGCCGCCGTCGGGGGCCAGGTGCAGCAGCAGCAGGTCACGCCGGCGCTCGCGGACGCGCTCGGCATCGAGGCCGAGCCGGATATCCCCGGCGCGACCGCCAGCGGGCGGCGCACGACCCCCGACGTATTCGGGTTCGGTCTGCTCGATGCCGTTCCTGACGCCCAGATCCTCGCCTTGGCGGACCCGAACGATCGCAACGGCGACGGCATCTCGGGCCGCGTCCATCGCACGGCGGACGGCCGCATCGGCCGGTTCGGGCGGAAAGCGCAGGCCGCGACGCTGCGCGAGTTCAATTCCGAGGCGTTCGTGATGGAAATGGGCGTCACGAGCCCCGGGAACCCCACCGAGCAGACGGTCGGAGGCAACCCGCTGCCCGACGGCGTGGATCCGACCGCGGACCCCGAGGTGACGCAGGACGAGTTCGATGCGGCCGATGGGTTCGTGCGTCTGTTGGCTCCGCCCGAGCCACTGCCGTTGGACCTGATAGGCGCGATTGGCAGCGTGGTGTTCGTCAACATCGGGTGCGCGTCGTGTCACGTCCCGGCGCTCCTCACGGGGCCCAGTCCCGTGAGCGCGATCAGCCTCAAGGTCGTGCCGGCCTACACCGACCTGTTGCTGCACGATATGGGGCCCAAGCTCGCCGATATCTGCCTCGGCGACGCACGACCGTCCGAGTTTCGAACCGAGCCCCTTATGGGCTTGCGGTTCGTGACCGCGTTCATGCATGACGGCCGGGCGCTGACGATCCCGCAGGCGATCGCGGCGCACGGCGGGGAAGGTGCCCGTGCACGCAGCCGGTTCGCGCGGTTGTCGTCCTTCGAGGGCTTCGCCCTGCTCAGGTTCTTGCGCAGCTTGTAGACCGCTGGTGCGGGCGGCGGGTCCGGGGTAGTGTCCCGGCCCGCCGCCCGTATCTTCTCCGAGTCGCAGCCGTCACTCGCACACTCGGAGGCTATATGGTGCCCCGCCGCTCGTTTCTCGCCGCGCTCGCGTCGCTCACCGGCGTGGCGCTGACGCGCCCCGCGTTCGCCCTGCCCGCGTCGGATACGTGGGATCTTTCCTGGCTCGATCAGCTCAAGGGCCGGCACAAGCAGGTGTTCGCCGTCAGCGCGCTGCACGACCGCCTCCCCCTGCACGTCGTCGTCAACTACCTGGATGCGCACCGCGAGGTATTCGGGCTGGCGTACCCCGACATCAACACCGTGGTCGGGATCGCGCGGCAGGCGTTTCCCATCAACGCCCAGGACGCGCTGTGGACGAAGTACGAGTTGGGCCGGCGCTGGGAGCTGAAGGACCCGGCGACGGGCGAGTGGGCCCGGCGCAACATCTACTTCGACGCCATGCCGGCGCCCCCGGGCAAGATCGTCGGTGTCAAGCCGCTCCAGGCACGCGGCACGATCTTCTGGCAGTGCAACAACGCGCTCAACAACATCGTGCGCGACGTCGCGGCCGACACGGGCCAGCCCCCCGCGGCGGTGCGCGCCGAGCTGATCGCCGGCTTCAATCCCGGAGTTCGGCTCATTCCGGCGCATACGATGCTGCTGGGGCTGGCGCAGGAGCACGGCTGCACCTACGAGCAGCTCTGAGCCCTCTCAAGCGGTCGCTTGGCCTCGTCCGCGCGACCGCGATGGTCGTCGGGACGATCATCGGTGCGTCGATCTTCGTGCAGCCGTCGGTCGTCACGGGGGCCGTTCCGTCGGTGAGCGGCGTGTTTGCCGTCTGGATCGTCGCGGGCGCCCTGACGCTCGCCGGTGCGCTCATCACCGCGGAGCTGGCCGCCGCCGTGCCGGATTCGGGGGGCGTGTACGCCTTCCTCCGCGAAGCCTACTCGCCGGCCGTGGGCTTCCTGTGGGCGTGGGCGATGTTCTGGAGCATGCACTCCGGGATCATCGCCGCCCTCGCCGTCGTGTGCGCGCGGTATGTCGGCTACTTCGTCCCCCTCGGTGACGCCGGGATTCGCCTCGTGGCCGTCGTCGCGATCCTCGGCCTGTCCGCCGTGAATTACATCGGCGTCGCGTTCGGGAGCGGCCTCCAGGCCGCGGTGACGATCGCCAAGGTGGCGGCGATCGTCGCATTGCTCGCCGTCGGATTCTGGCTCGGCGCGGATCTCCCGGCCCACTACGTGGGAGCCGGAGCCGCCGCGGACGTGAGCGTGGCCAGGTTCGCCGCTGCCGTCGCCGCCGGTCTCTTCGCATTCGGCGGATGGCACATGGTTGCCTACACGGCGGAGGAGACGCGCGACCCCGAGCGCACGCTGCCGCGCGCTCTCATCATCGGTACCCTCATGGTCACGGCGACATACGTCGCGCTCAACGCGCTCTATCTGTACGTCCTGCCGCTCGACCGCGTCGCCCACTCCGAGCGAATCGCGGCCGACGTCGCCGACGCGGTGGTGGGCGGGGGCGGCGCGGCGCTGATGTCGGCGCTCGTCGTGGGTTCGACGTTCGGGGCGCTCTGCGGCATCGTCCTCGTGGGCCCGCGGGTGTACTACGCGTTGGCGCGGGACGGACTCTTGTTCCGTTGGGTCGGCGCGGTGCATCCCCGATTTCAGACGCCGCATCGCGCGATCGTGCTGCAAGCCGTCTGGTCCGCCGTGCTAGTCGGCACGGGCACCTACCGCGCGCTGTTCACCCGCGTCGTGTACACGGAGTGGATCTTCTTCGGAGCGATGGCCGTCGGGTTGCTGCTGTTGCGCCGCCGTCCCGGGTACGCACCCGCGTACAGGGTGGGCGGCGGGCCAACGATCCCGTCGCTGTTTGCCGCGGCCGCGACGTTCGTCGCGCTCAGCCAGATCGTCGCCGAGCCGGCGAATAGCGTGGTGGGTCTGCTGATCGTGCTCGCCGGACTGCCGGTGTACGCCCTCACAAGGAGTAACGCGTCGTGAAGGTCATCGACTTCCACAATCATTTCTATCCGCCGGAGTATCTCGAGGCGTTGCGGACGGGTCCGACGACCGTGAAGGTCTGGACCGACGACGACGGCAATCCGGTGCTCGGCTATCCCGGAGATTACAACGTGGCGGTGCAGGGGCATCGCGACATCGCGTATCGCGACGGCGTGCTGGCAAGCGAAGGCGTGGACATGCAGGTGCTCACGTTCACGACGCCGGGCACGCATGTCGAGACGCCGGCGCGCGCAGTCGCGCTGGCGCGGCTCGTGAACGATGCCTTCGCGCGCGTGGTGCGGGAGCGCGGCCAGCGGTTCACCGCGCTCGCCACACTCCCGCTCAACGATCCCGCCGCCGCGGCGGCGGAGCTCGAGCGCGCGATGACGCAGCTCGGGTTTCGCGGCGCGATGCTGTTCGGCAATGTGAACGGCGTGGCGCTCGCCGACGCACGCTTCGAGCCCCTGTACCGAACGGCCGACCGGCTCGGGGCCGTGCTGTACATCCACCCGACCCACCCCGTCGGGGTCGAAGCGATGACCGAGTATTGGCTGATGCCGCTCGTGGGGTTTCTGTTCGACACGACGCTCGCGGCCGCCAAGCTCGTGTTCAGCGGTGTCGTGGAGCGGTTTCCGCGGATTCATTGGGTACTCGGCCACCTCGGTGGGGCGATTCCGTACCTCGCGGAGCGCCTGGACCGCGGCTTTGAAGCCTTTCCGGAGTGCCGCGCGCATATCCGCCGCCCGCCCAGCGAGTATCTCAAAGGGTTTTACTACGACACGGTGAACTTCGACCCGGCGGCGATCCGGCTCGCCGTCGACTTCGCCGGTGCCCGCCAGATTCTCGCCGGGAGCGACTACCCACATCGGATCGGGAGCCTCCGCTCGATGCGCGAGAGCCTGCAGCGCCTCGATGTTTCTGCGGAAGACCGCGCCTCGATCCTCGGCGGCAACGCCGCGCGCCTGCTGGGAGTGTAACTCGCCGAACCGTAGCGGGCACGCATCATAACCCGTGCTTACGCTTCGGGGGACACGGCTACCGCGTGACGACGGTCACTCGGCATGAAGCGTGCTGCAGTCTATGGTTATTCCCACCACCATGACCACCTCTTCAGGGGTGCGGGACCAGGATCAGAAGGATCGGCTGTGGCGCACGGGCGCAACACTGGTCGGGTTGGCGGGCGTCTATTTCTTTGCCGCCAAACTCGGTCTCTCGTGGGCGTTCGTGAACCCCAGTGCGACCGCCATCTGGCCGCCTACCGGGATCGCCCTCGCCGCATTCCTGATCTTCGGCGTGCGCGTATGGCCGGCGATCTTCGCGGGCGCCTTCGTCGCGAACCTGACCACGGCCGGGTCCGTCGTCACGTCGATCGGGATCGCGGCCGGCAACACGCTGGAAGGGCTCCTGGGGTCCTATCTGGTGCAGCGCTTTGCCGCCGGCCGCCAGGCGTTCGCGCGTCCCCGGAACGCGTTTCGCTTCGCCGTGCTCGGCGCCGGGGTCAGTACCACGGTGAGCGCGACCTGCGGTGTCGCGAGTCTCGCGCTGGGCGGCTTGGCGCCCTGGGCCGACTTCGGGCGCATCTGGGTGACCTGGTGGTTGGGCGATGGGGCGGGCTCGCTCGTCGTCGCACCGGTGGTGCTGCTCTGGGCCGAGAACTGGCGGGTGCAGTGGCCGCGGCGGCAGGTGATCGAGGCGGCGGCCCTGATGGCGTGCCTTGTCCTTGTGGGGCTCGTCGTATTCGGCGGGGCGTTTCCGGCCCACGCCAAGAATTACCCTCTCGAATTCCTCTGCATTCCACTCCTGCTGTGGGCGGCGTTCCGGTTCGGGGCACGCGAGACGGCGACGGCGATTCTGCTGCTCTCGGTGCTCGCGATCAGCGGGACGCTGCAGGGGTTCGGGCCGTTCGCGCGAGAGACACGGAACGAGTCGTTGCTCCTGCTGCAGGCGTTCATCGCCGTCATCGCGGTGACGAAGTTGATCGTGGCGGCGGTGGTGGCGGAGCGGCGCCGCATGGAGGGGCATTTGCGCGAGTTGGCCGTGCAGGATCCGCTGACCGGCCTCGCCAACTACCGCCAGCTGATGGTGGCGCTCGAAGCCGAGATCCGCCGCTCGCAGCGGAGCAAGCGCGGGTTCGCGGTCCTGCTCCTCGACGTGGACGGCCTGAAGCGGATCAACGACCGCCACGGCCACCTGATAGGCAGTCGCGCGCTATGCCGGTTGGCCGAGGTCTTGCACATGTCCTGTCGCGCCGTGGACACGGCCGCTCGGTACGGCGGGGATGAATTCGCCCTCGTGCTTCCGGAGACGGACGAGGCGGCCGCCCGACAGGTCGCCGCGCGCGTGTCGGAGCGGTTGGCGCGAGACGTCGAGGCCCCGCGGATCAAAGCGAGCTTCGGCGTGGCGCTCTTCCCGCGCGACGGCACCACCGCGGAGGCGATTCTCAGCGGGGCGGATCGCGTGTTGTACCAGATGAAAGCGACCGCGAAGGGTGGGGGGGCATCTAGTGTCGAGCGCGCGCGGTGACCGAGCGGGCCACGTCCGCGACGGTGACCTCGCCCAACTGGTCCTCTAGCGCCCGCTCGGCGCGGCCGAGGACTGCGGAGAGCGCGGGCTGGATGTGCTTCCCGACGGGGCACTTGGGGTTCGGGGGGGAGCGGTGCAGCGCGAAGACGTCCGGGGACTCGACCGCTTGGTAGACATCGAGGAGCCGGATTTGCCGGGCAGGCTTGGCGAGGTGGGCGCCGCCACCAGCGCCGAGCTGCGACCGGACCATCCCGGCCCGGGCGAGCATCGAGAGCAGCCGCCGGATCACCCCGGGGTTCGTGTTCACGCTGCCGGCGATGTACGCCGACGTGACCGGCCGGCCTCCCTCGGTCTCGAGGAGCGTGAGCACGTGGACGGCGACCACGAACCGGCTGCTGGTCATATGTTACTCCTACAGTAACATATATAGCGACGGTGTCAAGCGTGCAAGCGCCTCTTGCCCCACGCTGGCCCGCCACGCATTTTGCGCTGCACTCCACCCACGGGCGATGCACCGTTGCCGACATCTGTGCGTGTCACCGTTGCCGGGATGGTCCTGCTGCTTGCCCTCATCCCCGCCGCCTGCATGGTTCTCGATGCCCTCGCGCCGACCGGCCCGCGGGCGGTCGTCTTCACGTACGTCGGTGATACCGCCCTGAGCGTCGGTCAGGTCAGTGCCGTCGCCGTCATGGTTTCGGCGGGTGGCGTTCCACTGCCACCACAACGCCTGCGTCTCGCGATCACTCCCGACTCCACGAACGTGACGTTGAACGCCGCCGGCGACAGCCTGATTCCCTGTCGGGCGGGGCAAGCCTCGCTGCTCATCGGGCTGCTCCACTCGAGCGCCTCAGGGACGGCCATGCCCGATACACTGATCGGGCTGCACGTCACCGGTGGGGCTCCGCCAAGCCCGCGCTGCCCGTGAACTGCTTCAAGTGCGGCGCCACCGTGGCCGAGGAGCAGCGGTTCTGCGGCCGCTGTGGAGCGCTCGTCTCGGACCCCGATGCGGGAACGGTCATCGTCGAGCCGCCCGAGGGTGGCCTGCTGCAACGCGTCCGCATGGTACTCGGCGGCGACTTCGAGGTCACGGAGGAGCTCGCACGGGGCGGGATGGGGGTGGTGTTTCGCGCTCGCGAGCTCGAGCTGGGGCGAGCGGTCGCCATCAAGGTGCTCGCGGCCGAGCTGGGCATCACGCCGCGGGCGGCCGAGCGCTTCAAACGGGAAGCGCGCATGGTCGCCGAGCTCGAGCATCCCAACATCGTTCCGGTGTATCGGGTCGGGCAGATCGCGGACATCCTCTTCATCGCGATGAAGTTCATCGAGGGACGCTCGCTCGGCCGGATCCTCGAGACCCACGGGGCCCTGCCGGTGCCCGTGGTGCTGCACGTGCTGCGCTCGGTGACGCGCCCCCTCGCCTACGCGCACGACCGCGGCATCGTGCATCGCGACGTGAAGGGCGATAATGTGCTCATCGATGCCGACGGGCGCGTCCTGGTGTCGGATTTCGGCGTGGCGCTACGCTCCGCCGACGTCACGCTGACGATCGACGGCACCGTCATCGGCACGCCGGCGTTCATGAGCCCCGAGCAATGCCGTGGCAAACGGGCGGGACCGCAGAGCGATCAGTATTCCGTCGGTGTCGTGGCGTTTCAGATGCTCGCCGGTCGGGTGCCGTTCGACTCCGAGACACTGGCGGGGTTCATCCAGCACCATCTCTTCACCGCGCACCCCGATCTCCGGCATGCGCGAGACGACGTGCCCGCCGCGCTCCTCGCGATCATCAACCGCGCGCTCGCGAAAGATCCCGAGGCCCGGTTCGCGAGCACGCGCGACATGCTGGCCGCGATCGACGCGGTGCCGTTCACGGAGGCCGACCGGACTGAGAGCGAAGCGGTGTTGCGCAGCCTCACCCGGGGCGCCGACGTGGCCCCGGTCTCGACGCGCGATCTGCCTACGCTGCCCACGGCCGCAACCGGGACGCTCCGCGCGCGGCGGCGCACGGTCGGTCTCGTGGCGACGGCCGTGGTGGTTGTCCTGGGCGCGGCGGCCGTGGCCTTCCCGTGGCGCAGCGCTCCACCCGCGGTAGCGGCGGACACCACTCGCCCCCTTGCCACGGCCCCTAACACCGTTCCTCCCAACTCGCCGCCGCCGCTTGCGCGGGTCGCCTCCGGCAAACTGCGGATCCTCACGACGCCGCCCGATGCGGTGATCCTGATCGACGGCCAGCGCGCCGGTGTAGGCTCGGTGATCGACAGGGCGGTCCCCGTGGGCCGGCGGCGCATTCAGGCCCGCGCCCCCGGCTACGCGTCTTACGACACGACCGTGGACGTCGCGGTGGGCGCACTCGTCAATCTGCGCCGGGTCACCTTGCGCCCCGTCAGCGACGGGCCGTGAGGCGCCTCCCGACCTGCGCGGGCCTCGTGGCGCTGGCGGTGTGGCTGGCGTCCCCGCCTGCGGCTGCAGCGCAGGACACGACCGCCGCCCTGCTGCGGACGGCGCGCAGCTACTACGAAGGCCTCGACCTCGAGCGGGCGTTGCCGCTGCTGCGCCAGATCGTCTCACCGCAATGGCCTTTCGGGGTTGCGACGGCGCAGCGCGTCGAGGCGTACACGTACCTCGCGGCGGCCCTGGTGCTCGTGGGACAGCGTGACTCCGCCGTGTCGTACTTCGCCGCCGCGCTGGCCCGCGATCCCTTCACCGATCTCGATCCGTTGCAGTTCACGCCGGCGCAGACGGCGGCGTTCGCCGCCGCCCGCGCCCGGGTCTTCGCGGTCGCCGCGCGGCCGGTCGCGGCGACGCGCGCAGACGTGCGGACCGAGCGGATTCGCTTCACCGTTGCCACGACGCACACGGCCGCGCTCCAGGTCTTCCTCCAGTTCTTGGAGGCGGGCGACGCGTTCCCGGTCTTCCGGGGCGAGAGCGAGGGGGCGAGGGAGGTCGTGTGGGACGGCCTCACGCCCGATCGGCGCCTCGCGGCACCGGGCCGCTACATGCTCCTGGTCGTCGGGCGCAGCCTCTTGTCGGCTCGGACGGACTCCACCCGTGTCTTTTTCCTCGTGGCGCATGAAGCGGCCACGCTCGAGGACACGCTGCCCGATCTCGGTCGTGCGGCCCTGCTGCCGGAGCGCGCGGGCACGGCGGGCGCACCTCGCGAGTTGGCGAAAGGCGTGATCGTCGCCGCCGGCGCCCTCCTCGTTTCGGGCGTCGTCGTCAGTCGCGAACTCGGGGGCGGGGAACGAGGCGGTGCCAGGGTCGTCGCCGGCATAGCAGTGGTCGCGGGGGCGGCTGGATTCCTCACCCTCAACCGCCGGCATGACCTTCCAGGAAACATCCAGGCGAATCTCCAGCGGGAGACGGAGCGCCGCGTCGCAAATCAAGCGATCCGGCAGCGCAATGCCGATCGGCTCGCGCAAGCCGTTTTGAATATCACGCCGGCAGCCGGAGTGGGTCCCTGAGCGTGGCGTCGCGCGTCGCAACCGTGGACGTGTGGTCGGCACTGGCGCTCGCGTGTCTGCTCTTCCCGCCCACCGCGGCCGCCCAGGTCCGGGGCTTGGCATTCGCCGGTGACGTGGCCCTCGCCGAGCACCGCGTCGTCGACCGAAGCGTGGGTGGCGGCGTCGAGATCTCGACGGGAACGCTGCTCGGCGCGGGCGTCCGGATCAGCGTCGGATCGCGCTGGACCATCGGCGCGGCGGGCCGGACCGGCGTCCTCCATCCCGACAGCGGCGCGACGTTGCCCCGCGACGTCGCCGAGCTGGGGCTGGACGGTGCCTTCCGCATGCGTGATTGGTTCGACGTCGTCGGCGGCGTGCGCGTGCGCAGCTACACCACCGCGGTCGCGCGCCAACGATGGACCGCACCGTATGTGGGGGCCGCGGGCCGCGTCCCGTTCGCGGTGCGGGGGCTTCAGGGGCTCCTGGACCTGACCCTCCATCCCTTCGCGAGCGTGAGCGGCCTCACTCACCCGGAATTCGCGATCAGCGGCGGCGCCGCCGTCGCATACTCGCGCGGCCGGTTCGACGTGCAGCTGCGCTATGCGGTCGAGCGGTTCGACTTCGCCCGCGGCACCGCCGCCGAACGTTCGGAGCAGTTCTCCGCGCTGACGCTCCGGGTACAGGTGCGTGCCCGCAGCGGCCTCCCCAAAACGACAACGGCGCCGCCCGGAGGGGCAGCGCCGTGATCCTGCAGGTGCCGTGTGTGGTTAGAGCTTCACGACGTTCTGTGCCGCCGGACCCTTCTGGCCCTGGACGACTTCGAACTCGACCCGCTGGCCTTCGGCCAACGACTTGAACCCTTCCGCCTGAATGGCGGTGTGATGCACGAAGCAGTCCTTTTCGCCGTTCTCCGGGGTGATGAACCCGAAGCCCTTGGCGTCGTTGAACCACTTCACGGTACCGGTGATGCGTGCCATACTGGTGTAACTCCTGACTTAGTAGTGTTCCCGACGACGGGCGTTTTTGACTTTGCGGCGTGCCGCCGCTTTGTCCTTCCGTCGCCGGCGAGTGGCCGGACTCTCGTAAAACCGCTTCTTCTTCATGTCCTGAAACAGCCCCGCTTTGGTAATCTGCCGGCGGAACTTCTTCAACACGAAGTCGAGACGGTCGTGCTCGGTCAGCGTGACTTCCATGAAGCCCCTTTTGCCGAGGAGAGTGCCGATCCAGAAACGACAAAGGACCCGAGGCGGCAGCCCAGGTCCTTTACAGTCTCTGGTGTTCAGCGCACGGCACCATTGCCGTGGCCCTTTCGCTCGCCCCAAAAGTGCCATGAGGGACCGCAAATGTCAACCGTTGCCCCGACGCCACGTTATGACACCTGGCGCGGCCTGGTGGAACCCAGCTGCATGCTGTCGGTACACGGTGAATCCCCCTCCTTCGGAGATCCCCTCCATGTCGTCTCGTCGTTGGCTCGTGGCCGTCGTTGCGGCCCTCGCCGTTCGTCCCGCGCAGGCCCAAACCGACTCGAGTGCGGCCCGCGACAGCTTGGCCTCGGGCGGCGTCTTTCGCGGGACGGCCCTGCGACGGTTGCCGATCGACGACCCCCGCCAGGCGTTCACGCTGATCCCGGGGGTGGTGCTGCGCGACGGGGACATCGGCATCGCGACCTCACCCGATGTGTCCATTCGGGGCGGCATCCCGGGGCAAGCCAGCGTCTACATCGATGGCGCCCCGGTGCGGTTCCAGACCTTCGGGACGCAGGGGATCGGGCTGGCCGCGAACGCGATTGCCGACGCGTCGTTGATCACAGGGGTGGCCCCTGCCGGTGTCGCTGATGCGGCCGGTGGGGTCGTGGCCTACGTCACCCGCACCGGTGGCGATCGGCTCGCGGGACAGATTCGCTGGGACTCGGACGAACCGTTCGGCAATGGTGTGAGTGTCGGCTACAACCGGCTCGAGGGGAGCGTCGGCGGACCCCTGCCGATCGCCAGGAACCTCGCCTTCTTCCTATCCGCCACGCTCCAGGGCCAACGCTCGAGCTACCGGGGCTTAGGGGCGGCGTCCGTGCCGACGTACGTGCCGGCCGGCGTCGATACTGTTGTGGACGTTGGCGGTGCGTTTGTGGGACTCCCACACATCGTGCAGTGGAGTGGCGAGTGCTCCGCGGCCAGTAACGCGGGCTTCGAGTGCCAGGGACTGCGGCGTCCGATGGACTGGTCCACCGCG
>Ga0210382_10000101_pt1 | contig 33747 bp, 31 predicted proteins | sample PLMedo_FD_155452 | JGI IMG/M metagenome (GOLD analysis project Ga0210382, IMG submission 155452) | Groundwater sediment microbial communities from an aquifer in East River, Colorado, USA - PLM0_60_coex redo | ecosystem: Environmental > Terrestrial > Soil > Riparian zone | place: USA: East... | reverse complement strand
TCTTCCCGCGACTTCACCTGGATGAGCGTGTAGCCGGCGACCAGCTCCTTCGCCTCGGTAAAGGGCCCGTCGATCACGGTCCGCTTGCCTCCCGAGTACTTGATCCGCCAGCCCTTCGAAGTCGGCTGTAGTCCTGAGGCATCGAGCAGCACCCCGGCCCGTTGTAGCTCCTCGTGGTACTTGGCCATCTCGGCAAAGACGGGCTCCCATTTCGGCCCGATCGGCATGACCTCGGCTTCCGAGTCGTTCGTGGCCTTCACAATGATCATGAAGCGCATGGTCCTAGCTCCCCTTTTTGGCCCGGGCGCTCGCCTCCCTGCGCACGCGCTCCTCTCGCTCCCTGGCCTCGGGCGTGAGCGCCGCACCGAAGTCGTCCGCCTCGAAGACTTGGCGAATCTCGACCTCGAAGCCGTCGTCGAACGGCGCGCGCTTGAGCCACGCGATCGCCTCGTCCTTCGACTTCACCTCCCAGATCCAGAAGCCGGCGATTAACTCCTTTGTCTCGGTGAAGGGTCCGTCGATCACGGTCCGCTTGCTACCGGAGAACCGGACGCGCGCCCCCTTCGAGCTCGCCTGCAGTCCCTCGCCCGCGAGCATCACGCCGGCTTTCGACAGCTCTTCGTTGAACTTCCCCATTTCCGTCAGGGCCTTCGCGTCCGGCAGGACCCCCGCCTCGGAGTCCTTGTTGGCCTTGACCAGGATCATGAATCGCATCGCCCGAGTCTCCTTTCTGAGGTTGCAATCCGGTTCTATGAGGACGACGAACGGCGTTGGGCAGAATCGACATGCCCCTGTCAGGGGGCGAGGAACACGATCTCGCGGACTTCGCACTCCCCCTCCCACTCCGGCCAGTGCCGCCGGTGCAGCTCCATGAAAATGCGCGCGTTCTCCAGCGCCTCTTCTCGCGACTTGGCTTGCAGCACGGCGTAACCGCCAAGAACCTCCTTGGCCTCGGTGAACGGTCCGTCGATCACCGTGAGCTTCCCTTTGGAAACGCGAAGGCGGGCACCCTTGCTGCTCGGGCCGAGGCCTCCGGTCTGGATGACCGAGCCGTTCCGGATGGACTCCTCGGTCAGCTTGGCCATGGCATCGATCAGCGCCTGGGGAGCCTTCTGGCTCTCCGATGACTTCACAATCGACAGGAATCGCATGACTGCCTCTTTCAGGTCGGGTTCACTGCAGCGACGAACGAGGCCCTTCGAAATCGACCGCCACCGGACGGAGCGGATCGAGGTCCGCGACCACGGCTGAAAGAATGAGTCGCACCTTGCTTACGGCCTCCGAGTGATGTAGACCCCGACGAAGCAGAGGGCTCCGCCGAGCACGGCGACGAGGCCGGGGACCTCACCGAGGATCAACCAGCTCATCACGATCGTCACGGGGGGTATGAGATAGGCCATGGCCACCACGCGGCCGGCCGTACCTCTCGCCAGCGCGTACGCCCACGTCGTGAACGCCACCGATGTGGGGAACACACCCAGAAACACCAACCAGGCGATACCGGCAACAGGCGCGGTACTGAGCTCGCGCACCAGGCCGGGCGTGTACGGCAGGCAGACCAGCGCGCCGACGGTGCAACAGGTCCACGTTACCTGCAATGCCGACAGCCGGCCGAGGACGGGTTTCTGCGCGACCAGTCCGACCGCGGAGGCCACGGCCGCCACGAGACACAGGACTGCGCCCGACAGTGTGGCGTTCCCCGAGGAGGTGGCGAAGCCGATCACGAGGACACCGGCGAACGCTACCGCGCCGCCGAGGAGCAGCGCCCGGGTGAAACGCTCCTTCAGGAACGCGGCGGCCAGAGCCACGACGACGATGGGCGCGATCATGACGAGCATAGAGGCTGTGCCGGCGTCGACGCGCCGCTCGGCTTCGTTGAGGGCCACGTTGTAGCCGCCGAACCAGGTGAGACCCGCGATGAGCAGCAGCCCGAGGTCGCGGCGCGAGGGCCGAATCCATCCACGGGTGAGGAGCAGGGCTCCGAGCAGGAGACTCCCGAGTGTGAGCCGGCCGAGCGCGAGCGCCCCCGGCGAGAACGCGCGCCCGGCCGCCCTGATACCGACGAACGCCGAGGCCCACAGGACGACTGAGACGAGAGCGGCAGCCAGGGGCTGCCACGTCCGTGCTCGAGTTGGGACGGTCACGAGCCCGAAGGTCTAGCCGAACCGCTTCGCGCCCCGCTCGTGCGCTTTGCGCGCTTCTTCCTCACGATTGCGCGGCGCGGCGTTCGTGGTCAGCGAGCGGATCAATCGCGTGGCGATCGCTGTGACCTCGTCCACCGCGGCGTGGAACGCCGCCTCGTTGGCGCGCGAGGGGCGGGGGGCGCCGCTGAGCTTACGGACGAACTGAAGGGCGGACGCGCGAATCTCGTCGTCGGTCGCTGGGGGCTCGAAATTGGCGAGCGTCTTGATGTTCCTACACATGAGCGGGCTCGAGATCGGGACATTGTAAAGCTCGCATCACCCCACGCGCTTCGCCACATACTCAGCCAGCTTGTCGAAGCACTCGGTCCATCCCCCGCGGTGTCCGTCGCGGTCCTCGACCGACGTGAATGTCGCCTGACGGAACGTCATCTCGGTCTTGCCGTTTCGTTCGGCGAACGTGACCGTGACCAGCGTTTCGTGGCCGGGCTTGCCGGCGGCGTCCGTCCAGGCGTGGGTGAAGACGAGCTTCTCGGGCGGTACGATCTCGCGATAGACGCCGCCGAGCCACAGATCCTGCCCCTGAGGCGATCGCATGCAGGACTTCCAGGCACCCCCCGGGCGGAGAACGCCTTCGCAGTGGGTCAAGGTGAAGCCGCGCGGGCACAACCAGTGGACGAGATGTTGCGGCTCCGTCCACACCTTGAACAGCAGCTCACGGGGCGCCTCGAAGACGCGCTGCAAAACGAGCACCCGCTCGGCGCGCTCGGCTGCGACCTTGGTTTTTGCGGCCATGTCGTTTCTCCTTCCGTTGTAGGTCGTCCAGATAGTCGTCCAGCCGATCGAAGCTCTCCTCCCAGGACCTTGCCGATCCGTTGTCAAGGGTGGAGGTTCGAGCCATGCACCACAGACTACGCTGGGGCGCCCTCGTCGTGACGTGCCTGGGTCTGCCGTACCGCGGCGTCGCGCAGCAACGGACGCCACCGACCGAGCGGTTTCCCGCCGCCCTCGACCGCTACATCGCGCAGGTCCTCGCCGACGGGCAGATCCCGGGTATCGCGATCGCTGTCGTGCGGAACGACTCGGTCCTGGTGGCAAAGGGATACGGAGTCCGCGAGCTGGGGAAGCCCGACCCGGTGGACGAGAACACGGTCTTCGACATCGCGTCGCTCACCAAGTCCTTTACCGCGACGGCCGCCGCGATCTTCGTGGACCGGGGCCGCCTCCGTTGGGACGACCCGGTGCGGCGCTATCTCCCGGAGCTGGTGCTTCCGACCCCGGAGCTCACCGCGAACGCCACCGTGCGCGACTTCCTCTCCCACCGCACCGGTCTCGAGTCGGCGAACATGATGTGGGTGTTGACGGCCGTGGACCGGGCCGAGGTGCTGCGGCGGGTCCGCTATCTCCCGGTCGTCGCCCCCCTCCGGCAGCGCATGCTCTATTCCAACGTCGGCTACACGGTGGCGGGCGAGGCGGTGGCGGCTGCGGCTGGAATGCCGTTCGAAACCCTGCTGCGAGACATCGTGATCAAGCCGCTGCGGCTCTCCTCGACGACGTGGACGTATGAGCAGGCGGCCCGCATGCCGAACGTCGCCTCCCCCCACGCGACGATCGCGGGCCGGCAGCAGCCGATCCGCCGGGAGATGCAGCGCCAACCCATCGCCGCGGCGGCCGCGGTGCAGTCCAGCGTCGCCGACCTGACCCGCTGGATGCGGCTCCATCTCAACAACGGCGTCTTGGATGGCACGCGCTTCGTGAGCGATTCGGCGATGCGCGCGATCCACGCGATCCAGATCGGGATCGCCACGACGCCGGCCATGCGTGCGGCTCGTCTCGTCGAGGACAGCGTCGTCGGGTACGGCATGGGCTGGCAGATCATGGACTACCGTGGGCATCCGATCCTGTGGCACACCGGAAACGGAGACGGCCAGATCGCGTATATGGCGCTGCTCCCGCGCGATCGCCTGGGCGTCGTCGTGCTGGTCAACACCTGGTCCGCGCCCTTGATCCACGGCGCGCTCGTCAACCGGATCCTCGACGCCTATCTCGGCTACGAGCCCCGCGACTGGGCCGGCGAGGTCCTCGCCCGAGTCCCGCAGATGATCAGGGCCCAGGATTCGGCGACTCGTGCGATGGAGGCGATGAAGAACGCCGCAGCGCCGCCGCTTCCACTCGCGGCGTACGCCGGGCGCTACGAGCAGCCTCTCTTCGGCCCCGTCTTCGTGCGGCTCGAGCAATCGGGCTTGACGCTCCAGATGGGCAATGGCCAGGCGGCAGACCTCGAGTACCACGGGGGGAACGCGTTCTTCGTCCGTTGGCGCGATCCGCTGTTTCGCGAGAACTTCGGGACCCACGTCGAATTCACGGCCGTCGGGGACTCGATCGCGAGTCTCACGACCCGAATCAATCGCGACGAGTTCAAGGGGACCAAGGTCCTTACGGCCCCTCCTTCAGAGGTGCGACCATGAAGGCTCTGCTCATCGCGCTGGCGGCTCAGACCGCCGATTCGAGCAGCGGCGGCGTGAAGGTCTCGGGATACGTCACCGCGTCCTACGTCTACGCGACCAACCCGACGGGTCAAGCGATCGTGGGACGCCTGTACGACCGCTTTCACGACGCCTTCATGGCTAACGCCGCGCGGATCACGTTCGAGCGACCGGTCGCGACCGATAAGCGCGACGCGGGATTCCGCGTGGACGCCCTGTTCGGCCAGAACGCCACGCCGCTCCGGTCCGCCGGACTGACCCTCGGGGACCAGGGCGATCTCCCTCAGGCCTTCGTCACGCTGAACCTCCCGACGGGGGGCGGGGGCGGCAACTATGTGCAGTTCAAGGCCGGGAAGATGTGGACCCTGCTCGACGTCGAGCTCGTGGATGAGGTGCTCAACCCCAATGTTTCCCACGGCTATCAGTTCGTTTACCTGACGAATTTCACGACTACGGGCTTCGGTGTGGACGCAAAGCTTTCAGGCGTCGTCGATGCCCAGCTCCGGCTCATCAACGGCTGGGACGTGGTGGAGGACAACAATACAGGGAAGTCCTTCATGGGTCGCGTGGGTGTCACGGCGTCTGAGCGCCTGGGGCTCGGCTTCCTCGCGTATTACGGACCGGAGCAGGCGGGGAACGCGAGCAACCAACGCTACGGCGGGGAGTTCGTGGGGACGTTCAAGCCGTCGCCGAGTACGACGATCTATGCGCAGGTCGACGCCGGCGGTGAAGAGGCGATCGCGGCGGGCGGGGGCAACGCGCAGTGGTGGGGAGCCGGGGTGTGGGGGGTGTTCGATCTCGACCCCAAATTGACGCTGGCGTTGCGCGGCGATTACATGGACGACAGCGACGGCGTCCGGACATCGGGCGTGCTGGGTTTCGGGGTCGTTCCGAGCCGAACGATCGCAAGCGGGACGCTCACCCTCAACGTCAAGTCGTGGGCGCACGCGCTGGTTCGGCCGGAGCTGCGCATCGAGCACTCCAACCGCGACGACTTCGGCAATCCGGGAGACCTGAGCCGCACCCAGGTGACGGTCGGACTCGCGCTCTCGTACATGTTCTGAGGCCGCCTCAATGACAGGGGTGGGGTACCGGTTGCTGGCGGAGTGAGGATCCTGGGGGCAGTTTTGGGCGCCATGGAGACCTCGGCACTTTCCGCCTTCGCTCATTGGGAAAGTTTCTACGTGATCGTCGGCTCGTCGGGCGGCGCGCTCACGGGCCTCATGTTCGTCGTGATCACCCTGATCGCCGACTCCAAGCAACCGCGCACGCTGAAGGAGATCAATGCGTTCGCGACGCCCGCTGTCGTCCACTTCTCGGCCGTGTTGCTGATTTCCGCGGTCTTGAGCGCTCCTTGGTCCGACGGTCGAGTGGCCGCGTACGCGCTCGGCCTCAGCGCGCTTGCGGGGATCGGGTACATGATCATTGTGCTGCGGCGCATGCTCCAGCCCACCCCATACCAGAAGGTGTTCGAGGATTGGGCATGGCATCTCGTCTTGCCGTTCCTCGCCTACAGCACTCTGCTGGTCGCGCACCTGGGCCTCAGACACGACCACCACTGGGCGCTCTATGCGATCGGGGGGTCGGCGCTGCTGCTGCTCTTTGTCGGCATTCACAATGCGTGGGACACCGTCGTCTACATGGTCGTGTCGCAGCGGAAGGAGTCCTAAGGGGTCTGTGAAGTGCCCGTCACGGCAATGACCCGCCTGACGTATATTCAGAGCAGGATGCGCACCTCGCTCCTTAGGTCTGTCGCTATCGTCGTGCTCAGTTTGCACGTCCTCCCGCTCGGTCTGACGCTATTCTGCGACACCGACCGGCATTGCGATCAAGAGATGCCAATGCCATCGGGGCCGAGCATCGACCTAACCTCGAACGCAACGACCTGCGCTAATTCGCTGTTTTGCGCCGTTATGGGAGTCGCCGCACTCGTCCTCAGTACGCCGCTTTCGGTCGCTGTAGGCGACTCGTACGCCGTGGCGTTCGACGTATCGACGTTCGCTCCGTTTGATCCGCAGCCGCCTCCCCCACCTCCGCCCCAAGCCTAGCCTCTCCCGGGCGCATCGCGCCCTACAGCGACGCGCGTCCTGCGCGTTGCGCACTGCTGTTCATTAACTCAGTCGAGGAGAGGTATGCGTATTCTGTCGCTCGTTTTCTGCGCGGCCGTCACGGCCGCAGCCACGCCCTTGATTGCGCAGGATACACTGGGCCACGAGCCTGTGTCGCTGCTCCAAGTGCTCGACAGCGTTGCGGCGCGATACCCGTCACTCGACGCAGCACGCGCCAGAATTCGTGCCGCCCGGGGTTCGCGGCGGGCCGCCGGCACGCTGGGCAATCCGATGCTCATGTACCAAATGGAGAACGCGCCGTTGCCCGGGCGGTCCGGTCCGCCGATGGATCGGGAAATGATGTTGACGGCCACGCTCCCGCTCGAGCCGCTGTACCAGCGGTGGTCCCGAGTGAGTGGCGCAAACGCGGAAATCCGAGCCGCCGAGGCCGATGCACAAGCGGAACGCCAGCGTATCGGACTGGATGCTACGCATGGGTTCTATAGAATGGCGCGTGCCCAGTTTGCCCTGGCGGCGGCGCGAGATCTCGCCGCCTGGCTCGATTCCGTGGTTGCGTACAACCGCACTCGCGTAAGAGAAGGTGTCGCGGCCGAAGCGGACTTGATTCGCTCCGAGATCGAACGCGACCGCGCGGAGGCCGATGCCACCATGCAGGAGGCCGATCTCGCCCGAGCCCGAGCCGACGTGAGCGTATTCCTCGGTGATCAATCGGCACCGGCGCCGTTCCGCGTGGCGGCGCTCGATGCGCCGCTCGCACTTCCCGACGTATCACCAACGAGCCGGACAGGCGGTACGCGGCCGGACATTCGCGCCGCGCGCGAACGGGTCGCGGCTGCAGGCGCGGGGGTGACGACCGAACGCACCAACTTTGTCCGTCAGCTCGGGTTCACCGTCGGCACGAAACGCAGTGCGGGAACGACTTCGTTGATCGCGGGAGTTAGTATGCCGTTCCCACTCTTCGATCAGAACCGCGGCGCAATCGCCCGCGCCGCGGCAGAACGCGAAGCGGCCGCGTTCGACCTCGCGGCCCAGGAGCGTATTGGTCGGGCAGAGATCGTTGGTGCCTTTGAATCCGCCCGGCTCCTGACGGAACGCGCTCGTGTGCTCGCCGGCACTGCCCGGGGCCAAGGGTACCTCGCGCGCGCCGACGAAGCTCGGCGCATCGCCCTCGGGGCCTATCGGGAGGGTGCCGTCCCACTCATCCAGGTGATCGACGCGGCGCGTGCCTGGGGGGAGGCACAGCTCGTCTATTACCAGATCCTTTACGCCCAGCACGAGAGCGTAGTCCAGCTGCTTGTCGCCGAGGGAGTCGACATCGCCTCCGCGTTGCCAGCCCTGTCCATTCGCGTGGAGGCTCGGCCATGAGGGCGCCGGCGTGGATCGTCTTGGTTGTGATGACCGCCTGCTCCAGGGGTGGTGATCGGGCAGCGGATACCGGGATGGCCGATATGCCGGGGATGACTGCGGCAACGGATGTCACGCTCACCGCCGCGCAGGTGGCGCACGGTGGCGTGCACTGGGAACCAATAGCGCTGAGTACCGTGCCTTCCGTCGCGACCGTACCGGGGCAGGTGATACCGAACGAGGATCGCACCGCGAGGCTCGGCGCAACGGTGCGGGGGCGGGTCGTTGCGGTCCGCGTTCGCCCGGGGGATCGCGTCAGCGCCGGACGCGTCCTCGTGACGCTGCAAAGCCCCGAGGCGGGGATGGCACAGTCCGACGTCGAAAAAGCCCGCGCTCAAGCGAGCTACGCACGCAGTGCTCGCGAGCGAGCGGAGCGGCTACTCGCCCTCAAGGCGATTCCCCAACAGGACTACGATCGCGCCATCGCCGATGATGAGCTGGCAAGCGCCGAGCTGCGGCGGGCCAAGAGCGTCGCCGAGCAGATCGGTGCTGCGGCTTCAGCAACCGGTGAGATCGCGATCCGATCGCCGCTAGACGGCGTGGTGCTGGCGCGCACGGCGATGCCCGGAGCGGTGATCGAGGCGGGCGCGCCGCTCGTCGTCGTTACTGACCCTGCAACCCTCTGGCTCTCGATCGACGCCCCCGAAAACCTCGCCTCGCTCTTCCGCGTTGGCGCGCATCTGCGATTCACCGTGCCGGCGTATCCCGCCGATACATTCTCGGCCCGAATCGACGCCGTTGGCGCTGGGCTCGATCCCTCCACACGCACCCTCCCGATTCGCGGCCTTATACGGAACCGGGGTGACCGCCTCAAACCGGAGATGCTGGCGAGCGTCTCGGCCCAAGGTGGAGGGGCAATATCAGCGCCCTTCGTCCCGGAGGACGCGGTGCAGCTGCTCGATGGCAAGTCCGTTGTCTTCGTGGCCCATCCGGATGGAGCGGGCGGCGCGCACTTCGTACCGAGCAATGTCCAGCTCGGCTCGAGATCAGGCGGCCGGATTGCGATCACGCAGGGGCTGGCGGCGGGTGATCTCGTCGTGACGCGGGGCGCGCTGGCGATCAAGGCGCAGATCAAGAAGGGCGCCATGCCCGCAATGGAGATGTGAGATGGGCGCGCTCATCGATCGGTTGATCGCTGCGTCGCTGCGCCACCGCGCCAGTGTCGTGGGTGCCACGGCTCTCCTCGCCGCTGCCGGCCTTTGGGCGTTCGCGACGCTCAACACTGACGCGTTTCCCGATCTGACCCCGAATCAGGTGCTGGTGATGATCGAGGTTCCGGGACTCTCGCCGGCTGAAGTCGAGCAGCAGGTGACGTACCCGATGGAGGTTGCCATGCTGGGCCTCCCGCGCACGACAGACGTCCGCTCGATCTCCAAGGTCGCCCTTTCCGTTGTCACCGTCACCTTCGAGGACGACGTCGATTTGTACTTCGCGCGGGCACAGGTGCAGCAACGGATGCAGGATGCCCTACACGCGTTGCCACCCAACGCGGAGGCGATGCTCGGGCCGCCGGCGACCGCGATGGGTGAGGCCTTCCAGTACCTGGTGGAGCGCACCGATTCCGCAACGGACACGCTGTCGCTCATTGAGCTGACCAATGTGCAGGAGTACATCGTCAAGCCACTGCTCAAGACAGTGCCGGGCGTTGCAGAGGTCAATACCTGGGGCGGGATGCTGCAGCAGTTCGACGTATTCGCGGATCCGACCAGGCTCGCCGGGTACGGTCTCACGCTGCACGACCTGGAAACGGCGCTTGCCAACAACAACGCAAATTTTGGTGCGGGATATGTGGAGGACCGAGGAGAGCGCCTGACGGTCCGTGGCATAGGCCGTCTCACGGGCGTGAGCGACATCGCGAACGTCGTGGTGGCAACACGGGGGGGGGGCGCTACCCCGGTTTATGTACGAGACGTGGCGCGCGTGGACGTGGGGCCGCAGCCCCGCTTCGGCGCGGTGACGCGCGACGGTCGGGGGGAAGCGGTGTCGGCTGCGGTGATCATCCTGAAGGGCTCAAATGGTCGGGAAGTCGTGAACCGCGTCCGGGCCCGCCTCGCGGAGATCGAGTCGGTCCTGCCGGCCGGCGTTCAGATCCGGCCCTTCTACAGCCAGGGTGAAGTTGTCCGCCGCACGACTCGCACGATGTTCACGAATCTCACCGAGGGCGCGCTGCTGGTCATCGCGATCCTCTTTCTCTTTCTCCGCAATCTTCGTGCATCGCTCCTCACGGCCTCCGTGATTCCGCTTGCGCTGCTGTTTGCCTTCCTCGCGATGAAGCGTTTCGGCCTCACCGCGAATCTCATGAGTCTGGGTGCGTTGGACTTCGGCCTCCTCGTGGATGCCTCCGTCGTGATGGTGGAGAACTTCGTGCGTCGGCTCGCCGGAGCGAGATCGCAATCGGTCGCGGAGCGACAGGACGTACTCCGCGCTGCGGCGTTCGAGGTGGGGCGTCCGATCGTCTTCGGGATCGCCATCATTGTCGCGGTCTACATCCCGATCTTCGCGCTGCAAGGGCTGGAAGGCCGCATGTTCAGACCCATGGCGTTCACGGTCTGTGCGGCGGTCTTCGGGTCGCTTCTGTTGGCGCTGAGCTATGTGCCTGCCGCCGCATCGTATGTGTTCGCGCGAGGCGGCGGATCGTCCACGGAGCACGATGACCCCGCATGGTTCATCAAACTGCGCACCAGATACCAGCGCGCACTCGAGTGGTCCCTCGTGCATCGGAGGCGGGTCGTAGGGGCAACCGTCGGCCTCTTTGCCGTCGCGCTCGTCTCGGTGCCGTTCTTGGGCACGGAGTTCATGCCCAAACTGGACGAGGGTTATCTGCTCATCGAGACGCGACGCATCCAGAGCGCGTCACTCCCGCACGGCATCGCCGTCTCGGACGATGTCGAGCGCACGTTGCGGAAATTCCCCGAGGTCGAGAACGTCGTGACGAACCTTGGCCGCCCCCACGAGGCCACCGAGGCGATGGCCCTTCACCAGGGGGACGTCTATATCGTCTTGAATCCGAAACGCCAATGGCGGGTGGGATCGCTGGACGAGCTGATTGTCCGAATGGACTCTGCGCTTTCGGAGATACCGGGACTCGTCTTTGAGTTCAGCGCCCCGATGCGGATGCGGCTCGATGAGGTGATTTCCGGTGTGCGAACGGAACTGGGAGTCAAAATCTACGGCGACAGCCTGCCGCTCCTACAGGAGAAGGCAGACGAGATCGAGCGTGTCGTGCGGTCGGTACGCGGGGCGGAGGACGTTTCGGTCGGCGTAAGCGCGGGAGCCATGCAGCTCGACGTGGACCTCGACCGCGCGGCGATCGCCCGCTACGGCCTGAACGTCGCGGACGTTCGAGAAGCCATAGAGACCGGCGTGGGTGGCATGGAGGCAACCGAGGTGATCGATGGGCGCAGGCGCTTCCCGATCGTGGTCCGCCTGGCTGCCTCCTTCCGGTCCACGCCGGAGGCTGTAAAACAAACGCTCATCCGGACGCCGGCTGGGGGAACGGTCACGCTGTCTCAAGTCGCGCGAGTCCAGACGGTCGAGGGACCGGAGGTGATCAACCACGAGGGCGGGCAGCGCTACGTGGTCGTTCAAAGCAACGTTCGCGGGCGCGACCTCGGCGGGTTCGCGGCGGACGTGAAAACGGCGGTCCGTCAACGAGTGACATTTCCGCCCGGCTACTACGTCACCTACGGCGGCCAATTCGAGAATCAGTCCCGCGCCACGCGCCGGCTGGGAATCATCGTTCCCCTCGTACTGCTGGCGATCGCTGGACTGTTGTACGCGACTTTCGGCGCGCTCCGCCACGCGGTGCTCGTGATGCTGACGGTGCCGTTCGCGCTCGTCGGCGGAATCGCCGCCCTCTGGCTCCGAGGTCTCCATCTCAACCTCAGCGCGTCAGTGGGGTTCATTGCGCTGTTCGGCGTTGCGGTGCTCAACGGCGTCGTACTGGTGACATATATCAATCAGCTCCGCACGGCGGGTCGGCAGCTGCACGAGGCGGTGCGGGAGGGTGCTACCATCCGGCTGCGTCCCGTGCTCATGACAGCGCTTGTGGCGAGTGTGGGATTCATTCCGATGGCGATCTCGACTGGCGCCGGCGCTGAGGTGCAACGACCGCTCGCCACCGTCGTCATTGGGGGCCTGGTCACGTCCACTTTGCTTACGCTATTGGTCTTGCCGACATTGTACAGTTGGGTGGAAACGGTGGGCATGAAGAGACGCTGACCTGTGAACGTTCAAAACACCAACACCCGTTCCGCCCAGCCGTTCCAATCGGCGAGCTCCTCGAGCGTGCTGCGCCGAGCGCTTGGGCTGAGCTCGGCGTCACAGATGCCTCGCGCCTCCATGCAGCTGCCGCACACGCCCACTGCGCCATGGGCCTGGGTCACGACCCGGAGCAGTCGCTCGAGATTATAGAAACCCTGCGGCACCGTCTGACCGGCCTTGGCGCACGCGGCGGCATCGCCCATGAGAAAGACGCGGACCTGCTCGCCCTCCCGCTTCACCAACGCCCCGGCGAGGCGGAGCCCATTGTAGCTGCGCTCCGACCCGTACGGGGGATCGTTGAGGATGACGAGCGTTTTCAGCGGTTGCCCGCGGGCCGCTTGGTGCGTGGGTCGTCGGGCGCATTCACATACGTGATGCTCCACGGACCGACGCTGTGCAGCTGGAACGTCACACCTTCGGATCCGGCCCACGCCGAGTGCACCATCTTGGCGGGCATCGCCGCAAAGCTGCCTGCGTTGAGCGCGGTACCGCCGGAGTAGGTCGCCTGCTCTCCCATCCCGACGTTGAGCGTGCCGGAGAGTATCGTGACGTGCTCGATCACCGAATGCCAGTGTGCCGGGATCCGATAGTTCGCGGGGAACCGGAGCCGCAGCGTCAGCGGAACGGCCTCGGCGGGATTCCCCTCGAGCAGCACGAACTCGGCGCCGGGCGGCAGCGACGGCGGTCCGGGCGCCCACGCCAGCGTGGGCGCGTGCGCGACGATCACCTGGGGAGTCGGCGCCGGCGTAGCCGGGGTCTGCGCGGCGAGCACGACGGGAACGAAAGCCAGCGCGGCGATTGCGATCATGCAGCGGTGCGACATGAGGATCTCCAATGAGGAGTATGCCTGACTTTCGCCTACCCCTCGACATAGGACAAATACGACGTTTTTATATGTCATATAGGTAAAACCATATGACAAAACCTGGCCTCACGCTGCATCGTCTCGAGCTCTTCCTGGCCGTGTTGGATTCAGGCGGCGTCGCGCGTGCCGCCCGGGCGCGTAACCTCAGCCAGCCGGCGGTCTCGGAGCACCTGGGCGGGCTCGAGGCATTCTTCGGCGTGCCGCTGTTCGAGCGGGCCGGGCGCGGAGTCCGGCCGACCGCCGCCGCGCGCCTCGTCGAGCCCTTCATCCGCCAGGCGCTCGGCCTGGTTGCCAGCGCTGAGCAGGCGGCGGTCGAGCTGCGCGGCCTGCGAGCCGGAGCCGTCGCGGTGGGCGCGAGCACGACGCCGGGGACCTACCTCCTCCCCGAAGTCTTGGGACGATTTCACACCGCGCACCCGCAGATCGCGCTCACGCTCCGCATTGGGGACACGCGCGAAGTCGAGCAATGGGTCGCCGCGGGCGCGGTGGAGCTCGGCGTGATCGGCGCGGCGCCGGTGCGCCCCGGACTCGCGGCCGAGCCGTGGGTGAAAGACGAGCTGGTGGCGATCGTCGCGCGCCGGCATCCACTGGCGCGTCGGCGCACGCTCGCAGGCGCGGCGCTCGCGGGTCAGCCGTACATCGCGAGAGAAGAAGGGTCGAGCACGCGCGCCGTGGCCGAGCGGTCCCTGGCCGATCTGGGCGTGACATTGCGGCCCGTGATGGAGCTCGGGAGTACCGAGGCGGTGCGCGAAGCCGTGGCCGCCGGGCTCGGCGTGTCCGTCGTCTCGCGGCACGCCGTGCGGACGCGCGACCCGCGGGTGGTCGCGATCCGCCTTCAGGGCCGTCAGTGGGTGCGGGACCTGCTCGTGATTCGGCGCCAGGGAGCGCCTCTGAGCCCGGCAGCGGCACAGCTACGCGAACTGCTGCTGGCCAGTCACTCAGGCACTACCGGTTCAGCAGGCCCTTGAGGTTCCCGCGGCACGCGACGGAGATGCCATTACCCTCTCACCTGGACCACCCATGGCCGCTCGCCGCACCCTACTCGTAACCGGCACGCTGTTGCTGATCGCGTCCGCGGTTCTCGCACACGACCTGTTCCTCAAGCTCGACACGTACTTCCTCGAGCCGCAGGCCCGTGCGCGGATTTCGGTCCTGAACGGGACGTTCACCAAGAGCGAGGGTTTCGTGGCGCCGGACCGCATCGCGGATATCAGCGTGGTCTCCCCGGGCGGGCGGGCGCGCCTCTCGACGGCGACCGCCTGGAGCCGCGGACCGGACAGCACCAGCGTGCTCACGCTGGGGCTGGGCGACGCCGGTACCTACGTGGTCGGCGTCTCGACTCGGCCGCGCGAGATCGACCTCGGGGCTGAGGATTTCAACGCCTACCTGGCGGAGGACGGGCTCCCGGACGTGCTCGAGGCGCGCCGCCGAGACAACGAGCTGGGGAGGGGCGCGCGGGAACGGTACTCCAAGCACGTGAAGGCGGTCTTCCAGGTGGGTCAGGTGCGGAGCGAAGGTTTCAGCGTGGCGCTCGGGTACGCGGCGGAGATCGTCCCGCTGGAGAACCCCTACGCGATCGACCGCGGCAAGCCGCTCCGGGTGCGGTGTCTGGTGGACGGACGACCAGTACGGAACCAGACAGTGTTATGGGGTGGGGAGAAGGACAGTAACGCGTTCGCCCAGCGTAGCACGCGCACGGATGTGGACGGTATGGCGACGGTCACCTTCGACGCGGCGGGGCGGTGGTACGTCAAGTTCATCCACATGGTGCGCGCCACCGAGGCGGGGCTCAATTATGAATCGAAGTGGGCGACGTTGACCCTGGAGGTGCGCTGATCCACACCATGACCGCCCACGCACATCACGCGCATCAGCACGCCGCACCACCAGGCGCGGGTCACGATCATGGCCCCATGGTCGACGATTTCCGCCAGCGTTTTTGGATCTCGCTCGCTTTGACGGTACCGGTTCTCGCGACGTCCGAGATGGTCCAGCACTTCCTCGGCCTGCGGGGGGTACTCGCTTTCCGGGGCGACCGCTACGCCGAGTTCGCGTTCGCCTCGATCGTCTACTTCTACGGCGGCTGGCCCTTCCTCACCGGCCTCGGAGATGAGCTCCGCAGAAAGGTGCCGGGGATGATGACGCTGGTCGCGCTCGCGATCACGGTCGCCTATGCCTACAGCGCGCTGGTCGTGCTCGGCCTGCCGGGCGGGGGGGGCGTGTTCTTCTGGGAGACGGCGACCCTCATCGACATCATGCTGCTCGGCCACTGGATCGAGATGCGCTCGGTACTCGGCGCCTCCCGGGCGCTCGAGCAACTCGTGCGGCTCTTGCCGGCCGAGGCGCACCGCCTGCGTTCCGATGGCTCCATCGAAGAGGTTGCACTCGATGCCCTGCAGCCGGGGGACCGGGTGCTCGTCAAACCGGGGGAGAAAATCCCGACCGACGGCCTCGTCGCCCAAGGCCGCACCAGCGTCAACCAGGCGATGTTGACCGGGGAGTCGCAGCCGGTCGAGAAGAGTGACGGGGATGAGGTGATCGGCGGCGCGGTGAACGGCGAGGGCGCGATCACGATGGAGGTCCGGCGCACCGGCGCCGACACGTACCTCTCGCAGGTGATCGAGCTGGTGCGCAAGGCACAGGAGACGCGCTCGCGTACCCAGGACCTTGCCAACCGGGCCGCGCTCTGGCTCACGCTCATCGCCGTGGGCGGCGGGGCGATCACGCTCGTGGCTTGGCTCGGTGCAGGCCGTGAGTTCAGCTTCGCACTGGAGCGCATGGTCACGGTCATGGTCATCACGTGCCCGCACGCGCTCGGGCTCGCCGTGCCGCTCGTGGTCGCGGTTTCCACCGCGCTCGCGGCACGCAGCGGCCTGCTGATCCGCGATCGCTCGGCGTTCGAGCGGTCGCGTGAGCTGGATGCGGTTGTGTTCGACAAGACCGGCACGCTCACGGAAGGGCGCTTCGGCGTCACCGACATCGTGCCGCTCGAGGGGCGGGGCGAGGCGGACGTCCTGCGGCTCGCCGCGTCCTTGGAAACGCGCTCCGAACACCCGATCGCGCGCGGCATCGTCCAGGCCGCGGCGGAGCGCGGCGTGCAGTATCCCGCGCCGACCGACTTCCGTGCAGTCCCAGGGAAGGGCGCGCAGGGCATCGTGGACGGCGTGGCGGTCAAGGTCGTGAGCCCGGGGTACGTGAGGGACCAGGGGCTAGGGGCTCGGGATCAGGGGGAGCGCGTCCAACCCTTGGCCGACCAGGGGAAGACCGTCGTCTATGTACTGGCGGATGGAAAGCCGATCGGAGCGATCGCTCTGGCCGACATCATTCGGCCGGAGTCGCACGAGGCAGTCCGACGCCTCAAGGCGATGGGCATCGCGCCGATCATGCTCACGGGCGACTCCAAGGCGGTGGCGCGCTGGGTCGCGGCGGAGCTGGGGCTGGACGAGTACTTCGCCGAGGTACTGCCCGACCAGAAAGCGGCGAAGATCGAGGAGGTCAAGCGGCGCGGCCTGACGGTCGCGATGGTGGGCGACGGCGTGAACGACGCGCCCGCGCTGGTCGCCGCGGACGTGGGGATCGCGATAGGGGCTGGGACGGACGTGGCGATCGAATCGGCAGATATCGTGCTCGTGCGCTCCGATCCACGCGACGTCACCGCCATCGTGCAGCTCGCTCGAGCGACCTATCGCAAGATGGTGCAGAACCTCTGGTGGGCGACGGGCTACAACGCCGTGGCGATCCCGCTCGCGGCTGGGGTGTTGGCGAGTGCGGGGATCCTACTCTCCCCGGCGCTCGGCGCGGTACTGATGTCTGCGTCAACGGTGATCGTGGCGCTCAACGCGCAGCTCCTGGGACGGGGAACCGATACGGGTGCCCCGAGTGTACATTGAGTGCACGATGACCTCGCACCGCCCCTCCTCCGCCCTTCGTACCGTCGCCGCGGCCGCGGCGTTGGCCGTCGCGGCCGCGGGCGGCGGGTTACCGATGTGCGCGTCGCTCGTCGCGCACGCGGCGGCGCCCTGCCCCATGCACACCGAGCACGCGGGGTCGCCGGCTCACCACAACGCGGCGGCCGCGGTGATGCACGCTGCCCCATCCGGCGACGCAAGCTGCCACGGGGACTCCCAGACCCCAGCGTGCGCGACCGGTGGGATGTGTCCGACGGCCGGCTCCGCCGCCCCGGTCCTCGCGTACGCGCCTCGCTCCGGCGCACGCACGCTCGCGGTGGGATTCCCCGTGGGGGTGCGGCACACCTCGTTCATCCTCCCACCCCTCTTTCCACCGCCTCAAGCCTAAGGTCGGCAGTTGCACAGCGCGCGACGCGCGCGCTGGACCTTGACTTGAGGAGATCTCGACATGGGAAGGCTCTTGTTAGCGCTCATGACGCAGATGGGTGCACAGCCCCTCGGCATTCCGGAGACCCGGATGGGATCGGGCACCTCCTGGCTTCCCGACGCGTCCCCGATGCACGCCGCCCATTACATGTTCGGGCGTTGGACCCTCATGGTGCACGGGGTGGGCTTCTCTCAATACGACTGGCAGGGAGGATCGCGCGGCAGCAATCAGCTGGGCGTCGTCAATTGGGGAATGGCGGTTGCGAGCCGGCCGCTGGGCGGCGGCCAACTCCAGCTGCGGGCGATGCTCAGCGCCGAGCCGTGGACGATCGGGAGCCGTGGCTACCCCTTGCTCGTGCAGTCCGGGGAATCCTACCAAGGTGCGCCCCTGCATGATCGCCAGCACCCCCACGACCTCTTCATGGAGCTCGCCGTGCTGTACGAACGGCCGGTCGCCCGCAGCCTCGGGCTCTCGCTCTACCTCGCTCCGGTCGGTGAGCCCGCGGTGGGGCCGGTGGCCTTCCCGCACCGTCCCTCCGCGGCCGCCGATCCCTTGGCGCCGATCTCCCATCATTGGCAGGACGGCACCCACATCACGTTCGGGATCGTAACTGCGGGGGTCTTTACGCGCGGCGTGAAGCTCGAGGCTTCCTGGTTCAACGGCCGGGAGCCGGATGAGATGCGGACCAACTTCGACTACGCAGGCCGGCGACTCGATTCCTACAGCGCCCGGTTGACCGTGAATCCCGGACCGCGTTGGAGCGTGTCCGCTTGGTACGCCTATCTGAGAAGCCCAGAAGTGCTCAACCCCGGCGAGTCCCTCCACCGAATCGGAGCGTCCGCGCTGACCACGCAGCCGGTCGGCGCCAGGGGGACGTGGTCGAGCGGCCTGATCTACGGCGCGAACGACGAGATCGGGTCCGCGCGGCTCGCGAGCAGCGTGGTGCTTGAGAGTACGCTCGATCTGGACGGAACGAATGTCTTCTTCGGTCGCGCTGAGTACGTCAGGAAGAGTGCCGCAGACCTGGTAGTCGCCTCCGCGCCTCCGACGACGGTTTACGACGTCGGCGCGCTCGCGCTCGGATATGTCCGCAGCGTCGGCAACGTCGCGGGGCTCACCGTCGGCGTGGGTGTGCGTGGGTCGGTAAACTTCCTCCCTTCGAGCCTCGAGGCCGTCTACGGCACGCGGTCGCCGAAGGGGTTGGCGCTCTATTTCCGGCTACGGCCCGCCGCTATGGGTGGCGGCGGGACGAAGATGGACGGGATGCCGCACATACACGGAGGCCAATGGAGTACCGGATCGAGCGGCGCGTTGCTAAGTTGGGGGGTCGCCACCGTAGCTCAGCGGTAGAGCTCTCGATTCGTAATCGAGCGGTCGTCGGTTCAATTCCGACCGGTGGCTCTTATCCCTCCGCCGTAATCGTCACCTTGATGCCTTTCGCCTTCATGCTGGCCACCAGCCCCGCCTTCTCCACCGACTTCACGTAGGCTTCTTCGGGCGCGACCAGCTTCTTCTCGACCAGCTCCAGCAACGCGTCGTTCAGGGTCAGCATGCCGAGCTTCTTGCTCGTCTGAATGATAGACGGGATCTGGAAGGTCTTCGCCTCGCGGATCAGGTTCGAGATCGCCGGCGTCGTGAGCAGGATCTCCCGCGCCGCCACACGCCCCCCGCCGAGCTTCTTGCACAGCGTCTGCGAGATCACACCCTTCAGCGATTCCGACAACATTACCCGGATCTGCGCCTGCCGGTCGGCGGGGAACTGATCGATCATCCGGTCCACGGTCGACGCGGCCGTCGTGGTGTGCAGCGTCCCGAAGACGAGGTGCCCCGTCTCGGCGGTCTCGATGGCGATGGCGATCGTCTCGAGGTCCCGCATCTCGCCCACCAGCACGATGTCGGGATCCTCACGCAGCGCCGCCCGGAGCGCGGACTTGAAGCTTTCGGTGTGCACGTGCACCTGACGCTGGGTGATCAGGCACTTCTTGTTCTCGTGCACGAACTCGATCGGGTCCTCGATCGTGATGATGTGATCCGACCGCGACCGGTTGACGAGATCGACCAGGGCGCACAGCGTGGTGGACTTTCCCGAGCCCGTCGGACCCGTGACGAGCACCAGCCCCTTCGTGAGATAGCAGAGCTGCTGCACCTCGTCGCTCAGCCCCATTTCCTCGACGGTCACGACCTTGGCCGGGATCACGCGGAATACCGCGACGGGTCCCTTGCGGTCGCGCGCCGCGTTCACGCGGTAGCGGGCGACGCCGGCGATCTCGTAGGCGAAGTCGGTGTCGCCGGTTTCCTTCCATTCGCCACGGTTCCGCTCCGGCATGATCGAGAGAACCAACAGCTCGAGGTCCTGGACGCTGAGCGCGGCGCCGCCCTGGCGCTTGATCTCGCCGTGCGTGCGGAACAGGGGGGGCTCGCCGACGCGCAGGTGCAGGTCCGAGCTGGCCGACTGCACCAGGGCACGCAGCAGCTTGCCGAGGCGCTGCTCCGCCGCCTGGTAGTGGGAAGCGGCGAACTCGCCCGGGAGGCTCGCCGCTCCGGGGGGAGCCTCGACCATCGGCGCCGCCGCGATGACGGAGGCGCGCGGCGGCCGCGGCGTCGCGGGTGGGGCCACCGGGGAGTGGGGATGGGGGGGGGGCGCCGCGGCGCCTTTCGCACCGGCCGCCGGACGCACCGCCGTCACCTCGGCCGCCTCGCCCTCCCTTTCGGTCCTCCCGCTCGAGGCCGGGGGGGCGGGGGCGGCCGGGGCGGCGTCAGTCGCCAGCTCCTGCGACGCGCGCCGCACCGGCGAGATCACCGCGGTCAGCCGCCCCGCCTCGGGCACGATCCGCACGCGAACGAGGCCCTTGCCGGCGGCATACTCGAACTCCGTCTCCGCCTGGTGGTCGATCTTGTCGGCGGCCTCGGGCGGCGCCACCTCGACCAGGAGGGCGTAAATGTGCTGGTCGGTGAGCGGTTGGCGGCTGACCTTGCGGGGCTTGCCGTCCTTTACCAGGGTCACCGGCTCGTCGGGCAGCAGGTACAGCTGGTCTGCTTGCTCCCGGAGCATCACGTCGACAAACGGGTCGAGCCGCGTGGGCATGGGGTCAGTCCTCGGGCCGCGCGTACAGCACGTGGGCACGGTTCACGAAGTGGACGGCATCCCCGGTCGTGACCGCGAAAAAGGGATCGGGAGAAGCGTTGAGGTAGTCGAGCAGCCGGGAGTGGCCCACGGGCAGCTCGAGCGTGGCCCAGCCGGTGAGGCGCGAGCCCTCGGCGAGGGTCAGCTCGATGCCCGCCTGCTTTGCCGCCGACAGCCGCGCGGGGTCTTCCGGGGCCGCGGCCCGCGGAACGGAAAGCGTGATCGTGTGGACCTTGGTCACGAGTAGGACGGCTCCGTCGTCAGCGGTTCGGAAGGGGAAGAAGGCGTCGGCGCGGTTCAGCATCTCGAGCGGCGTCTCGTGCCCGGTGTGGCTGGGGACCCGCTCCATGAGGTAGATCTGCCCCTGCCGACGCTCACCGACCGTGAGGAGCAGGCTCGCCGGGATGGCGGCGCGGGGGATCGAGAAGGCGGTCATGTACCGAAAGCTACGGAAATCTGACGAGGCCGCGCACTCTTACCGGCTCTTGCATTGCACCGACACCGGCGCGCGGTTGCCGCACGCGATCGACTCGTTCATGCCGTGGATGAGTGGCCCGCAGGCGGTGCTGTGCGCCGTTTCGGTGGCTTCCGCCGGCGTCCGCCCGAGCGCGGTGGCACAGTTCGACTGGCCCTGGAACTCCATGCACACCGCGCACTCCTGGTTTGCGCGGGCCGTACTCATGTAGAAGAAGAGCGCGACAATCGCGGCGACGGCAGCGAGCGTGTAGAGAGTCGAGCGTTTCATTACGCAGTCTCCGAATGAGCGGAGGAAGGTGGCGCGGAGCGGGGATTCGCGCCAGAGGCCCGTGCCAGGTAATGTAACGGGACATGCCCGTCCTGATCGTCCTCCTCGTGCTCTGCGTCGCCCTCACGGTGTTGCTGTCCCGTGCCGCCGTCGGCGCGTGGAAGAGCCGCCAGCGCCTCGGCTCGCTCGTCGCGTTCCTCTCGGCGTTGCTGTGCCTCACCGCGGCCGCGTTGTTCGGGACGATCAGCGTCGGGATCCGGGGCTATCGCGCGCTCACTCAGGAGGTGCTCGCCGCCACCATCAAGACCGACCCGCTGGGCCCGCAGCACTTCCGCGCCACCGTGACGCTTGCCGATGGCCGTCTCCATATGTTCGACCTGGCGGGCGACGCGGTGTACGTGGACGCGCATGTGCTCAAGTGGCATCCCGTCTTGAACTTGCTCGGCCTGCACACGGCCTACGAGCTCGACCGGATCGCGGGGCGGTATCGCACCCTGGGTGACGAGCGGGCCCGCGCGCACACGGTGTACGCGATCGCAGCGGCGAAGCCGATCGACCTGTTCGACCTGGCGCGGCGCTCGTGGCTGCTCCGCCCCCTGGTGGACGCCGAGTACGGCTCGGCCACGTTCATTAACGTGGGCGAGCCCGCGACCTACGAAGTGCGTGTGTCCACGACGGGCCTCCTGGTACGGCGGGTCCCGCCTAGGTAAAGTTCGCGGGGCATGGCCGATCAACCGAAACCCCCGACCCCAAAGAAACCGGCGATCACGCCCGGGGCCTGGCAGGAGGCCCGGGCGCTGGTCTACGCCCACCGGCATCGCCTGGCCCTGGGATTCCTGCTGCTGCTGGTGAACCGCGCGGCGGGATTCGTGCTGCCCGCGTCGCCCAAGTGGGTGATCGACCGCGTGATCGGCCAGCACCAGCCGCGGCTGCTCGTGCCGCTCGCCATCGCGGCCGGCGTGGCGACGCTGGTGCAGGCGGTGACGGGGTTCGGGCTGTCGCAAATCCTCGGCGTCGCGGCGCAGCGGGCGATCACCGACATGCGCCGCACGGTGCAGTCCTACGTGCTGCGGCTCCCGGTATCGTACTTCGACTCCACCAAGAGCGGCATTCTGATCTCGCGCATCATGAGCGACGCCGAGGGGATCAGGAACCTGGTCGGGACCGGACTGGTGCAGCTGATCGGCGGGATGTTCACGGGCGCCATCGCGCTGGTCGTGTTGTTCGTGCTCAACTGGCGGCTGACCGCGATCGCGATCCTGATCCTGGCGCTGTTCGGCGGGGGGATGGCGTACGCGTTCGCCAAGCTGCGACCCCTGTTTCGTGAGCGCGGCAAGATCAACGCCGAGGTGACGGGCCGCCTGGGCGAGACCCTCGGCGGGATTCGCATCGTCAAGGCGTATCGGGCGGAGCGCGGCGAGCGGCAGGTGTTCGGCCGCGGGGTGAACCGGTTGTTCCGCAACATCGCCGGGACGATGACGGGTATCTCGAGCGTGGGATCGTTCGCGACGGTCATCATCGGTGCGATCGGCATCCTCATGATTCTCGAGGGCGGTCGCGCCGTCCTCTCGGGCACGATGAGCCTGGGCGATCTCTTCATGTACGGCATCTTCGTCGGGCTGGTGGCGCTGCCCCTCATCAACATCGCCTCGATCGGCACCCAGATCACGGAGGCGTTCGCGGGCCTGGACCGGTTGCGCGAAATCCGGCAGCAGGTGACGGAGGATGCGGCGGACGAAGACCGGGCCGCGCTGCCGGCGCTCCAGGGCGATCTGCGCTTCGAGGACGTGTCGTTCGCCTACAACCCTGGGAAACTGGTGCTGCGGCATGTCTCGTTCCACGCGCACCCGGGTTCGACCACGGCGCTGGTGGGCTCGTCGGGCTCCGGGAAGAGCACTCTCATCGGGTTGGTGATGGCGTTCCACCGGCCGGGGGAGGGCCGGATCGTCGTTGACGGCCACGACCTGGGGGGTATTCGCCTGCACGACTACCGGCAACACCTGGGGGCGGTGCTGCAGGACAACTTCCTGTTCGACGGCACGATCGCCGAGAATATCGCGTTCGCGGCGCCGCACGCGTCCCGCGCGGAGATCGAGGCCGCGGCCCGGGTCGCGCACTGCGACGAGTTCGTGAAGGGCTTTGAGCAGGGCTACGACACGATCGTGGGTGAGCGGGGAGTGAAGTTATCGGGGGGCCAGCGCCAGCGGGTGGCCATCGCGCGGGCGATCCTGGCAGATCCCCGCATTCTCATCCTCGACGAAGCGACGTCGTCGCTCGATTCCGAGAGCGAGTCCCTGATCCAGGACGGCCTGCGCGCCCTGCGGCGTGGCCGCACGACGTTCGTGATCGCGCACCGCCTCTCGACCATCCGCAGCGCCGACCAGATTCTCGTGCTCGAGGGCGGCCAGATCGTGGAGCGGGGCACGCACGACGAGCTGCTGGTCGCGAACGGGCGCTACCGACAGCTGTACGACAAGCAGTATCGCTTCGAGCTGGACCGGTTCATCAATCCGGGGGAGGACTTTACGCCGGAGCCGGTGGACGAGGGAGTGGCGGTGCCGCCGGTCGCACCGCCGGGAAGTCTCTAAAATCCGCTAGCGGCTCCTCTCCCAGCTCGCCGTGTGAAAGTGCTCAGACCGCGGCGCCAGTTTTCCTGTCCCCGCGGCGTACTCCTTCCACGTCACGGGCGCGAAGTCATTCGGCACCCGCTCCATCGTGATGCAGCCCTGCACGGGACACACGGCGGCGCAGAGATTGCATCCGACGCATGCCTCTTCAATGATCTCCACCACCGGTTGCCCGTTGCCGGTTTCCGGTTGGCCCCGCTCAAGCCTCCGAATCGCCTGGTGCGCGCCGTCCTCGCACGCCGTCCAGCACAGCTCGCACTTGATGCACGTGTTCTGATCGATGCGCGCGATCAGGTGATAGTTCAGATCCAGGTCCTCCCATTTCACGACGTGCGGTAGGGCCCGGCCACGCACCTCGGCGAGGGTTCGGTGACCGCGCTCGTCCATCCAGTTCGCCAGGCCGTCGATCAGGTCCTCGACGATTCGGAACCCGTAGTGCATCACCGCGGTGCAGACCTGCAGCGAACCGGCGCCGAGTGCGATGAACTCGGCGGCGTCGCGCCAGGTCGCGATCCCGCCGATCCCGGAAATGGGGATCTTCACCTGGGGATCTCCCGCTACCGCGGACACGAGGTGCAGGGCGATCGGCTTCACCGCCGGCCCGCAGTAGCCGCCGTGACTCGATTTGCCGCCCACCGCTGGCGCCGGCGCGAACGTGTCGAGATCGACACTCACGATGGAATTAATGGTGTTGATGAGCGACAGCGCGTCCGCCCCGCCTTTAACCGCCGCCCGCGCGATGTACGTGACGTCGGTGACGTTGGGGGTGAGCTTCACGATGACCGGGATCGTGGCGACCTCCTTCACCCACTCCACGATCTGGCAGGTGTAGTCGGGCACCTGGCCCACCGCGCTCCCCATGCCGCGCTCGCTCATCCCGTGGGGGCACCCGAAGTTGAGCTCGATGCCGTCGGCGCCGGTGTCCTGGGTGCGCTTTACCATCTCGTGCCACGCCGCCTGCGTCGACTCGACCATGAGCGACGCGATCACGGCATGCTTGGGGTAGTTGCGCTTGACCTCGGCGATCTCTTTCAGGTTGTCGGCGACGGGTCGGTCGCTGATCAGCTCGATGTTGTTGAAGCCCATCATCCGGGTCGCCCCCAGGTCCACGGATCCGTACCGGGAGAACACGTTGATGATCGGCTCGCCGATCGTCTTCCAGACGGCGCCGCCCCAGCCGGCGTCGAACGCCTTGGCCACCTGGCCGTAGGTGTTGGTGGGCGGCCCGGAGGCCAGCCAGAAGGGGTTCGGGCTCTCGATGCCGGCGAAATCGGTCTTCAGGTCAGCCATACGTCGCTCCCCGTGTTCCCGCCCTGAAGGGCGGGCTCGGCCGTTGTTGTCCTTAAGGACACCGCGCCGCCGAGCCCAGGCTTCAGCCTGGGACTTATCAACGACCGCTCACCATCGCATCAATCCTCGCCGCCGCCGCCACCCCTTCCGCCGCCGCGTTCACGATCTCCGCCCCCCCGTTCGCGCCGTCGCCGCCGGTGAACACCTTGGGGTGATTGGACGGCAGCTGGAGCTCGTCCCGTACCCCCTGACCGATCGCGATGATGACCATATCGCAGGGCACCACCTGCGCGCCGGCGGGCGTCCCGACTTCGATCGCCGTCACGGCGCGGTTTCCGATGATGCGGCGCGGCGTCGCGTGGAACCGGAAGCCGCAGCCGTCGCGCCTGGCGAGCTCGTACTCGTACCGGAAACACGGCATGTCGTTCTCGCCCCGGCGGTACACAATCGTGGCCTCGTGGGCACCGAGCCGCTTCGCCTGGGTGACGGCGTCGATCGCCGTGTTGCCGGCGCCGACCACCACCACCCGTTTGCCGACTCTCGTCTCCCGGTAGGGGTGCGTCTTGAGCGCTTCGATGAAGCTGAGCGCGTCCACCACCCCCGGCAGGTCCTCACCGGGGATCCCCAGACCCTTCGTCCTGCCGAGCCCGACACCCACGAAGACGGCGTCGTAGTCGGCCAGGAGCTGGTCGAAGGGCACGTCGCGCCCGATCGTGATTGTGAGACGCAATTCCACGCCCAGGTCGAGAATGTCCTGGGCCTCGGCGAGCGCCACGTCGCCTTTGAGCTTGTATTCCGCGATGCCGTACGTGTTCAGGCCTCCCGGCTGGGGCTTCGCCTCGAACACCGTGACCGCGTGGCCGAAGCGGCGCAGGTCGCGCGCGCAGGAAAGCCCCGCGGGTCCCGCGCCGACGATCGCGACCTTCTTCCCGGTGGGCGGCCCCGGCTCGAACAGCTTGAGTTTGTGGGCGAGGACGTGGTCGGTCGCGTGCCGTTGCAGCAGGGCGATCTTGATCGGCTGCTCGTCCCGGTCATTGAGGACGCACGCGCCCTCGCACAGGACTTCGACGGGGCAGGCGCGCGCGCACGAGTGGCCAAAGGGGTTGGGCTCGAGGATGACGCGTGCCGAGCCGCGCAGGTTGCCGGTCGCGATCTTCTTGATGAATGCCGGGACGTCGATGTGCGTCGGGCACGCGAGGGTGCAGGGAGCGTCGTGGCAAAACAGACACTTGGTTGCCTCGAGCAGCGCGTAATCCCGCGTCAGCGGCGGCGCGATGTCCGCGAAATTCCGCTCGAGCAGCTCGTCGGAAAGGACGGGGGCGGGATCAGCCACCGGAGCCCTCCATCGCGGACCCCCCGCGCAGTTCCGCGCCTTTCATCCGCATTCCCATGATGTAGCTCGCAGCCGCCACCAGGAACCCCACAAACCACGCCCAGTTGTATATCCCCCCGAAGAATCCACCGGCCGGCCGGCCGCTCAACGCCGCGATGAACCCGGGCAGGCTCGGCGCCACACCGAGGACGAGGGCCGCGATCGCCATCCAGTTGATCCCCCGCGCGTACTCGTACGCGCCGCCCCGGCGGTACAGATCGTCTACCGCCAGGCGCCCGCGCCGCAGCACGAAGTAGTCGGCGATCATGATGCCGGCCACAGGACCGAGCAGCGCGCCGTACCCGATGAGCCAGGTGAAGATGTACGCCGCGGCGTCATTGTAGAGCCGCCAGGGCATCATCACGATGCCGATCACGGCGGTGATCATGGCGCCCTGCTTGAACGAGATCTTGTGGGGCGCCACGTTCGAGAACCCGTTCGCCGGCGCGACGATGTTGGCGGCGATGTTTGTCGTGAGGGTGGCGATGGTGAGTCCAGCCATCGACAGCATGATCATCAGCGGCCCGCCGATCCGCGCCAGCAGCGCAACCGGGTCGGCGATTCGGGTCCCGAAGATCACGGCGGTCGCGCTCGTCACGGCCGCCCCGATGAACGCGAACAGCGCCATCGTGCCCGGGAGCCCGACCGCCTGGCCGATCACTTGATCGCGTTGACTCGTCGCGTAACGAGAGAAGTCGGGGATCGACAGCGCCATCGTTCCCCAGAACGCGACGGCGGAGGTCAGCCCGGCACCAAAGACACCGCCGAGCCCGGCCGTCTGGCCGTCAGGCCGTCCGGCCGTCGGGTTCTCGAGCATGGGACCGATACCGCCGGCGCGCACCGCGGCCCAGATGAACAGCGCAACCCCAACGGCGAGTAAGAACGGCGAGCCCCACGTCTCCAGGAACTTGATCGAGTCCATGCCGCGCAGCACGATCCACACGTTCATCGTCCAGAACAGCATGAAGCAGAGAAACTCCCCGGTGTTGAGGCCGACGAAGGCGGGGAGCAGCTGGGGCAGGGTGGTGATGCCGGGCCACATCGCCTCGATCAGCTTGTAGATCGCCCATCCGCCGATCCACGTCTGAATCCCGAACCAGCCGCAGGCAACGAGCCCCCGCAGCAGGGCGGGGACGTTGGCGCCGAGCACGCCGAACGACGCCCGGGCCAGGACGGGGAAGGGGATCCCATAGCGGGTGCCGGCGTGCGAGTTGAGGGCGATCGGCAACAGCACTACCACGTTCCCCAGCACCACGGCACCCACCGCCGCCTGCCACGTCCACCCCTGGTCCACGAGCCCGGAGGCCAGCGTGTAGGTCGGAATGCAGATGGCCATTCCGATCCACAGCGACGCGATGTGCCACCAGTTCCAGGTGCGCTGCTCCGGTGACACCGGCGCGAGATCGGCATTGATCAGCGCGGCGTCGCTCATCTCACGTCCGCGAGGGCCCGTTCCAGTCGCGTGCAGCCGTCCTCGACCTCAGCCTTGGTGATGAGCATCGACGGTGCGATCCGGAGCACGTTGCCGTACAGGCCGCCCTTGCCAATCAGCAATCCCTGCCGCTTGGCCGCCTCCATCAGGGCCACCGTTTTCTTGGGCGACGGCTCCTTGGTCTTGCGGTCTTCGACCAGCTCGATGCCCTGCATGAGGCCCATGCCCCGGACGTCGCCGATGAAAGTGAAGCGCTTCTTGAACTCTTCGAGCGCGTCGCGCAACTGGCGGCCGCGCTCGGCGGAACGTTTGGGGGTGTTCTCGCGCTCCATCACGTCCATGGTGACGTCCACCGCCGCCATGGAGATCGGATTGCCGCCGAACGTCGAGAGCGACAGGCCGGTGAAGGCGTTGGCGACCTCCTCGGTGGCGATCGTCGCGCCTACCGGAAAGCCGCTCGCGATCGACTTCGCGAAGGTCATGATCTCGGGTGCGACGTTCCAGTGCTCGATGCCGCACCACTTGTCGCCGGTGCGGCCCCACCCCGTCTGCACCTCGTCACAGATGAAGACGCCGCCGTACTGGCGCACGATCCCCACCGCGATCTCGAAGTACTCTTTGGGGGGGGTGATGAACCCGCCGGCCCCTTGGATCGGCTCGGCGATGAAGGCCGCCGGCCGGCCGGTCGTCTCGGTGCGAATCAGGTCCTCGATGTCTTGCGCGCACTTGATGCCGCAGTCGGGATACTCGAGGCCGAGCGGGCAGCGGTAGCAGTAGGGCGAGAGGGCGTGTTTGATCCCGGCAATCTGCGTGGGCAGCACTCGCCACGGGGCCTGGCCGGTGACCGAGATCGCGGTCATGCTGCGCCCGGCGTAGGCGTGGCGCAGCGCGATGATCTCCTGCTGTCCGGTGTAGATCTTGGCGAGCATGATCGCCGTTTCATCGGCTTCGGTGCCGCTGGTCGTGAAGAAACTCTTCTTGAGCTTGCCCGGGGTGATTTGCGTCAGGCGCTCCGCAACTTTGACTTGCTCGCGGGTGGGATACACGCTGGCCGTGTGGGTGAGGCGGGCGACCTGGTCCTGAATCCGCTTCACGAAGTCCGGATGAGAATGCCCGATGCCGAGGGTGAGGATGCCTCCGAAGAAGTCGAGGTACTCGCGGCCGTCGGCGTCTTTCACGTTGGCGCCGTGCGCCTCGGTGATGACGACCGGTTCGGCGTAGTAGTTCGCGACGCAGGGGAACAAGAACTCCTTGTGCTTTTGACGAACGGTTGCCGAATCCATGCTCGCTCGCTTTGAAGGGCCGTTAGCCTTTGGCCATTGGCTGCTCGCGCCAAGGGCCAAGGGCCAACAGCCGTCTAGAAGTGCGTCGGTTCTCTCCTCAGGAACTGCCCCCGGCCGATCGTCCCCACGAACGTTCCCTCCCGCGCCTGCACCTGCCCGCGCACCGTCACGACGGCGGCTCGGCCCTTCCGCTCCCATCCCTCGTAGGCGTTGTAGTCCACCTTGGAGTGACTGCCGTCCCGAGAGAAGGTGCCGCGGAACGCCGGATCGTATACGACGAGGTCGGCATCGCTCCCCGACTGCACGGCGCCCTTCCGGGGATACAGCCCAAAGAGCCGCGCGGCCTGGGTGGAACACGCGTCCACCATCGCCTGCAGGCTGAGCCGGCCGGCGGAGACGCCGTACGTGTGCACGAGATCGATCCGCTCCTGCACCGACGGGATCCCGTTCGGGATCAGCGTGAAGGCCTGCTTGCCCATCGTCTTTTGCGTGCCGAAGGCGAAGGGCGCGTGATCGGTCGCGATCGTGCTGATCGCGCGCGACTTCACCCCGTTCCAGAGCACGGCCTGGTTCTCCTTGTGGCGCAACGGCGGCGACATCACGTACTTGGCGCCTTCGAACCCGCGGCGCGCCGCGTGCGTCTCGTCGAGCACGAAGTGGGGGATCACCGACTCGATCCAGACGTTCACCCCGCGGTAGCGGGCGGCCAGCGCGGCACGCACCGCCGCGTCGCACGAGGTGTGCACGATGTACACGTGGGAGGCCAGGAGCTCCGCGAAGGCGCAGAGGTGATGGACGCCGTCGGCCTCGATGACCGGGGGCCGCGACGGACCGTGCCATTCGGGGCCGGTCTTCCCGGCTGCGAGCAGAGACTTTTGCAGAGCGTCGATGGCGTCGGCATTCTCACAGTGGGCGGTGACGATCACGCCCAGCTCTTTCGCGAGCTTCATCGCGGCAAACAGGTGCTCGTCGGAGAGGTTGAGCGCGCCTTTGTACGCCAGAAACACTTTGAACGATGCGACGCCGGCCTTCACGATCTCGCGGAACTGGCCGCGCACCGCGTCTTCGAACCGCACCACGGACATGTGGAACGTGTAGTCCACCGCCGCGAGCTGTTCGGCCTTGGACTTCCACAGCTCGAACGCGGTAATGGGATCGTCCGCCGGGCCGGGGCAGATCATTTCGATCAGGGTGGTCGTTCCACCCGCGAGCGCCGCCTTGCTCGCCGATTCGTAATCGTCGGCCGCGTACGTGCCCATGAACGGCAGATAGATGTGGACGTGCGGGTCGATGAATCCGGGGAAGACATACTTTCCGCGGGCGTCGATGACGTCGACGTCGGCGCCCCCAGGCAGCGTCTCCAGCTCGATCCGCGGAGCGATCCGCGTGATCGTCTCACCCTCACAGTAGATGTCGGCGATGTGGTCGTCGGCCGGCGTGATGATCCGGCCGCCGCGAATCAGGAGCGCCACTTAGGCACCCAGCGGCCGACGGCGTTGCGGTAGTCGGCGTACAAGGCGCCGAACGTCCGCTCCAGCTTGATCTCTTCGTAGAAGACGACGAAAAGGTGAGCCACCGTCCAAAAGGCGGCCGCGAAGGCCGCTAAGCCGAGCGATCGGAAGTAGAGAGCCGTGCCGACGAGCACGAATCCCGCCCCGATGTACATCGGGTTGCGGACCCAACGGTAAGGTCCCTTCACAACGAGCTTACGCGGGGGATCGAAGGGCGCCGGCGTGCCCTTGCCGACCAAAGCGAGCGTCACGATGCACCAGAGGGCGAGCGCGCCGCCCAGGCTCAGCACGATCAGGCCCGCCACCTGCAGCGGCCCCATGTTCTCGGGGCGCACGATACCCCCGGCGGCCAGAATCCGCTCCGGCACGAACACGAGGAAGAAGCCCACGAACAGCGACGCGTAAACGAGGGCTCGGAAGAGCGCGAGCATCTAAGGCAGCTGTTTCACCATGTCGTCGTACGTCTCCGGCCGCCGGTCGCGGAAGAACTGCCAGGTACGCCGCACCTCCTCGATCATCTCGAGGTTCATCTCAGCCACCACCAGCTCGTCCTTGTCCTCGCTTCCCGTTGCCAGGAAGTTGCCCCGCGGGTCCACGAAGTAACTCGATCCGTAGAACTGCCCGACGTTCCACGGGGCCTCCGTGCCCACGCGGTTGATGCAGCCCATGAAGTAGCCATTGGCGACGGCATGCGCCGGCTGCTCGAGCTTCCAGAGGTACTGGGACAGGCCCTTCACCGTGGCCGACGGGTTGAACACGATCTCGGCGCCGTGCAGGCCGAGCAGCCGGGCGCCCTCCGGGAAGTGCCGGTCATAGCAGATGTACACGCCGATCGTGGCGTACCGCGTCTTGAAAACGGGGTAGCCGAGGTTGCCCGGCTTGAAAAAGTACTTCTCCCAGAATCCCGCCGTATGGGGGATGTGGTTCTTGCGGTACTTGCCGAGGTAGCTCCCGTCGGCGTCGATCACGGCGGCGGTGTTGTAGTACACGCCCGCCATCTCGCGCTCGTAAATCGGGACGATGATCACCATGTCGTGCTGTTTCGCGAGCTTCTGCATCCGTTCGATCGTCGGCCCGGGGATCGGCTCGGCGGCATCGTACCATTTCGCGTCCTGGCTGGGGCAGAAGTAGGGGCCGTTGAAGATCTCTTGCAGGCAGAGGATCTGCACGCCGCGTTTGCCCGCCTCCGCGATGTAGGGGAGATGCTTCTCGAGCATCGCGTCCCGGATCTTGGCGACGGGCGCACTGGCGTCGTTGATCGGATTCGACATTTGGATCAGGCCGCCTACGACGTTGCGCATTACCACCTCGAGATGACCACCTTCTTATCCGTGTAGAACTCGATCGCGTCGCTTCCGTGCGCTTTCAGGTCCCCGAAGAACGAGCCCTTGGTCCCCCCGAACGGGAAGAACGCCATGGGGGCGGCGACGCCGATGTTGACGCCGATCATGCTCACGCCCACGCGGTAGCGGAACTCCCGAGCCGACCGGCCGCTCGTGGTGAAGATGGACGTCGCATTCGCGAAGCCCGAGCGCTGGATCACCTCGATTGCCTCGTCGAGATCGGCGGCGCGCGTGACGGAGGCGACGGGCCCGAAGATCTCCTCGCGCCCGATCGTCATGTCGGGACGGACGCCGTCGAACACCGTCGGCCCCACAAAATGGCCCCGGGGGTACTGGTCGACCTTGGGCGCGCGGCCGTCGAGCAGCAGCGCCGCCCCATCGGTGCGACCCGCCTCCACGTACGCCAGCACGCGCTCCTTGTGGCGTGCCGAGACCACGGGGCCCATGCTGACGCCGACATCCAGGCCGTAGCCGAGCCGCAGATTCTTCGCTGCGCTCAGAAGCCGGTCCTTGAACGGCTCGTACGCCTTGCCGGCCGCCACGACGACGCTCCCCGCGAGGCAGCGCTGGCCGGCGCAGCCGAAGATCGATTCGGTGACGTTGGCGACGGTGCGATCCATGTCGGCGTCCGGCATGACCACGACGTGGTTCTTCGCCCCGCCCAGTGCCTGGACGCGCTTCCCGTGCTTCGCCGCCTCCTGGTAGACGTGCTTCGCTACCGGGGACGAACCGACGAACGAGATCCCGGCGATCCCCGGGTGGGCCAGGAGCGCGGTCACGGCGTCCTTGCCCCCGTGCACCAGGTTCAGCACGCCGGCGGGAATCCCGGCTTCCTGGGTCAGCTCGATAATTCGCGTCGCCGCGAAGGGGACCTGCTCGCTTGGCTTCAGAATGAACGTGTTGCCCGTGGCGATGGCGTAGGGCCAGAACCAGCAGGGCACCATCGCCGGGAAGTTGAACGGGGTGACGGCGGCGAAGACGCCGAGCGGTTGGCGCACGTATTCGCAATCGATCCCCGCCGCCACATCCTCGAGGGTCTTGCCCATCATCAGGGTCGGGATGCCGCAGGCGTGCTCCACGTTTTCGATCCCGCGGCGCACTGATCCCTTTGCCTCGTCGAGCGTTTTGCCGTTCTCGCGCGTGACAAGCCCCGCGATTTCGTCGAAGTGCTGCTCGAGCAGGGCCTTGAGCTTGAAGAGGTAGCGCGCCCGCACCACGGGCGGGACCTGGCGCCACTTGAGAAAGGCCGCCTGCGCGGCGGCCACGGCCTGGTCGACGTCGCGTGCGCCGGACAACGGGACGCGGCCGAGCGCCTCACCGGTCGCCGGGTTCGTGAGGTCGAGACCGTCGGCGGCCGCGGGCGCGACCCACTCTCCGCCGATGTAGTTGCGCAGCGTCGTCATGGGCACCGACCTCCTCCCCCCCCCCCCCCCCCAAAACCCGCGACCCGCTGCCCC